>LSQX01368122.1_pt1 | contig 38317 bp, 39 predicted proteins | sample 654561 | NCBI WGS metagenome assembly LSQX01 (sample SAMN04489861, study PRJNA283612) | anaerobic digester metagenome | isolation source: 4 biogas reactors fed with cattle manure at either 37C or 55C with and... | place: Denmark: Kongens Lyngby | collected 2014 | reverse complement strand
GTAGCAAATAATCTGCCTAATTGATAACCAGTTGATGGTTGGTTTATATCTAATTGCATATTAACCTCCTTATGTGAATCATTAGGATAAAACCGATAATAACGGTTTAAATAGGCTTTTATTAAAGCGGCTCGTACTGGTTTTACCCGGTTTTCTGTATCGCTGCGGATCCGGCGCAGGCAAGCTTGAAGTAATGTGGAAGGATATGGTGTTCCGTTAAGAATTGAGCGCATAAAATCGCCAGCTAAATTAGGGGGTATGTTTTCACTTTTATCCTGGGTAGCAATATTGACTAGTATGCGCCATACAGAATAGTATTCAGGCTCTTTCAAAGGCTTTACAATAGCAAAATCTTCAAAATATTGCCTTATGCGTTCTGCAAATTCCGAGATCTTTCCTACTTGCCAGAAACGAACCGAAATACGTGCTGAATTAGGTGCCAGGCCAAGAATGTAGAAACGGTCATTTCCATCATCATTAAAATAGGCACCGCTGTTAACTGATTCAAACAATACCTTAACTCTTTCTACACCCATATCAGGGTTATCTTTTTCTGGCTCTTTGAAGAAATAGGCAAAGTCTGATTCAAAAGATGATTTCTTCTCAGACCAGAAAACGGTAGAAGCATCGCCAATATGAATACATTGTTTTGATGACTCCAATAAAGCATTTAACGCTTTGGAATACTGAGAAGCCACCTGCTTACTAACAGGAGCATTTAAACTTTGAGCTTTATCATATGAGTTAAATGCATCCTTATTAAAGCTTACAATACATGCTCCTGAAGTCTGCGCTCCCCATACTCCCTTGGTTACTGGATGTGTTAATTCAATAGGAACTTTTTCAACTCCTGTAACTAAACAGGTTCCAAGAGTAATATCCGGGCCGTTATTTTGTTCAACTACTCGCTCAAGTGCACTAACAACAGATTCTGAATAAAATACTAAGCTTAACCCAGTTTGTGGTACATGAAAACTAAGTTTTACATTTCCTGCTCTCAACGTTTCACCATATTCAATATCATTTAGGGCTGAATCAAAGTGGGTTCGATTTTCCAGCCCTTTTTCTAAAAACTTGCGAACTGCCATAATCCCCTTATCTTGTGTGTTACCGATCCATTTATCAATGGCTTCAATCATGCTTCGAAGTCGGATGTTTCCCTTGTCACCTAGTCCAAAAACAAAGGAAGCATTGTCCCACAACAAATTTGCATCTTTACCGCTATTAGCGTGTTTCAATGCTTGTTTGCCAATGTTCGGTAAATCCAAAACACGAGGCACCAACTTTTTTCCATCAAGTTCTCTCATATCAGAAATACTTAGAATACTACCCTGCAAGTCAAGGCCTATTATAAAATCAATTCCTCCTTTTATCCAGCCATCTTGAGCCATCTCACCTTCTGCAGCCTTCCGGTCGTAATACTCTTTCAATGCTTGTAATATCATCCCCTGACTTCCACCTCCCTCCGATCAGTATTTATTACTCCATTGATCATTTGAGCCCGGAAAAACAATGGAGCTGGATTGTTGATATTATGTTCGAAGTCCATATCATACAACATAAAACCTAGATCTCTAGTTTCCGCAACGGTTTGCACAGGTTGTTCCATTGGATTTTTGATAAGTTGAAAATGGCAGGCAAATTCACGACATCCCAGATAGGGTCGATGAAAACATTGCCCTTTCCTAGCACGACGTTCAAATATAGCCGCATACTTGCCTTCATTTTCATCCATCCTGCTGATTTGGGCTTGTTCCTGGTCATCTGCCCATAATTCTGGCAAGGCTGAACGGTTTGCTTTTCTCTGAGGCAGTGGAATGAAGTCAAAATAAGCGTGAATCCGATATCTAACATCCCGTAATAACAAACCGGCTCGTTGTTGCCGCTCATCTTCGATAAATATGCCCATAGGAGCGCCAAGGACACCTGCCATCTGCTTGGCTGTAGGAGCAGATATGATCTTGCCAACCTCGTTGCGGCGAACCGATATCCATTTAATTGGATTCATAACTTCTATTTTGGTCACATTCCATCGTATGGCAGGTTTCCAAAGAATTGCTTCAAAAATAGCCCGTGCAGCGGAGGGGGTAATTACATCATAACTCACCCGCTCCACCTTCATTTCTGGACGAGTGAAACATGCATAATCGCCCCAGACTTCCAAACACCATTTGGACAATTCCATCATCTCCTTTCTATAGAATAAATTTCTCAGGATCAAAAACCACCTCTACCATAAGACCAGTTTCCGAGTAATCAACCCGTGAACTGAGAGCAAAAATGCCAGGACTTATTTCAAGGATTGAACCTCTCTTAAGCAGTTGATTAAATTCGTTGCTGTAGATGTTAACTGTGTATCTTTGCAGTTTGCGCAGCAGCCAGCGATCTGGTCCCTTTAATTTCAACAAATGTACTAATTCTTCCCCATCTCCATATGGAACGAGGATTGCCTGAGTATTTTCATCAATAAGGCGAAATTTCTCTGCCGCAGTTCGAAAAAAAATACTGCATTCCTTTAAGTCATTTTCAGGATTAAGCAAAGATAAGATATTCTCTCGATCCAAAGAATTCGCCTTCCAATATAGTTCGGAGAAATACTTGTTAAACAAGTCGTGACTCAAAGGATCTTTGTTGTTCATTGATAAAATATTGATTGTAGTCTCTGCGGCCTTGCGCAGTATGCCCATAGGTGCCTTCCGAGGTGGGATGAAAACCACTACTTTTCCCAGATCAGCTAATTTGCCCTCCCTGTTGCATCTTCCTGCCGCCTGGGCAAGGGAATCCAACCCCGCAAAAGCTCTATAAACTACCGGGAAGTCCAAATCCACTCCCGCCTCGACTAGCTGAGTGCTTATTACCCGGACCGACTCTTCGCTTTTTAATTTCTGCTTAATGCTTGCAATTACTTCGCTTCTATGTTGTCCGCACATTAAGGCTGACAGATGAAATGTCCCCTTTGGCATCATACTATGTAATTCGCGACAGCTTTTTCGATCAGACACTACACATAAAACCTGATTATAATTTTTTAATTCTTCAGCTATATCGTCCCATTTCGAAGGAGTGACCAGGTCAGGGGGCATTTCAACCTGGTATCTTTGTAATGATCGGTACAGCATATCAACTTCCTGTTCATTCCCTACTATTTCCTTTATATTTTTCAAGCCCAAAAACGCTTGGCCATCAACCTTGCGCTCTTTAAATGCTGGCTGAGTAGCAGTAGAAATCACAAAACTCACCTGATAATGATCAACTAACAATTGCATGGTTTCTAAAATCGGAGCCAAAAAATCAACTGGAACCAATTGTGCTTCGTCCAAAACAACTACAGACCTGGCAATGTTATGAATTTTTCGGCAGCGGCTAGATTTGGCTGCAAATAAGGATTCAAAAAACTGGACTGAAGTTGTTACAATTATGGGAGCATCCCAGTTTTCTGTGGCCAACCTTGATTTTGGCGTACTATTTTCCTCCTCCAGATTGGAATGATGTTCTACGACCTGTTCATGGCCTACTGTGGATCGAAATACATCTGCATTTTGTTCAATAATACTGGTATATGGGATTACATATATAATGCGGTCTAGATTATGGTTTACTGCGTGTTCAAGCGCAAAGGCTAGACTGGATAGTGTTTTACCACCACCGGTAGGGACTGTTAAGGAGAACATCCCCTGATCGTTAACTGCCATTTCAGTGCACCTTGCTCGAATATTTCTTCTAATTTGGTTTACCTTTGTATTTTCAGCTTTTTGATCAAAATTCTTAATGTAGCTATTAAACCGAGCAAGCAGTTCTGGCATTGAATAATATTTGCCCCGATAATTAGACTTATCTTCATCCATATATAATTCCGTATCTAAAAAATCAGCATCTACCAGAGTCGAATACAACATCCTTATCCATAGAGATAAGTCTAATCCCCTGCTGAATTTCCAGGGAGGCATTCCCGGCTTTGAAGAACTCACTATTTCGATTATTGATTTATGAATATCATCGATGTGATTTAATTGGGCCTCTTGATATTGAAGCGAGGATTTTCCTGATCCTTCAGCAGCTGACCAATCGGGCAGTCCTGCATGATGTCCGGCAATACAATAAGCCAAGAGTCGCCCAACTCCCTTACCATACAATTTTTCCACTAGTTTAGCCCCATAAATTGCATGAGGGATCTTTCCTTTTTTACCTTCTAAGTGGGCTTCTTCGTCATACCCACTAACATTTTCCAGGTATTTTTGCCATACCTCCCTTCCCTTACCAACATCATGAGCTAATCCAACCGTTCTACCCCACTCTCCGGAATGAAATTTTGCAGCATTAAACTCTGCAATCCTGGCAGTATTTTCTAAATGTTTCGTCAGACCGTGAGGCAATGCCCAGGTACCGTCATTATTCTTGCGCACATGTGCAATGTATTCTTGACTCATTAGTTGTCCCTCTTTAGCTTTCTGCTAATTATTCGGATTACTTGTTCTAGCTCATTTTGTATCTGAGTCCCATGGCGTAAAAAAGGTCATTATAATACTTGATTGCTTTTATAGGTTAGTAAATAGTAACCCGAGTCAACCTACTGATCCTCCAGTTTATATCCTAGCAATCACCCCTAAATCAAGTACCAAATTATAAACCTGCCGTTCAGCTTCTAGTATTACACTAATCCTCATAATTCTCTTAATCCTTCCTTAATTTTCCACACAGTTTAATTTTACTCCATTTTTAATTGTGTGCAACCAGCTTACCTTTGGTGATATCGGTTTGCCCCTTAACACATCATGTATATGCAGTTTTTCGGCCATTTCAACGTTATATCTTTAAACATTAATTCTGCTGGATTTGCCAAAACAATCACTGGTAGATGTGTTACAACCTTAGGATCAAAGTCGGGTGCCTCATTTACAAAGACCAATTTTACCCATACAAAACAACAGCCGCTCACGCGGCTGCCATATCACAGGTCAGTTTTCAACACTTTTTATCTACATCCTGGTCATCTCAAACTCCTCTACTTTCCCGTTCCACTCCACCTTAACCTGGTAGCAATCCGGGATATATGCTCCGCTTCCTTCATCATTGATTTTGACTTCTGTTCCATTAAGCTGGGTCTTAGTACCACCTCTGCTCAGGGTGTTGCTACTATATTTATAACTCAAATCCTTTATCTCCTCTTCATCTCCTATATAGCGCAGAAAACCTTTCGTAAGCGCATAAGAATCCAAGCCAGTCACATCATTCTCGTTTTGAAACCAGTATTGAAAATACTGTATAGTGATTTCTCCCTGCCAGTGCTCTGACTGTCCTTTAAGGGTAACGGTTTCCCCCTGATTGAGGTCCAGGAATACAGTATCAGTAAAGGCTTTCATTCGAGATTGGAGAGTTGGTAGGATGGCCGTGTATTCTTCCAGGGTTTCCGGCATTACTGCCTGGTAAAATAACATGAGATTGCGGGCTGGTCGATACACCGGAGAGGGGTAGTATTTTGCTATGTTATTCTCACCAAGCCTTCGTTTATCCACTGAATCAAATACATAAACCAGGATACTGTCTTCACTCTTATCTACCTGGTACTCAATGGGTAACACCCCATTGACGGCCAGATCGTCGTCAGTGCTGGCAAGCTTGGGGCTCAACTCCAGTCCATTGGCCTTAAGAGCCCTGACCGCGTCCCTGGCCTCCAGCAGTTCATTATCCGGCATAATTCCCATCCCATAGCTAATTATTCCTACTCCTATCATTAGCAGCAAGACTGACGCAATGGTTAAGAATTGTTTGTTTCTCTGTTTTTGATGTGGGTGCTCATTCAGTGGGACACAGTTTTCTTCTGCCTCTGCTGGGTTGACTATAGCATAGTGTTCAGTACTATTCTTCATTACTTGTCTGCAGTCTGGGCAGTGAGTAAGGTGTTCCTCTACCTTCAAGTGATTTTCATCTGTTAATTCCTGTTTGATATATAAGGGTATCAAATCTCTTATTTCTTGACAGCCTTGAATCATTCTCCCATCTCCCTCCCTAAAACTGCCGATTTGTTGGCTCTAATTCTTAAATGGTTAACAAATTGCATATTTGGTATATTTTTCTATTATATCACAAAAAGAAGTCAGGGGGGACATGTGTTAGGTCGGATAACAGCCTGCGTAATTCACTGCTGTCATTACAAAACAAGTTTTGTAAATGAGATATAACTGAACTAGTAATTCCTGAGCAATCTGGTGCCACCTTTCCCACGCAACAGAAAATACCGCCGTTTTACCGGCGGTACACTTGTCTGGGCATGACTTAGTATATAAAGTTAGTGTATGGCATAAGCAAGCATTAGGAATTATGTAATAGCCTCATTATTAGACTACACTTACACTATATACCTAAATATAGCTGAGCAGTATACTGATCTATACCGCTTCTTGCTTTACTATTTCCCAGCATCCGAATCCCTGGTTGTTTTTAAAGCCCAGACCTGCTTCATAAGCTACTTTGATCAATTCGGGGCAACCTTTCAACCAGTATATTCCGGCATATCCTTTCACTACCGTTCCTCTGTAGTTTAGAATCTTTTCGAATTTCTTCTCCTGGCTGCCATTGGGAATAATCTTGATTTCTTTGTTATCGGGCCGATAACCATGTACCACTTCATATTTGCTCAAGAGATTATTCCTGGCGATTTCCGTGAACTGGTTCTGCCAAGGGGAATAATAATTGGTGTATTTCTTTTCTTCGCGTATGCTGGTAGTACATCCAACCAGAGGTGACAGCATTTTGATCTGCACTTTTTTTCCGAATTTAACCGCTTCGTGCATATCAATACGTTCAATTTCAACTTCATTATGTCCTAAGAAAATTAGTTCGGATTTTAGCAGTTTATCAGCCAAGTCCAAAATAAATTCATCCACGGCAGAAGATATGATGAGTTTAGCTGGGGGAAACAGGGTTATTTTCCCGGTTTCCTTGCTGAATTTAAATTTCCCCATCAAGCGGGAAAATGTAAAAAGGTTGAACTTTCCGTTAGATGCGCCTTTGATGTCCTGGTGTAAAAATTGACTGTAGTCTCGATCGAGTTGATTCTTATACATGAAGCCCTGTAGGATGTGATTATATTGTACTGGCAACACAATCTCACGGTCAGAATTAAACACTACGCTGATTCGCATATTCTATAAATCCCTTCCACTTATTGCCTTCATCAAGTGTTACCTTTATTCTACTACCCTGGAATGCCTATAGATAGCATATTTTAGCGTCAAATTCTATCATTTTATGCAATATTGCAGCAGATATAGACCTCTTGGATGTTTTGCCAATAACTTTATCATTCCTACGTCCATAATCCATTGCCCTTTGGGGATTTACTCCCTATAGACCAGGCATTAGGCTATTGTCCACTTTTGTCAGAAAAGATTTTTGCTATCTCTAGTCTCCGCTGATAATGTCCCCCAAAATTCCGCCCAGACCTCTGGTTTCTCCACCGCTGTTGCCGGCCTTAAAGCCAGATGCCGAGGAAATACGATCCGCCAACCTGGATAGGGGCAGGCTCTGCAAATATACCACTCCCGGTCCGGTAAGAGTAGCCAGGAAAAGTCCTTCCCCTCCGAACAGAGCGTTCTTAAAGCCACCCACGAATTGTATGTCGTACTTTATGGTGGCTTCCATACCAGCCAGACATCCGGTATCCAGCCGAATGGTTTCTCCGGCGCCCAGTTCTTTCTTGATTATCATACCTCCAGCATGAATAAAGGCCATTCCATCACCTTTTAATCTCTGTAGAATGAATCCTTCCCCTCCAAATAGTCCGGCTCCTAACTTACGGGTAAATGCAATTTCTATATCAATTCCGTTGGCTGAACAAAGGAAAGAATCTTTTTGCGCAATAAACTGACCTCTATGGGCTCCCAAATCGATAGGTATTACTTTTCCCGGATAGGGCGCTCCGAATGCAACCCGCTGTTTTACCCGTCCGTTGTTGAGAAAGGTAGTTATGAAGAAACTCTCCCCGGTTATAGCCCGTTTAAAGCCTTTGAACAGACCTCCGCCTGTTCCGGTTTGCATTACGATGCCCTGTTCCATGTACATCATGGCTCCAGCTTCTGCTCTGACCCCTTCTCCCGGATCTAATTCGATTTCTACCATTTGCAGATCGTCCCCAAATATTTGATAGTCAATAACATCGGCCATTTTCTATCTCCTTTCGTTCTTTATGACTATAATAAATACCTGTTACTAAATCTAATATTACATGCCAAGATAAAAAATTCCTGCCGATTAAGAGCAGGAACTGTAAAGTTTAATCGTCTGTGATCCCATGTTATCTATAAAAACTTCCGGACTACTTTACATAGCTGATAAGTCCGAAAGGCAGGGGGGCCAGATTCGGCCAGGAGTTCACTAGCGCTTTGCTGGAAAGCTTGCTGCTTTACTTTGGGGTCGGATAAATACAGGGCCAAGAGACCTTCTACTATAGTTTTGGCCAAGGCACTGTTGGACAGCTTACTGGCACAGCGGTGAGATTGTCGCACTAATAATTTAAGCCGCTCCAAGATCTCCTCCCTATCCGTATAGTAGAATGTAAAGTTCAAATCTCCTCCCTCCAGGTCTTCCTGGCGGTCTATATAATAGTCGAGAAGTATGTGTAGGCTGCATATCCATGGAAAATAGGCGTTTAAACTGCTTTTCACCTCCTCTGCTGACAAATCTTCGGAAGCTGCAAGTGCCATTAAGGCAAATAGAGCCAGGGTAGATCCACAGGCAGCGGCAAATTCCTGCCAATAAAGGTCAGGATAGGATTTAGCTTCGCTCATAATCCATTCTTTAAGCTGCTCTTCCCTGATATCTGTCATCAAATGCTTATAGACCTGCAGATTTGAGTATAAGTTCACCAGCTGAAGGCTCTCTTTTTCTACTAAAGACCAGGAGGGCATTTGCTGCACCCAATGCTGACATTCCTCTACCAATTGCTGCAAATATCCTCCGTCGTTTTTATAGGGATAATACTGGTAGTAGTCCTCATGTGCTTTTCCGGGACTTAGGGCCACTATCAAGGCCCTGTGCAGTTGTTGAAAGGCTCTGCCCTCTGTGCATCCAGCCCGGTCACAGAGGTTGTCCAGGTAATCGCAAATAGTCTGATAGGCTACAATCAGGGCTGTTAACTCCTCCCGCCTGGAGTCCGCAGCCAAAGCAAATACGGCCCCTCCCTGACAGTGAAAGTCCTTATGCTTTATACTTAACAAAGCCTGAAGTCTTAGTTCACTGCTCTGGCACTGCCGGGCTGCTTGTTTCCAGCGACCCAAGTGTTTCTTGACCAGAGGCAGTATGTAAAATATATAGCGAGCCATAATACTGCTCTGTCCTTTAATCGACCGCCGGCTGCATGAGCTGGAGATATCAGCCAGAGTGCTATTGGGTATTTCCACTTGTTGACCACCACCCTTGCCCCGTATTGGCTTCTGGCAGGCATCCGTAACAAGTATCCATCAGCCTGCAGGCCAGGTCCTGCAAGGCCTGTCGCTCTGGACTAACGGGCAATAGATTGATACTCTCCAGGGCTCGCTGTAAAAATTGCCGGGACTTGAGCATACATTGCTCCAAGGCCCCGCTTTCCCAGAGCATGCTAACTATCAACGGCAGTTTATCCTTGCTGCTTTTTCCTGCTTCTATCAGATTTCTTAATTTCATTCCCCACTCCCAGTCTTTTAAGGCCAGGATAATCGGCAGGGTTATGTTTCCCTGGGTCAAGTCATTTCCAGATGGTTTTCCTAGTTGCTTGGCTTCTGCTGTAAAATCCAGCACATCGTCCATTATTTGGTAAGCATAACCCAGGTTTAATCCAAAGTCATACAGTAGCTGAACCTGTGAGGATGGAGTCTCTGCCGTCAAGGCCCCTACTCTGCAGGCAGAGGCAAAAAGGCAGGCAGTCTTGCGGTAGGTCTTGTCGTAGTACTCCTCTTCACAAATGTCCAAATCGCTGTTCAGAGCCATTTGTTTTATCTCTCCGGTACACATTAGCTGTATGGTAGAGGTAATGCTGTCCATAACCTCATCCAAACCATGTTGGTTGATCAAATTAAAAGCGGCCGCAAACAGATAGTCGCCGGTGATCACACTGGCTTGATTGCCCCAGCGGATGTTTACGCTTTCACGTCCCCGCCTGACATGGGCCTCATCAATGACATCATCGTGGAGCAGCGAAGCCAGGTGAATCAGTTCAACCGCTACCGATATATCTATTACTTGTTTAGGTTCATGGGGATGTAGTTGGGCGGACCTATATACTAGACGGGGTCTTAGCATTTTTCCGCTGCTCTGCAGCAGATAGTCTATGATCAAGTTTAGTCCGGAATAATTGCTGTGCAGCACCTCTATCATACGGTTCTGGATTATTTCCATGGGAAAAGAATCAATCCCAGGCTTAGCTTTACTCAGCTTGATAATACCACCCCTTAATGCCAGCTTATGGTATAGTATTACCCCGTGCTTAGAAAAACATTCCCATACTAAAAGGTTGGAGTGTTGAGTACTATATGAGACGATTCTTCATCTGTTCATGAGCGGTTAATTCTATGTCATCATCCAGCCTGGAGCCAAATTCTATCCCTCGTCTCTGAGCCATGGTTTTAAGGAAGAAGTCTGCTACTCCCGGATTTTTCGGCAAGAGGGGACCATGCAAGTAAGTTCCTATCAGATGGTGATATTTAATGCCTTCCTTTTGGTCTTCTCCATTATTTCCATAACCTCGCAAGACTTCCCCAAAGGGCTGTAAAGAATTATCCTCAAAATAGGTTCTACCTCCATGGTTTTCAAATCCTACCACCGTCATTTCTTGCCCTCCCAGACAGGCTTTAATCAGTACGTTTCCTATCAAACGATTCTTGGTGGCTCGGGTAGTAAAGTCGAAGAATTTTAGTCCCTCCATCAGATGTCCATCCAGATCCAGATAGGAGCTTCCCAGCAGTTGATAAGCTCCGCATATACATAGAACTGGCATACCTTCCTCTATGGCTACCATAAAGCTATCTGAACGCTTTACCAGATCTTGATATACCAAACCCTGCTCCCGGTCTGAACCTCCACCCATGAATATCATATCCAGGCTTGAATAATCCAGGTTATCTCCCAGCCGGATATTTTTGATCCGGCAGTCATGTCCATGCCATACCATTCTCTGCTGCAGGCAGAGCAAATTGCCTCTATCTCCATAAAGGTTGAGCAGGTCCGGATATAGGTGGGCTATGGTAAAAACAGCCATATTTTAAAACCCCTTCTTATTTATCAAAAGAATTATGTAGCTTGTCTACCTGCTGCAATATAAATAGAGCCAAAGCGGAACTGGCCAAGGCTATAAGCTCCGCCCATGCTATACTACGCCCCTGGTCAGCAACAGACGGAAACAGCAAACCAGTGATTAGTGCCGCCAGCATTATACCGGCACTGAGGAGCATCGGCAGCAGTTTTACGATTCTCCTTGCTCAGTCTAAAGAAATAGGTCAATAACATCGGCAGAATAACTATCAGAGTAGTATTTTCCCAGAACATAAGTTTACCTCCTTGGTACTTTTCCCGGGTGACTAATCCAGATCTGCTCCCTTTACTTGTATAATCTGCTCGGTGCCTAAGCTGAAGCCAGTAATAATAGGTTCCATTGCTATAATATCCTGTTTGTTCAGATCCCCGGCCTCAAAGATGAATTCTCCCTGCACCTTGATAGACCCTCCAGCTTTAACCTTTTCCTTAACCTCTATCCTAGTATCTCCACTAGATATTCGGCCCTTAATATCAGCTGTTATTAATGGTTCTACAAAAGAAATATAACTATCCTGCTTGGAATCATTGCATAATTGGATAGTATAGGACATTTTTTGCTCATCAAAACGCTCTGGATCTACAGCTCCCATGGACGATACCATACTGCCCAACTGCAGACCCTTACACTCTGTTGTGTGTTGTGCACAGCCGCTAATGAAAATTATTGCAATTAACATTAGTACTGCCACATTTTTTATTCCATTTTGTCGCATAGCTCCCCTCCTATAATCTATGCCTGCATTTGCTGGACTCCAACGGTTTTCTCCGCCTCATCCTGCTGCTGCATTTTCTTCAGTATCTTCTGGCAGTCAAATAAGGCCGTATAAGTGGAAAGTATGTAGCTCACCTCTCCTGGCCCTGCCGTAGCTGCCCTTATTCCCTCTTCCAGAGAGCTTTTTATACTAATCAATCGGGAATCTATCCCGCTGTATTTGATTCGAACTGCCATATCTCCACTTCTTTGGCCGGAACATACTACCTTTACTATCTGGGCCTTGTCCTGAGCCAGGACTTCCACATCCGCATCCCAAATCCAGGATATATCCCGGCCATCAGCCGCATTGTCGTTTAATGCCACAAAGAGATTTTTGGACTGCTGATCATATAGCAGGGTGGATAGGGTTTGGTTGAGACCAGTAGGGTTTTTTACCAATATCAATACCGTCCGCTTACCGTTTATGATAAAGTTTTCCATCCGCCCCGCCCGAGGCTGGTAGCCGGCTATAGCCTTTTGAATAACGCCATCCTCTATGCCTACCAATCGGGCTGCGGAAACTGCGGCCAGAATATTATAGGCATTATAAAAGCCTTGATAGGGGCTTTCAATAGCAAGATCGTTGACTTTCATCTCAATAAAAGGAGTCATCTTCAGCCCCCGCCCGGTAAAATTCAAATGGGGGTTATGATTCTGACAGCGGGGACAGTTGAATTGCCCTAGTTGAGCATAATGGTATCTGCTATATTCAAGTTCTTCCCCACAAAAAACACAATACCTGCCTTCCCGGCTTTCTTCGCTTTCCATGCTGTCATATACAGTGTCTTCGAAGCCGTAATACCAGCAGTGCAGACCGGTGTCGTGTTGGAAATGGGTTATAAGGGGATCATCCCCATTTAAAACCAGCTCAATATCAGTGTTGCGAACACCATCTTTGATCAGATTAATGGTATGATCCAGTTCCCCATAGCGGTCCAGCTGATCCCGAAAGAAATTGGTGATAATCACTACTCGGGGCCGAGCTTCGTGTATCAACAAAGGAACATAAGCTTCATCAACTTCCAATAAAGCATAATCGAATTTATTTCGACCCAGGATATCGGAAGCTTTAATAAAAGCAGTGGTAATTCCGGTAAGCATATTGGCCCCGGCCGAATTATGGACCAGAGAATAGCCTTTTTCTTTTAGTATGGCTGCTATCATATTGCTGGTAGTAGTTTTGCCGTTAGTACCAGTTACAATGAAAATCTCTTCATCAATGTTGGCAGCCAGTGCTTTTAATATCCCGGGATATATTTTGCGAGCCACCCGGCCTGGAAAATCGGTTCCTTGATTTCCTAAACGGCGACTTAATAATATTACTATTTTACCGACCATTATGGCCAAAATTTTTCTCAATCTATTACCCTTCCCATATGCTTAATAGTACTTGCCATGGCTCACCTCTTAGCTACTAACTAATTTACCACAGATACCTTATTAAATAAAACAGCACGAGAAAAAACGGCCTCTTCCATCAGGCCGCCTGCTGTAAGCCTTACTCTATGGTGCAATACGAGCAATAAATTCCTGTATTTTGGTACGACGGCGAGGAGTATTGAGCAAGAGATCGTTATATACTTGTTCCATTGTCAGGGCCATATTGGCTGAGGAAAGGCTTCGGGCTTTCTTGCCGGCATTTTCTTTATAGTAATTATATAGTTTGGGGTCCGATAATAAACCGATAACCGCCTGGGCGAATTCTTCTTGGTTATATTCAGTCAGAATACCATTTACGCCGTGGTCTACCATCTCCTGCACTCCAGAGGCTCTCACTGCTACCACCGGAAGTCCGGCAGCCATAGCCTCGATCAAAACTAAACCCTGGGTTTCGGTCATAGAAGAGAACACAAATAAATCTGATGAGTAGTAAATATCAACCAGGTTGTCAAAAGGCTGGGCACCGGTAAATATTACGTCCCTCTCCAGATTTAGGCCCAAGTTCAAGGCCAGATTTTTCAATTCTTCTTCCATGGGACCCTGAGCTGTAAGAACCAGACTGGTATGGGACATTCTCTTTTTAATCAAATTGAATGTCTCAATCAGATACTGCAAGTTCTTTTCCTTGGTCAAACGGCCTACAAAGAGTAGGATTTTGTTTTCCTGGGGAATATTGTAATTATTACGCAACCAGTTCTGCCCACGGCCTTGGAATTTGTGCAAAGGTACCCCGGTAGGGATTACCGTAATCGGAGTATTAATCTCATAACTGTGCAACAAACGGCCTACCTCGTGGCTGGGCACTATGATGTGATCACACTGGTTACAGAAGTTATTGCTAAAACGCAAGGCCATTTCCTTTACCAGTTCCTGGGCTACCGGTACATAATGGGCATACTGATCATATAGAGTATGATAGGTAAAGAGCAGGGGCACATGCTGACGGTTGGCCCAGTGCATGCCCACCCAGCCCATTGTGAAAGGTGAATGGACATGAATAATATCCAGATCCAGTTTTTTCAACAACATATGCATGCCGGGATAAACTGGTACGGCGAGAGCAAAATCAGGATTGGTAGGTGAACTCATGGAAAAATACCTGAAGACTCCAGTTTCATCGTCCTCGTAATTGGGATAACTGGGTGCAAAAATGTATATTTCATGTCCTAGTTTGCTTAATTCTTCTTTGAAAGTAGATATAGATGTCACTACTCCACTAGTATAGGGCTTATAACTGTCTGTAAATATTCCGACCTTCATAAAAGGTGAGCCTCCTTGCTAAACATAAAATTTATATAGTATGACCCCAATAATACGATGCCAAGTTCCGCCTATCCATCCAGGAAGCAAGAACAGATATAGAGAACTCTTTCCTCTCATACTAATATACACCAATTCTATTGCGAAAGTTGCACATTAATGCAGGATATTGTTTTGATCCTCTTGACATTTATGGCACAAAGAGGCGTTTATTTGCCGTTGCAAGCGTTCCTCTTCAATAGCCCCTCCACAGGCATCGCATAAGCCGTATTTCCCATCCGCCACTTTTTGCAGGGCTTCATTTACTCGGGATAACTCTATTTCCAGCAGTTCGATTATTTCTTGATTTTTTTCTCTGTCATAGAGTTCCCATGCCATATCAGCGTGAGGCTGAAATACCGACAGTTCTGCTCCCGCCTCCATAAGCAATTCTCTTTTTTCCCTTATCATCTTTTCAATTTCTTGCTTGCGCATTTGCAGACTGGCTCCATAAAACATTTGTTAACACCTCATTTTTAAGTATTAACAAACCCTACCCTATTTCATTTGCATTTGGTTCTGAACAATCTGAACTATTTCAGCTATAAAATCTCCTATCAATGGAATATTAAGCATTATAATGCCCTGTAAAACATAGATGACTATACCAGCCAGAACGGTAAAACCTATGGCCATCCCAAAACCTCGATAGATGCCAGCCCAGAAGTTGCTAAAAAAAAGCCGGCGAGGATTGTGCAACATTTCCATGTATTCTGAAATCCCTAGCTTTTCCATGTTGTAGGCTATCTCATCTATCTTTAGCTGTAAATAGCTCAGCTGCTCATGTATAGGCTGATCTACTTGAGGCTGCCCGGTATCGAAATTTTCCTTCTTATCTTCCTGCTTCACATTCTCCCCACCTAATATTTATTATTCCATATATATGAAATTACATACCAGCTTAGGTCAACTCCCGAGTTAATTATTCAGTGCTTGCAGGGGGGCAGGAATTCTTCCCTTCCGCTTGATAAAAAGGGTGGAATGGTTGGGATTGACAGGCATTATAGGAGCACGACCCAGCAATCCTCCAAACTCCACATAATCGCCTACCTTTTTGCCGGGAGCCGGAATGATCCTTACCGCAGTGGTTTTACGGTTAATCATGCCAATGGCAGCTTCGTCGGCAATTATGGCCGATAAAGTCTCAGCCGGAGTGTCTCCGGGTACCGCAATCATATCTAATCCCACTGAACATACGCAGGTCATAGCCTCCAATTTATCCAGGGTCAAAGCTCCGGCTTCTGCTGCCGCGATCATGCCCGCATCCTCGCTAACCGGTATGAAAGCACCGGAAAGCCCGCCCACATAAGAGGAAGCCATAGCTCCTCCCTTTTTCACCGCATCATTAAGTAAAGCTAGGGCAGCGGTAGTTCCGTGGGTGCCTACTTGTTCCAAGCCCATAGCTTCCAGTATCTCAGCCACACTATCCCCTACTGCGGGAGTTGGTGCTAAAGATAAATCAACTATGCCAAAGGGTACTCCCAAGCGGCTGGAAGCTACCCTTCCTACCAATTCCCCGCTGCGAGTGATTTTGAAGGCAGTATTTTTAATCCGGTTGGCCAATTCTCCCAGCTCGCAGTCTGGGTTGTTTTTCACTACATTGCTCACTACTCCGGGACCGCTGATGCCTATGTTTAGCACTGATTCCGGCTCTCCCGGTCCGTGAAAGGCTCCAGCCATAAAGGGATTATCATTAACCGCATTGCAGAACACCACCAGTTTGGCACAGCCCAGGCCATCCTTATCGGCGGTTAATGCAGCGGTTTTTTTAATTATTTGCCCCATATCATAAACGGCATCCATATTAATGCCCGCCTTAGTTGTTCCCACATTAACCGAAGAACATACGTGTTGTGTGGCCGCCAAAGTCTCAGGAATAGCCTGTATCAGCTCCCATGCTCCCCGGGTATAGCCCTTGTGTACCAGGGCGGTAAATCCCCCCAGGAAGTTAACTCCTACTTCACGGGCAGCCTGATCCAGACACTGTCCCACTCGTATTATTTGTTCTTTGGTAAAGCCATCTACCAACATAGCGATGGGAGTAACTGAAATTCGCTTGTTAATAATGGGAATTCCAAAATCCCGCTCGATTCCTTCCCCCACCTTAACCAAATCCCTAGCCCAAAGGCATATTTTATCATAGATAGCCCGGCCGGTCTTGTCGGCGTCGTCAGTTCTGCAGTCCAGGATATTGATGCCCATAGTAATGGTCCGGATGTCAAGCTTCTCAACCTCAACCATTCGCCAGGTCTCCAGGATTTCTTCATTACTTATATTAAATGGCACTCTCCAACCTCCTCTATACTCAGGGACATTCCTTCAAACAAGCACTTAAAGGAAGGTGTGTCCCCTGTCCTTAGCTTGAGAATTGCACTCTCACATCCCACCACTGTCTTTGAGTCCCTGTTCCTTATATCCTGTGCATATACCTGAATATATCCTCATGCTGTATATTAACTTGCAAGCCCATTTCTTTTCCCTTGAGAGCCAATTGCTCCTTTAACTGGGCAAATTCCGCCAAACTCTGGGAAACATCAACCACCATTACCATGGTAAAAAACTCCTGCAATATGGTTTGACTGATGTCTAGAATATTGACATTGTTTTGGGCCAGCACACCGGAAATACCATATATGATACCAACCCTGTCATTTCCCAGCACCGTGATAATCGCTCTTTTACTTATTTCCACCTGCCATACCTCCTATGGGTTCAAACGGGATAACACCTGGCTGCATCGAGCACATAGAGTGGGATGAGCGGTATCACTTCCCACCGAAGGTTCAATAATCCAGCAGCGCTCGCATTTATCACCCTCAGCCGGCTGCACTCTTACCCAGATACCACTTACCTCTTCCAGGGCCAAGGCATCCTGGCTGCGCTCAGTTGCTGATTTAATATCCACCCGAGATACTATAAATATCTTCTCCAAATCTTCTACTCTCTGGAGCAATTGGGCCTTATCCTCATCAGCATAAATGGTAATCCAGGCTCCCAGAGAGTGACCGATTACTTTCTTGACCCGGGCCTCCTCCAAGGCTTTGGTTACTACTTCCCTGACTACCAGCACCCGGTCTATTGTATTTTCTACTTCTTCGTTGGCATATTCATCCTTGCCTCGAGGCCATTCCAAAAGCTGAACACTAATGGGATCAGCTGTTTTTTTAAGATGGCTCCAGATTTCTTCACTGGTAAAGGCCAGAATAGGAGTCACAATAATAACAACCGCATTGATAAGCTCATAAAGTACGCTTTGAGCTGCTTTTCGCTCAGCATCATCCGGATGTGAACAATACAATTTATCTTTTAATACATCAAAGTAGATACTGCTCAGATCGATAGTACAGAAGTTATGCACCGAGTGAAAAACCACATGGAACTCATACTCATCATAAGCCCGGCTAACCTTACGAACCAGTTTATCCAGTTTGGCCAGAGCCCATTTATCCAGATCAGTCAGATTGTTGTAAGCTACTTTATCGCTGGCGGGATCAAAATCGAATAAATTACCCAGGATAAAGCGGCAGGTGTTTCTGATCTTTCGGTAGGCTTCAGCACTTTGCTTAATAATATTCTGGGATACCGCAATATCGGTGCGGTAATCAGCTGATGATACCCATAGCCTGAGTATATCTGCTCCCATCTGTTGGATCATTTTCAATGGGTCAACCACATTGCCCAGAGATTTAGACATCTTGCGGCCATGTTCATCCACCACAAATCCGTGGGTTAATACTTGTCTGTAGGGCGGAACTCCTCTTACCGCTACCGAGGTGGATAATGAGGAGTTGAACCAACCCCGATGCTGGTCACTGCCTTCCAGGTACATGTCAGCGGGCCAGCGCTGGTCATCTCTAGTTTCCAGTACTGCCATATGGCTGGAACCCGAGTCAAACCATACATCCATTATATCTGTTTCTTTACGGAATTTGCCGCCTGAACAATGAGGACACTGGTAATCGGCTGGAAGCAGCTGCTCAGCCTCCTCTTTAAACCAGATATCAGCCCCATGCTGGGCAAAAAGATCAGCTATCCGATTGATAGTATCATCGTTGATAACTGCTTCCCCGCAGGATTGGCAATAGAATATGGGAATGGGAACCCCCCAGGTTCTTTGACGGGAAATACACCAGTCTCCCCGGTCCCGGACCATGTTGTAAATCCGTTCCCGTCCCCAGGCTGGAATCCACTTGACCTGATCAATGCCCTTTAGGGCATCTTCTCTAAAACCATCGATAGAGGCAAACCACTGTTCAGTAGCCCGGTAGATTATGGGCTTCTTACAGCGCCAGCAGTAGGGGTATTGATGGTTTACACTGGAAGCATAAACCAAAAGACCCAATTGTTCCAACTGTGCTATCACATTTTTATTGGCATCATGTACAAAAAGACCCTGAAACATGCCGGCTTCACTGGTAAATCTACCTCTGTCATCTACCGGAGAGATGACTTCCAGACCATATTCTTTACCTACGCAAAAGTCATCTTCACCATGTCCGGGGGCAGTATGAACGCACCCGGTACCTGCTTCCAGAGTTACGTGCTCACCTAAAACCAGCAGGGAATCCCGGTCAAAGAAGGGATGCTGACACACTACTCTTTCCAGCTCCGAGCCCTTGAATTCCTGCAGAATAGTGTATTTATCCCATCCTACTTGGGCAGCCACATTTTCCAGCAGTTCCTTGGCCACCAGGTATTTTTCATTATCGACCTGCAACAAAAGATATTCATAATCAGGATGTAGGCTTATACCTGTATTAGCCGGCAGAGTCCAAGGAGTAGTAGTCCAGATGATAACAAAAGCATCTTCCGGTAAAATTCCCCGGCCGTCTTTGAGCGGAAATTTAACATAAATCGAAGGAGAAGTTTTGTCACCATATTCTACCTCGGCTTCCGCTAAGGCCGTTTCACAATCGGAGCACCAGTAAACGGGTTTTAATCCTTTATATATATAGCCCTTTTTAGCCATTTCTCCGAATACTCTAACCTGTACCGACTCAAAGCTGGGATGCAAGGTTAGATAGGGCTGGGCCCAGTTGCCCCGTACCCCTAAACGCTTAAATTCCTCGCGCTGAATATCTACATATTTCAGGGCATATTGCTGGCAGTGCTTTCTGAATTCCAGCACGTTGGTTTTATGCCGGTCAATACCCAAAGCCTTTATGGCCTGCTGTTCAATAGGCAGACCATGAGTATCCCAGCCCGGAACATAAGGGGCATCAAAACCAGTCATAGACCGATACTTGATAATAATATCCTTTAAAACCTTGTTTAAGGTATGACCCAGGTGAATATCACCATTGGCATAAGGAGGGCCATCATGGAGAATAAATCTATCCCGGCCAGTATTTTTCTCCTGTACCTTTTCATATATTTCGTTTTCTTCCCAGAACTGCAATATTTCAGGTTCCTTATTAGGAAGGTTTGCTCTCATGGGAAAATTAGTCTGAGGCAAATTCAATGTTGCATCATATTTACCCTTAGCCATCTTTTAACCACCTCACCAGTATATTTGTATATAAATAAAAAACTTTCCATCCCCAAGGGACGAAAAGCACTTTCCGCGGTACCACCCTTATAGCACCTGTTGAAACAGGCACCACTCCAGACTCTTAACGCGAGCAACGTTCAAGCTTTATCACTTAACCCTTCAGCTTGACAACTCCCGGGTGATCTTCAACTAAAACTCGCTGTCGGGCTTACACCATCCCCGACTCGCTGATGGCGATTGTTTTGGTTTACTGTCCCGTTCATAGTAATTAAATGTAAAATTTATGGCTTTAAAAATATTTATTATTGTAGCACATAGACTAGCTCCAGTACAACTCCTCCCCCTAATTATTGCCCTTATTTCTCCATTCTAATCACTCAGGGCGTTGTTGGAGCTAGCTGCCGTCACCTGCCTGCTAGCGACCAATAAACCATTGATGCCCGTAGGGGCGATCTGCGGTCGCCCGCGCCTGGGACCGTTAATTAATACACGTTTTCGTTATTAGGCCCGGGCGGGCGGTCAAAGACCGCCCCTACAATCCTTCGCCGGCAATCCCAAAATTTCCGCTGTAAACCCGTAGATGTGCTCGCCCCGCCATTGACCCTGGATAGGGTATATCATGGCAACTCATAATCAATTTTGGGGCACAAAGGATCCAGTACACACTGCCCGCATTGTGGCGTACGGGCCTTGCAGACCCGGCGCCCATGCCATATAAAGAGATGATGGCTCTTGCTCCACATTTCCTGTGGTATCAAGGCTTTTAATTCCTTTTCAGTTTCATCAGGGTTTTTGGAACTAACCAAACCCAATCTATTGGCTACCCGGTGCACATGAGTATCCACTCCCAGACCAGGCAGGCCAAAGCCTACGGCCAGAACTACATTGGCGGTTTTTCTTCCTACTCCCGGCAGTTTAATTAATTCATCCATCTCAGCCGGAACTTCTCCCCCGTATTCCTGAATAAGCTTTTTGGACATAGCCTGAATATTTTTAGCCTTGCTCTTATACAGACCTACAGCTTTAACGAGCTCTTCCAGGGATTCCAAATCCAAATCAGCAAATTCCTGAGGGGTAGTGTGCCTTTGGAATAAACCCGCAGTTACCCGGTTAACCTGAGCATCAGTGGTCTGGGCAGACAATATCACTGCTACCAGCAATTCAAATCTGGAATTGAACTCCAGCATGGTGCCGGCCTCGGGATATTCTTGCAATAATAAATCCAGTATCTGCTTGATTCGCTTGTTCAATATTATACCCTCCTGCCACGACCCGGGGATAAACCAACAGGTGTGTGGTCTCGTAACTTCCCCATTTCTGCTGTTCGCAACCTGTTTAAAGGCTCAATTATCTTTCAAAATGATAATTGAGCCTTGTTGTGTTCAAAAATATCTTTCCCCCTCTACGAACCTTCCTTTTTACACTTACAGTACTTTGCTTAAGAACGCTTGGGTACGAGGATTTTGGGGATTATCAAAAATCTGGGTTGGGGTTCCTTGTTCCATTAGTATTCCTTCATCCATAAAGAATACCCGGTGTCCCACTTCTCTGGCAAATCCCATTTCATGAGTCACTACAATCATGGTCATTCCCTCAAGGGCCAGATCTTTCATTACCTCCAGTACTTCCCCTACCATTTCCGGGTCCAGTGAAGAGGTGGGTTCATCAAAGAGCATCACTTTGGGATGCATAGCCAAGGCCCTTGCTATAGCAACTCGCTGTTTCTGTCCCCCGGACAGCTGGGATGGGTATACGTTATCCTTATCTCCCAAGCCTACTTTTCTCAGCAAACCGATGGCAATATCTTCTGCCTCTTCTCGGTTCATTTTCTTGATTTGTATGGGGGCCAAAGTTACATTTTGCAAGGTGGTCTTGTGGGGAAAGAGGTTGAATAATTGGAATACCATGCCCATTTCCTGTCTTATTCGATTAATATCGGCATTAGGGGCGGTAACTTCTTCTCCGTCAATCAGTATCTGCCCCTGCTGAGCTTCTTCCAAACGGTTAATACAACGCAGGAAAGTGCTTTTTCCCGATCCACTGGGGCCAATAACACAAACCACTTCTTTCTGATGGATATGACAGTCTATTCCCTTTAATACTTCCAACTTGTCGAAGCTTTTATGGAGGTTTTTTACCACTATCATTAATTAGCCAACCTCCTTTCTGTCCAATCACCCAACATCGATATAGCTTTTGTCATTATAAAATAGAATACACACACGGCTCCCCATACCCATACTGCCTGGTAGGTGCTGGCATATAACATTTTACCGGTATGAGTTAACTCATGAGCTGATATGGCCGAAACCAGCGAGGTGTCTTTAAGCAGCATAACAAACTCATTGATTAACGGTGGAACTACAATCTTGAAAGCCTGGGGCAGTATGATAAAACGCATGGACTGAGTAGGGGTCATGCCTAATGAACGGGCAGCTTCCATCTGTCCTTTATCCACTGCTTGAATACCGGCTCTTACTATTTCAGCTACATAAGCTCCGCTATTCAAGCCGCAAGCTATTATGGCAGCCTGTACCGGGGTAGCATCAAATATTAGAGGTATTACTCCAAAATATAGCAGTAATATCTGTACAAACAGAGGGGTTCCGCGGAAGAAATCGATATAGGTTACGGAGATGAAACTAATTATTTTTACTTTGCTCATTCTGCCCAAAGCAGCGATCATCCCTATTATCATCCCAATGAACAGCGAAAATAACGTTATTTCCAACGTTAAAACTGCTCCCATAGTAAAATTACCCAGATTGTTGACAACCACCTGAAAACCATAAATTTCATTGAGTTTGTCCATAATCATTGTGCCAAAAAACCATTCCGTGTTAGTAAAACCAAAATCCATATTTCAGGTGTTCCTCCCTGTTACAATTGAAATGAAAGCGCGAGTTAAGACCCGCGCTTTCTTGTCTTATCATCAATCACTTATTTAGAAGACTTTAAAGCTTATTCGAACCACTTGGCAGAAATTTCGTCATAGGTTCCGTTTTCCCTAATCTTGGCCAGACCTTCATTTATGAGATCTAAGGTGGCAGTATCTCCCTTTTGTACAGGTATTCCATAGTGGTCATCAGCCAGGAATATTTCTCCAACTGTCTTCACGGTGTCAGAAGCTTCGGTCTTAACATAGTAGTCGGTAACCGGGAAGTCATTTATAACTGCAACAACTCCGCCTTTTTGCAGTTCCATAAAAGCTTCTCCCACATGATCATAGGTTTTCACTTCAGTTGCCGGATCCTTTTCTTGAATAGACAGACAGGCATCGGCTCCGGTTGTACCAATTTGGGCACCTAGTGGTTTACCTTCCAGGTCTTCCAGCGTAGAAATGCCTTCAGTATCTTTATCTACAGCAATTATTAATCCTGAATCGTAATATGGTCCGGCAAAGTCTACTACTTTTTGGCGATCTTCGGTTATCGACATGGCTGAAATGGCACAGTCAATCTGACCGTTCTCCAAAGCAGGAATCAATGCGGTAAACTCCATACTCCTAATCTCAACCTCAACGCCCATAGCCTCACCAATAGCCTTGATAATATCCATATCGAATCCTATGTAATCTCCGGTTTTTTCATCGACCATTTCGAAAGGTGCATAGGCGGTTTCAGATCCAACCACCAGCTTGGTAATTGCTGGCTCCTGCCCAGCCGGTTCCTTTTCCTCTCCCCCACATCCTGCTACTGCCAAGATGCTTATGCTAAGCATAACAATCAGCAGCATACTCCAATACTTTTTCAATACTCTCACTCCTTTTTCTTATCCACGTAATTTAACTACACTTCATTATACATTCATATCCAATCCTCGACAACAATAAAAGCATACAGTCGATTATTTTGCTATTATTAGAATATGGATTTTATGGGATTTGCGTTTATATTTTCGTTTACTTCCATATTATTCAGTTGAGACCAGATGAATATAGATAACATATTTATACAGATTTTTTGGATAAAGTTGGACTTTAGTCGGATTAAATTAGCCTGATTTTTGGTTCTAAGAACTATTAGGAAAATTAATGGGCCGCAGGAAGATTAGCTTTAGGCTATTGATTTGTGCTGCCAATATGATAATGTAAAAGGGTTAGACTTTGGCAGCAGGCCATATGATTAATGGAGTTTTTTTATTATGCTTAATAATATTAGCAAACGAACACAAGCGGAATTATCCATGCTGATGGTATCCTTTGTCTGGGGTACTACTTTCTTAATGACCAAAAACGCTCTGGACGATATTGGTCCTTTTCTTTTTCTGGGCATAAGGTTCATTTCCGCCTTTGTTCTCCTGGCCCTGCTCTCACGAAAAAACATCTTGCAGATAACCGCGCCGGCCCTGAAGAGCGGGGCTATTATCGGATTATTCCTGCTCATAGGATATGCCTTCCAGACCGTGGGGCTTAAATATACCTCCTCTTCCAATGCTGGATTTATCACTGGACTAAGCGTGGTTTTAGTACCGATTATCTATTCCCTAATCAACCGGCGCCTGATGGGCTTATCCATAATAATAAATGTGATTATTGCTGCCACTGGTCTTTTTTTAATATCGGTCCAACCTGGTGCTTTCCATTTAGGCCGGGGAGATCTGCTGGTTTTAGTTTGTGCTCTGGGCTTTGCCCTGCATATTATCGCAGTAGACCGCTATTCCCACCGCCATAACCCGGTAGCCATTACCGGAGTGCAAATTCTCTTGGTGGGGGTAGTATGTTTATTTATTGGCCTGCTTTTTGAACCCTGGCCCCAAAGTTTTCCTCCCAGTGTTATTAGTGCTATATTGCTTACTGCAGTTTTTGCAACCACCATGGCCTTTTTGCTGCAAAATACCATGCAAAAATACAGTACTCCTACTCGCTTCGCGGTTATTCTAACCATGGAACCGGTCTTTGCTGGAATGACCGGCTACCTGTGGGGCGGGGATATCCTAACCCTGCGTATTGTCCTGGGCATGGCCTTGATACTGGCAGCCATGCTTTTGTCCATACTGGGCAAAAAATCCTAATTCCACTAATCTCGTTATTTATTAATAATTCCAGCTCAGGCTCTGCTTTGAACCGGCCTCATCCCCCTGCTCATCCGATTGTTCTCCATTAATGTAGCTCCTCATTCATCGGGTTTTGACAGTGTATTTCCGGTAGACAGTTTTCGTTCATATTGGTAAAATAAGCTGGATCAATATAATTAATTGAGAAGAGGTCATGATAGTGCATAAAAGCAAGCACATCAGCAAAAAGGGCATGGTCTTTTTAGTGCTGATGGTGTATTTAGTTACTTTTGCCATGGGAACTATGTTAGGTAAAGGCTTTCAGAATGGATTTATGGTTTCATCTGTGGAGGGTTTGGTAGCATCTGGCCGTTTAAATATTCTTTTTATGGGCATTGATGCCCGATCTAATGAAGAGAACTCCCGCAGCGATACCATAATTGTAGCAAGTATTGACAAAAAAACCAAAAAGGCGGTTATGGTTTGGATTCCTCGCGATACCAGGGTAGAGGTATCACCCGGCCATTATGACAAAATTAACAGTGTCAACTATGTACAGGGACCGGAAGCCGCCTGCCAGGTGGTAGGTGAACTGCTGGATATTAAAATTAAACATTATGTGCTAACCAATTTTGATGGTTTTGCGGAAATAGTTGATATACTGGGGGGCGTACATATAGATGTGGAAAGCAATATGTACCACCCGGATCCTGATCCTCGTTTGCGTATCAATCTCTCCCAAGGAATGCAGCTTTTAAGCGGAGAGGATGCCTTAAGGTATGTAAGGTACCGGGGAGGGCCAACTGCGGATATTGGTCGTACTCAACGCCAGGGAAAATTCATAAAGGCCTTGGCAGATGAAATGATAAAAACCAGCACTATTGTTAAATTACCCCAGTTGCTGCCTAAATTAATGGAGAACGTCCATACTAATTTACCGGTTAAAGAAATGGGTACTCTGGCTAATATAGCTCGCCATTTTTCAACCGACAGTATTATAACTCAAACATTGCCTGGTTACTCATACACTGACCCAAGCAACGGAGCCTCATACTGGCAGGCTGATGAGGAAAAAACTGCGGGAATGATTGAGGCTTTGTTCACTGGTGAATCCTTTGAAGTTATGAAGGATCCCCCTAGCCTGACCAATGTATCCAGTACCCCGGTAAGATATCAGTCGGTTGCTTCAACCCCTGCCACTCAGAATAATAGTGCAAATACTGATACTCCAGCCAACCCTCCCAATGAAGAAGGGAACTCCTCTGCTCCTGAAGAGTTAGTTGATTCAGACCCGGTAACGGAAGAAGACCATCAGAGGGAAAATGAGCAACCTGAAAAGGAAATTGAAGAAGAACAGGAAGATGATGGTGAGGATACTGAAAGCAATCCATCAGAGAACCTTCCCAAGGAAGGCAACTCCATTTAGATATGTAGAGGCGGTCTTTGACCACCCGCCCGGATAGCTCAAAGTTTTCATACTCGCTTGTGTTTGCTAATCATGGTAGTTGACAAGCTGGTGCCTGGCACGAAAGTTGATAAGTTCACACGAAAATGAATTATTCACCGAAAAGTTGGTAATCATTGCGGGCGACCACAGGTCGCCCCTACAGACTCGTACGGTTAATATGGATTTCATGATAAGTTGGTGCCTGGCACCCAAGCCGCGATATCCTTTGGCTCAACGCCTATGATTTCCAGCAATTTATGACGGGAGCTATCTCCCTTGAGCAGGGAGATATTTTTTTTGGGCACCTTAAAGCAGGTGGACAGAAAGGCTATTAGGGCCTGATTGGCTTCTCCATCCACTGGAGGAGCGGTAAGCTTGATCTTCAAAACCCCTTCCTTCTCTCCGACTATCTGGTTTTTGGAGGAGCGGGGCTGAACCTTGACTTCCAGCCTAACTCCCCCGGGGATCTCAGTTATATTAAGCATTCGGTTTTTCACCCCAATTAGCCTGAGCCAGTTTCTCCAATAACTCCTTCATGTCTGGAGCATAAAAGAATTCTGAAAGTTGGTCAATTTTCTTCTGGTTCTTTTCCAGCATATCGTTCTGCCCGCTGACCTGGGCCTTCATTTCCGAATTAAAGACGCTCATGCGTTTGATAATGTCTTGGTAAACCATCAATAAATCAGCTATCTGTTTCTTAGCGCTATCCAGAATTACCTGGGCTTCAAGTCTGGCATTATTCTGATAGTCCTGGGCGGTTTGCTGAGCTAGAATCAAGCTGTTGGTCATATTTTCTTCCATACTGCGATATTTTTTTAGCTCATATTCAAGTCTTTGTATTTCCTCTTTTAAAAGAGAATTTTCACTATACAGGTTTTCATAATCAACTGCAAGCTGATTCAAATATTGCTTGACTTCTTCTTCTTTGCAGCCGCGAAATCCCCGGCTGAATTGCTGCTTCCTAATTTCCATGGCAGTAATCACTTAAAACCCTCCTTTATATAATCAAAAGCTCAGAGTGAACTATCTTTTTTGACCAAGGTGGGTGAAGAGCTTAACCCCCCCGGAAATCTGTCCAAGAGACGCAGGTAATTGTTTTCCTGCTTCCATAATCCTTGTTTCATTTCTTGCACCGCCTCAGCATATACTTCTACTACTTCCCTTAAGAGATGAGCATGGTAATACTGGCCATCAATTCGAATATGCTTTAGACCGGCGGAATTTATCTGAGGTAAATAGGGCAAGAGACAAATTTCATGGGGATAGTAGATATAATTCCGGCACTGCAAGTCAGCCCGTACCTGATAATACTGTCCATTAGGATCTTTAAGAGCATACTGCCCGGCACTGCAAAAAGCTCTGCATTCCTCTTCAGCCTCATGGTTCCCCCTTATAACACAATAGTCACTTATTATACCACACAAGGGTCCCTGCACAGTAATCTCAATCTCATAAGGAGATTGGCCCAGGCATTTTAGTTGAGTAAATGGCAATTCCTGGGAAGCGCTTATTCTTTCCAAGCCCTGAGCGGCATAAAAGCCAGCCGTCAGGTGGTTGGTAACATTCAGCCCATATCCGCCCCAAATTCTATACCCCAATTGCCTTAATATTTCAATTGATCCCAGGTCGTTGGCTATTACAGCGTAAACACCATCTTGATCGACCTCCTGCAAGAGGCCCCTAAATGCAAGAACATCAGTATTATTCAGTATCCGGGGAGATTCCAGAACGGGCTTTAAGCCAAATTTAGCTCCTGCCTCCAGGGCCTTATTGATACTAGCTCCGTCCCACCGACTTTGGTGGCAGCGCATGGGTTCACATCCTAGGATAAAGGCATTTACTCCACTTTCAGCCAGGGCTGGCAAAGCATCCAGTTGACCAATCTTGACCGTGATCTCCTCAATACTTCTATCTGGCTGAAGGGGATATGATAGATAATCTTCTGGTGTTTGCTGGTGGATAGGCATAGAGCGAGTAATAAAAAGGGGTTCCCTTTCCCCGCTGGCTCCTATTGAATCGGAAGCAGGTTTACCAAACAGACTGCCCGGACAAAAATCCCGGATTCTTTTTTGCTCCAAAACCCGGAGCCCTTCAAGATCTATTTGATAGGCATCGGGGTCCTCTATTATCCGGTCCAAGGCCTGGCGATAAATACTGATTAAATGACTCAGGTATTCAGCGCTGCGCATACGCCCTTCTATTTTAAATGAACTTACCCCGGCCTTAAACAATTCTAACAAATAAGGATAAAGGCATAGATCCTTATTGGCCAGCAGATGGCCCTGGCCTATGATTTGTTCGCCCTCATTTAGCGCGTAGTCCCAACGGCAGGGTTTGATGCAAAGGCCCCGGTTGCTACTCTCCCCGGCTAGAAAACTGCTCATATAGCATTGCCCGGCATGAGAGATGCACAGATCCCCATGGGCAAAATATTCTATTCCTATGTCGCTGGCTTCTCTAATGGCTTTTATCTCATCCAGGGAGGTGTTTTTGGAGAGTATGACTCTGGCAAATCCATGTTGCTCCAGATTTTTAACCGCGGGTAGATTTAGTATTCCGACCTGTACGCTGGCATGCAGTGGGATATTTAATTCCAGTTGCTTACAGATTTGAGCTGTAGCCATATCCTGGATAATCAGAGCATCCACTCCGATGGCAGCCAAAAAGGATATATAATCTTTAAGTCCATCTAAATCATCATCATAATAAAGGTTGTTTAAGGTTACATAGAGCCTTTTTCCTTTAGCATGGAGATAATCAAGGGCTGAGTCAAATTCATCCTGGCTAAAGTTCATATCTGACCTTAGGCTACGCATATTGAACCTTTTGCCTCCTGCATATACTGCATCTGCCCCGGCTTCAGCTACAGCCTGTAATACTTCCCAATTACCGGCCGGGGCTAGCAGTTCTAACTGATGTTTTTCCTTCATAATTGGCTCCTTTAATTAGAAAATAAAGAAAATTAGTTGAATAATTAGTTTACTGCCTAGGCTCAGAGCCAAAACAGCCAATATGGGTGAAAAATCAATCCCGTAGCCAGCAGGTAACAGACGCCGGAATGGAGCCATAACGGGTTCGGTAACATCGTATACAAATTTGATAATGGGATTATAAGGATCATGCCGGATAAAGGATAAAATACAGCGACCTATTATTAAATAAATCAGAACCTGAAAAGCAATACTCACTATTTGTGCTAATTGATATGCAAACAACTGTGTTTTCCCTCCTATTTAACCTGACCCAGTTCAATAGACTTGAGATAGGCTTGTTCTACCGCATCGAAGAAAGCCTGTCGCAGTCCAGCCGCTTCCAGTTGTCTGACTCCAGCAATACTTGTACCAGCCGGAGAGCAGACCTGCTCACGCAAATGGGCTGGATGCTCCTGACTCTGGATTATCATATCAATACTTCCCCGAAAGGTATCTAATACCAATTTTTTAGCCAGGGCCGCATCCAAACCGATATTAATCCCAGCATTGATAAAAGCCTCCAGGACCAGATAGGCATAGGCGGGACCACTACCTGAAACTGCGGTAACTGCATCCATGTACTTTTCATCTAGAATAAGGGCTTCGCCCATACTGGTAAGTAAACCACGAACGGTTTCCAGCTCCTGGGGCCTGGCCTGGCTGCCAGCGGCTACTGCACAAACCCCGCTCCCGATCAGACAGGGAGTATTGGGCATAACCCGCACCACCGACAGGCCAGATTTAAGAGCTCTCTCCAGGTCAGCGGTTTTGATGCCGGCGGCTATGGAAATCAACAGGGTTCCATCCCTCCAACTGCCCTCCAACCCTTCCAATACCTGCCATACCTGCTGGGGTTTAACTGCCAACACCACCAGGTCGGATTTCTCCACCAGTTCCCGGCTAGGGGCAGCTATAGCAGCAAAATCCTGAGCAAATAGCTCCATGCGCAGGGGGTCAATATCGTTACAATAGATGGCAAACGACTTTCCCCTCTGCTCTCTCTTTATACCCTGTAACAAGGCATAGGCCATTTTGCCACAGCCAATGATGCCCAGGGTGGAATTTTGCACTATTGTTCACCCCCCCCAAAGGGTTTAGCAAATTTATTTCTCATCAATAAAGTGCGAGCATCTTTTGAAATCTCAACATTACTGGGAGCAAACATGAATACATGTCTTCCTAATTGCTGACTGTTGCCTTCCAAGGCATATGTAGCCCCACTAATAAAGTCGAATACTTTACGGGTGAGTTCTTCCGAGGTATTTTCAAAGTTAATAATGACTTGCTTTCGGTTTTTTAAATGATCCGTAAGTAATTCCACTTCCTCGAAACTCTGAGGTTCACAAACAATCACTCGTAAGTTTTTATTAGCATGAATACTGACTACGTTAGCAGCTCCCCTTTGCTGATCCTGGTTAGAACCAACAGGCATTTCAATTATCTCTTCAGTCACTTCATCTTCCTCCGCTATGCCCAACCAAACTAGAAAATTATGCATTTTACCCATGATGCCTATCCCTCCACTCTGTCTTTAATCCTAAAAAGAGCTGTACCAATCCTAACTATACTGGCGCCCTCTTCAATGGCCACTTCAAAATCGTCCGACATCCCCATTGATAGATGTTTTAATTCAACGTTAGTATAGCTTTTTTTACTTAACTGCTGTTTCATATCGGATAATTCTCTGAATATAGGCCGGCTTAGTTCTGCCTGCCCAGTTAAAGGTGCCATAGTCATAAAGCCGTAAATGCGCAAAGATTTAAACTGACCTGCCGATTCCAGCAGAGCTTTTACCTCAGAGGCCGGGAACCCAGCTTTTTGCTTTTCTCCCGATATGTTAACTTCAATTAGAACTGGTACTTCTAATCCAGCCTGTTGCCCTCTTTTCTCTAGGTCCTCGGCCAATTTCCACCGATCCAGAGAATGGATAAGCTTAACCTGCCCCACCACGTCCTTGATCTTGTTACTCTGTAGGCGACCTATCATGTGCCAAGAAGCTTCAGGCAACCCCGCCATTTTTTGCTGCAGTTCTTGGACTCGGTTTTCCCCAAAATTCCTGAGGCCCAGCTCATAAGCCATTCTTACCTTATCCAAGTCTACTGTTTTACTCACTGCCACCAAGGTAATGTCAGTAGCCTGCCTCCCGCTCCTGGCTGCGGCTTTTTCTATCCTGCTTTGAATCTCCTGGATATTTTCCTTTAAACCCACCTGTATCACCTTTTCATCTGCTTAGTTCTATGTTTCTTCAAATATACCTCTATTTAAAGCATTTTAAATACTTCTTTGTCAAATTTTTTATATGAGCAAAACTCTCATATAACTAAAAAAGATATTCCAAAAGTAGAACCCTTGCCAATTTCGCTGTTAACAAACACCTCTCCTCCATGGGATTCCACAATATGTTTTACTATAGACAAACCTAAACCGGTACCGCCTTGACTTCTGGATCTGGCCTTATCAACCCTATAAAACCTCTCAAAAACTCGGGCCAAGCTCTCCTGGGGTATACCCATTCCGGTATCGGTAAAGGTGGTAACTACCCTGCTTTCTATGCGTTGGGATCTGATTATAATTTTACCGCCTCGCGGCGTATATTTCACTGCATTATCCAAGAGATTGATCAAAACTTGGTTAAGTAAATCCTCATCAGCTTTAATATAGGGCAAAGACCGGGAATATATAAATTCCACTTGCAGGTTTTTCTCACTTATCTGTAGACCCAGAATATTCATCACATTGCGCATGGACCTGGCAATACAAACCGGTTCCAAGCGGGATATTTCCTCATTGGATTCTAATGACGATAGGGTTAGTAAATCATCAATTAATCGTTTTAAACGGTCACTTTCTGCGTCAATTATGGTCAAAAACCTTCTGCAGATGGCACTGTTCTCCATAGCTCCATCCAGCAGGGTCTCTACAAATCCTTTAATGGAGGTTAAAGGAGTTCTCAGTTCATGTGATACATTGCCTACAAACTCGGATCTAATCTGAGCGAAATCTCTTACTTCAGTTACATCATAAAATATTATTACTGCTCCTTGAACGAAACCGGAGTTATCTTTGATCGGTGCACCATGAACCCGGTATAGTTGTCGGGTAGTAAAAGTTATTTCCTGGAATATTTCCTTGCCCTTATTCAATATTTCATAGACTAAATTGATTATATCTCGATTACCGCTTATATCTTGTAGAGGACGGTACAACAATTCATTTTCTAGTTGCATGAAAATGTTTTCTGCCGCGCGATTAACCCTTATTATATAGGAGTTTTTGTCCAGGACCAAAACTCCTTCTACCATGGTGGACAGAATAATGTCCATGGTTAAATGTTTAGATAAAGAATAGTCATTTTCCAGATGCATTATGTCCTCCAGTTGCTATTCTTCTGCAAATCTATAGCCTACTCCTCGTACGGTTTCGATATAATCCGGGTAGCTGAAATCATCGCTTAACTTTTGCCGCAAGTGACGTATATGTACATCCACGGTGCGAGTATCCCCAGAGTATTCATAACCCCAGACTTTTTCCAACAATTCTTCCCTAGTAAATACTTTACCTGGATTGACCAGCATCAAAGTCAGCAATTCAAACTCCTTGGGGGTTAATTCCAGCTTTTTTTCTCCCAAAAAAACCTCATATTTTTCCGGTACTACAATTAGTTCTTTAAAAACGTGGATCTTATGTCCCACTGCCTTTTCAGCCCTTAGAATCCTCAAGGCCCGCAAACGTGCATTTACCCTAGCTATCATTTCTCTAGGACTGAAAGGCTTCTTAATATAATCATCTGCTCCCATTTCCAAGCCCAATATGGTGTCCAACTCTTCCCCTTTGGCGGTCAACATAATGATGGGTATAGCCTTATAGGCCTGATCCTGTTTAATTAGCCGGCAGACTTCCAATCCATCCATACGGGGAAGCATAATATCAAGTATTATGAGATCCGGTTCCTCTGCTCGCACCATATCCAGGGCTTTTAAACCATCATGGGCTACCACAACCTCATAACCTTCTTTTTCCAGATTGAATTTTACCAATTCCACTATATACGCCTCGTCGTCAACCACTAGAATCTTAGTATTAGACACTATATTCACTCCGTTACTGTAGGCCAATGACAGCCATCATTCTTCCTGTTTTCCCATTTTCCCGGCGATAGGAAAAGAAGCTGTCCTTATTACAGGAGGTACACAATCCACATTCCATAATCTTATTAGGATCAATTCCAGCCTGGTCCAATATTTTACGGTTAGTGAGACTTAAATCCCAAGAAATTTCTCTATTTCTGTCTATTATACCATCAAATTCGGGAAAGGCTGCAGTAACTTTTTTCGCTAAATCAGCTTGGATTTGGAAACAGCAAGGACCGATTCCGGGACCAATGAAAACTTCCAGGTTTTCTGCCTTACTGCCATATACATGTACCATAGTATTCACGGTGTTACTTACTATCCTGCCCATAGTCCCTTTCCACCCACTATGAGCTAATCCTACCACTCTCTTTTGAGGATCGAAAAAGAAGACCGGCTGGCAATCTGCATAAAAAGTGGCCAGGATTATACCCGTCTGGTCAGTGATCATGGCATCTATGCCAGAAATCGAAGTATTATAGTCCTTAGCCCCCAAGCCAGACATTTCAGAACTGACGCAGACTACCTGGCTTCCGTGTACTTGCTGGCAACACACCATCTGCTCCAGTCCCAAGCACCATAAATCAATGAAACGCTGCCGGTTGGCCCATACCAATTCGGCCTGGTCTCCCACATGCAAACCCATGTTTAAAGATTGGAAGGGGGATGGACTTACTCCTCCATTTCGGGAGGAGAAGGCCATAATAACTCCCTGTTCCCTCCAGTGGGGAATGGTAATATAGTCTATTTCCTGTTCTTTTTGCCAGATCCATTTATCCAATTGTCCCTCATCCCTTTTTAGCTTAAAATAGGCTATAGGAGGTGAACAGCCATGAACTGTCCGTCCTGTAAAGAATATCTGGAAGCTTCTCGTTGTCCATCCTGTGGTTATGACCTCAACAGGGGGCCTTGGATATGTATAAAAAATAGTTATCCCCCTGATGATTTAATCCTGGTCAGCCTGCTCAGGTCTCATGGAATTCCAGTAAAAACCAGGAGCCGGGAAGTATCCCAAATACCAGTAGGTATTGGTCCCCTAGCTGAAACCAATATATATGTACCAGAAATAATTGCCGGGGAAGCTTCAGCTCTGATTGATATCCCTGATTCCGAAATGGACTAAAAAGTTGGTGTAATAATGCTTACAGTCAGCCAAATAGCGAAAAGATTTAATATAAGCAACCGCCAGGTTCATATTCTGGTGGAAAATGGATATCTAAATGTGAGCCAGCTCTATCGAAATAACAAGCAGGGCATTGCTTACCTGTTTGCGGAAGAAGAGATAGCCAAATTAGATATTTATTCCCTTTTAGCCGAATTGCAGGGTAATCCTGGTCACAGACGCCGACCTGCATCCCCTTATAAACAGCTTATGGGAACGGTGCGCCGTTACGACCATTTTATGGACAGTATTCAATGCCATCCGCAAAGGGACTTTTTACAGTGTTGCTTCTATCTATTTCACCTTAACCACTATGCAAAAACTTATCCTAAAGACAGCACTTACCTTTATCGCCTCAAAAACCAGGTACTGAAGAAAATGTATCAGGATAATCCTGGCTTACTATCAGCTGCTTACCTTACCGGTCCTGACCGCTATCGGGTATGGCTCTGCGATGATTGTAAGGAGGCCGCTCAAATGTCAGGTCTGTCTTATGCGGCATATATTAAAAATGAATACTTTTGCCCCAAATGCTCTTTACAGGCGGTGGATAAAGAATACTATTCACTGATAGAATTCCGGGTACGTTTGGGGGATTTCAAGTTTACTTTTCATTTACCCTTGGCCCTGGCTGAACGCTGGATAGAGAAGCTGTCCGACCTTCCTCAATGGGATCGAAAGACCGGGAACTATAGTGACCGAATGTATATGTATGGCCGTCCAGTGAGTCCGGTGGAGGAAAAAGTCTTTCCCATTAATATGATCATAGGCAAATTGGAAAGCTACCTTAAAACCGAGCAATGCTAAACTGGGTTTTCATCAATCCTGTTCGGGCTGGCTTTTCAATTGTTCAATAGTTTGAATAAAACTGTTAACATCTGCAAACTGGCGGTATACCGATGCAAACCTGATATAAGCTACATCATCGGTTTCCTTTAGTTTATCCATTACCTTTTCCCCAATAATCCTGCTGCTCACTTCCCGATCAAATTCATCCCGCAAATGGCGCTCAATTTCAGCCACCATGTTCTCGATCTTTTCCATGCTGACCGGTCTTTTTTCACAAGCTCGGGTTATCCCATTCAGTAGTTTTTCCCGACTGAATTGTTCCCGAGTTCCTCCTCGTTTAATTACCATTAGAGGTTTTTCTTCCAGGCGTTCGTAAGTGGTAAAGCGTCTATGGCACATGATGCATTCCCTGCGCCTGCGAATAGATGAACCATCTTCACTGGCCCTGGAATCGACAACACGGCTCTCCATCTCGTTGCAATAAGGACATCGCATAATATCACCCTATCTTGCTACTGCCTCTAATCAGCTCAACTATGCCCTTATTATGACTAATAGCTCTTTATATTGCAAGGTTTAATGCAATTCTAATAACGCTCATTATCCAGATAATCCCGCCTAAATTCTTCCAGATTGCTGGCCGCAGGAACTTCCACCAGAATCACATCCCGGCCAATTCTGACTATTTTATGCCAGGGCACCGTGATTTCCTCTCTCCGGGCAAAGAAATTGAACCGGCGGGCCTGACCAGGCATTATAAGGGATAATACCCGGCCGCTCTCCAGGTCCAGATCTATGTCCATAATGTTGCCCAGTTTTTTGCCATCCAAGACATTAATTACGTCACGATTTCTCAAGTCGGAAATTTTGATCACCTGCTCGCCCCTCCCTATTATGTTTATACTTTTAATATATGAAAAGTTTTTGAAAAGTTTCTTAGATGGTTCCAGGTATTAAGTTTTGGGCAATTTGTCATCATATTTGTATACTCGAAACCTGATTTATATATGATAATATGCTTATAAACTGCAACCATTTTCTATAGCCGGGGTATATTAAATAGTAACTATTTTGATAATTCATAACCATTGCTATATGCAGTGATGTGCTTGTTGTTTTGAGTCAATTTAAAGGAAGTCTATTTCATTAAGTTCACATACAAATTGTTTGTCCCGATACCCAGTGTTTCTATCCACCAAATCTTGTAGGGGCGGTCTTTGACCGCCCGTTTCCGGCATAGCCCAAAATTTTCATATTAGGTTGAGTTTGCTAATCATGGGGTTGATAGGTAAAACTCTCAGGTAATTAAAGGGAAAATGAGCTATGGATATATCCATTAATGTATCAGCACCGATTTTATCCAAATACGGGGGAAATATGGCTTTTACGAACCCTATTTTACTGCCTGGTGTATTCCCCTGATATGGGCATTGGACGGGTTTGGCAACGTTTGTTCTATTAATCTGCAATCGGTATGGGAAGAAGAATGCCTGGAGTTGGAGGTAAAAAGCAGCGGCTCCATTCTCCTTGCTTTATTGCTTTGGTATATGATCAGATTTATTCTGCAGGCCTCCACCCTGCGCTTTTTCCTGGCCCTGAAAAAAAGTCGAAAAAAAATCCCGACCGCTAGTGCAACCTAAGCTTAAATGGGCGGGTATATGAATTAGAGGTAATCAAAAGACAATAAAAATGAAACGGAGGTATAAAGAATGGATTTTACGGCCAATATGAATTCTTTGTTTGATAAGCTGGAAAATTTCTTTAAAACGGAAACTGTATTTGGGCAACCCCTGCAGGTGGGCAAGATCACTCTGATTCCAGTAATCAGCGTAGCTTTTGGTGCCGGTGGTGGCGGCGGTACTGGCAAGGATCCCAAAGGCACCGACGGGTCAGGAAGTGGCTCCGGAGCCGGAGGAAAAATTAGTCCCAGTGCGGTTATAGTTATTAAAGACGATGAAGTAAGTGTTATGCCTTTAACCAACCGGGGATCAATAGACAAAATAGTGGAAATGCTTCCGGAAATAATGAGCAAGGCATCCTGCCACAAAAACGAGTAATTGGATTGGACCCGAGCCGTCTAAACCGTTTCGCCCGGTGTGATGATGCCATTCATATTGGTAGTGCGAGCCATTATCACACCGGGAGGAGAAATCCTACTTTCGCTATGCAGTCCATAACCCCCTACGCCTTTTAGCAGGCTATGTACATGCTGATTAGCATTTATAATTGGCGAAATCCAAAGGTCAGCGGCGTACCTCTTTGGGGTTAAAATTAAACGGCAGAGGCAAATATATTCAAATGACTTTAGCTATCAACTGAATGAAATCATAATACTTACCGTTTTCAGCTTCCATCATCTTTATATCTTCCTCAATTTCGGTGTAATAACTGCTAAGCCATTCATCCCACGACTGTTTACAGCAGAGCATTTCACGAATGTCAATAATTTCAATACCTTTTGCTGTTTCCCATAAGTTTTTCCACCAATCAAGAGAATGAATAGTCCTTGCCACCTCATCAGTCCAAAACGGCTTCATTTCATCAGGGACATT
>LSQX01402186.1_pt2 | contig 38322 bp, 32 predicted proteins | sample 654561 | NCBI WGS metagenome assembly LSQX01 (sample SAMN04489861, study PRJNA283612) | anaerobic digester metagenome | isolation source: 4 biogas reactors fed with cattle manure at either 37C or 55C with and... | place: Denmark: Kongens Lyngby | collected 2014 | reverse complement strand
GCAAACTAGGTTAAATGATGAATTATTTGATATACTTTTCATAGAGATCTGAATTGTCCTTTCTCGGAGGTAAGTGTGGTTGTTCAAGAACATTCTACCAGAGGCTTTTCAGATCTCTTCTTAATTTTTAACTTAACAGAACAGAGCAAACGACAAGGAGGTACTTCTATGTTATTTACAGGTTCAGGTGTCGCTATTGTCACACCTTTTCTAGACAATGGAGCAATTGATTTTCAGGGTATGGATACTCTGGTAGATTTTCATTTAAACAATAAAACAGATGCGATTATTGTCATGGGTACAACCGGTGAAGCTTCAACTACCACAGATCCGGAACAGATTGAAGCGATCGAGAGAGTTGTCAAAAGAGTTGCAGGAAAGATACCGGTCATTGCCGGAACAGGTATTAATCATACCGACCATGCAGTAGAGTTAAGTGTTGATGCAGAAAAAGTAGGAGCAGATGGCTTGTTACTGGTAACACCTTATTATAATAAGGCTACCAAAAGAGGTCTCTATGAACATTACAAAACAATAGCAAACAGTGTTTCAATTCCTTGTATTCTCTATACGGTGCCGAGCAGAACCGCGGTGGAGATTCCGGTTAATCTGGTCAAAGAATTAGCAGAAATCGATAATATCGTAGGAATCAAAGATGCTACCGGAAATCTTGCCTATACGGCAGCACTAAGGCATGAAGTGCCTCAAGATTTTGCAATTTACTCAGGCAATGATGATGTTGTTGTTCCTCTGATGTCTGTAGGTGGCCAAGGAGTCATCTCAGTTTTTGCTAATGCATTGCCAGAAGAAATGCATAACATGGTTAAGGCCTGTTTGGATGGAGATTTTAAGACTGCAGGTGAGCTACAAGTAAAATATTTACCATTGATTAAAGCCATCTTTCATGAAGTTAATCCGGTGCCAATTAAAGCAGCTATGGAATTACTGGGCTTACCGGCCGGAGAATTACGTTTGCCGTTAACCAGAGCTTCTGAAGATACTGTCGAGCTATTGAGAAAAGAATTAACTGCACTGGGCTATTTGTAAAGAGTTAAATACAAATAGTTTTATAAGCTGATTATTTTTTAGATATAAAGAAAGAGGATCGAAATGAGAATTTTGTTATCAGGGGCCACGGGTAAAATGGGACATATGATAACTGATCTACTTAAAGACTCGGCACAACATGAAATTGTCGCGGGTTTTGCAGCAGAAATAGATCCTGACTTACCTTATCCGGTCTATTTAGATTTATCAGATGTTGAACAAATTGATCAAATTGAGGTAATCATAGATTTCTCCAATCCTGCAAGTTTAGATGCTTTGCTGGAATTTGGAATTGAGCACAATATACCGTTGGTCATAGCTTCAACCGGTTATACTGATCAACAAGAAGCTGCAATCAGCAAAGCAGCTGAAGAAATTGCAATAATGCATGCTAAAAACATGAGCTTGGGCGTTAATGTGATGCAGATCATGGTTCAACAATTAGCTGCAATGTTGAAGAACTTTGATATTGAAATAATTGAAAAACATCATCGTTATAAAGTCGACTCTCCAAGTGGAACTGCAAAAATGTTGTTTGAAGCCGCCAATCAAGGTAGAGAGAATTCTCTAACTGAATTAGATGGACGAGCAGGTATATATGAAGGCAGGTCAGCCAATGAAGTAGGTGTATCCGCAATCAGGGGAGGCACAATTGTTGGTGAGCATTCAGTAATTTTTGCAGGAGAAGATGAGATAATCGAGATCAAGCATCAAGCTAATTCACGTAAAATCTTTGCTGCAGGGGCAATCCAAGCTGCAGAATACATTATCCGGCAGCCTGCAGGTTTTTACGATATGGATGATGTATTGGAAAAAAGATGATTTGATATTTTGAGGCAGCGCAGATGGAAAAAATCCGTATAGGTATAGTAGGCTATGGTAACTTAGGCAGGGGAATAGAAACCGCTTTAACAAACAGTTCCGATCTGGAGCTGTTTGCTATTTTTACGAGGCGTGATCCTGCAACCATTGCTACTGAAAATAGAGTTGAGTCATTTCAAGATATCTTTGATTATAAAAATGATCTCGATGTTTTGATTTTGGCAGGAGGATCGCAAAAGGATATTCCTGTTCAGGGTCCCGAATTGGCAGCTCATTTTAATACGGTGGATTGTTTTGATAACCATGCGTCAATTGCTGATTATTACATCAAAATGAATGAAATTGCTCTAGCAACAAAACATGTTTCAACGATTGCCATCGGCTGGGATCCTGGACTTTTCTCATTACAAAGAATGATGGCGGAAGCAATTTTACCAGAAGGTAATTCTTATACATTTTGGGGTAAAGGCTTAAGCCAAGGACATAGTGATGCGGTACGCAGAGTTCCCGGTGTGAAAATGGGTGCGCAATATACAATTCCCGACCAAGCTATGATTGAGCAAATTAAATCAGGTCAAGATGTTGACTATACATCTGTCAAAGCACATCAAAGACTAGTCTATGTAGTTGCCGAATCTGATGCTGATCAAGCTGAAATCAAAGAAAAAATTGTCAAGATGCCTGATTATTTTGCACCATATCAAACTGAAGTTAAGTTCATTACAGGAACTGAGTTCAAGGCTAAGCATCAAGGTATGCCTCATGGCGGAACTGTGATTAGACAAGGAAGTACATCTCCTGATAATAAAGCAGTTTATGAATTTAACTTAAAACTTGAAAGTAATCCTGAATATACGGCGGCAATTAGTGTAGCTTTTGCTAGAGCTACTTATAAGTTATTCCGGGCAGAGCAATATGGAGCAAAAACAATTTTTGACATTCCGCTCGGCTTGTTGTCAAATAGAGATTCAGAAGACTTATTGCATAATATTATCTGAACTGAAATTGGAGGATAGATCGATGACTCGTTTTGAACTGGTCAATGAATTTGGAGAAAAGTTATTCGGCAGATCTGTGATGAAGGATCGTTTGCCAAAACCTGTGTATTATGCTTGGGAGAAGGCTATTTTCCAAAATCAGCCAATTGATCGAGAAGTGGCGGATGCAATAGCCCATGCTATGAAAGTTTGGGCGATGGAAAGAGGGGCGACCCATTTTTGTCATTGGTTTCAACCATTAACCGGAAAAACTGCTGAAAAACATGTTTCTTTCCTCCAAGAGGGAAAAGACGGTTTACCGATTTCTAGATTATCGGGTAAGTCTTTGATGCGCGGAGAAACTGATGGTTCGGCCTTTCCACATGGCGGACTGCGCGATACATTTGAAGCGCGCGGTTATACCTATTGGGACGTGTCCTCATCAGCTTTTGTGAGAAAAAATGTTCTCTATATTCCGAGTGTCTTCATCAGTTATACCGGTGCGAAATTAGATATGAAGATGCCTTTGATCAATGCCCGTGAAGCATTGAGCAAACAGGCAACCAGAGTTTTAAATCTTCTGGGCAAAACTGAAGTTGAATTTGTCAGACCGATGGTCGGTTTGGAACAAGAATACTTTTTAGTCTATCAAGCTAAAGCAGCTCAAAGACCAGATCTCAGATTCTGTGAGAAAACTTTATTCTCTGCTGAGATGCCTAGAGGTGGCGATTATGAGGATCCTTATTTTAGCTCAATGAGTGAAAATATTCAGGACTTTATGCAAGAAGTAAATCGTGAATGTTGGGCTTTAGGAATTTATGCCGAAATTGAACATAATGAAGTTGCTCCGGGACAATATGAACTTGTTTCATCTTTTGCCGATGTGACAACGACAATTGATCAAAATATGCTGATCATGGATATTTTGAAAAAAGTTGCACGTCGACACGGATTTGAATGTCTCTTAACTGAGAAACCTTTTGGTGGTTTAAACGGTTCAGGTAAACATAACAATATTTCTTTACAGGCTTCAAATGGTGACAATCTGTTTGATCCCGGTGATCGTGCCCCGGAAGATCTGCAATTCATAGTTTTTCTTTCTGCTTTTATTCAAGCTGTAGACAAATATCAAGTATTACTCCGAATGGCATCTTCCAATGAAGGTAATGATTATCGATTAGGCAGACAAGAGGCTCCGCCGAGTGTACTTTCAATTTATTTGGGAGATAAATTACATGACTTGTTCATGCAATTAGCTGAAACTACTGAGATTACGCCGGTAGAGTTAACCCAGCTAACTGCACCCTTAGTCAGTCTAGCGGCTCAAAGTATTGATGCGACAGATCGTAACCGTACAGCTCCGATTAGTTTCAGCGGTAATAAATTTGAAATTAGAACCTTGGGAGCATCACTTAATGCATCTCCACTTAATACATTTCTTTTTGCCGGGATGGCTGAAAGCTTAAAGGAAATTGCTGATCGTTTAGAAAAAAATCCCAGATCTGATGCAGATGAATTGCATAAATCGATCATGACAATCACGCATGATATTTTAAATCAACATCATCCGATTTTATTTACCGGAAACGGCTATGGTCAGAGTTGGAAGTCCGAAGCAGAAAAGCGTGGCCTGAAACATTATGAGAATTATATAGATACGGTTGAGATATTACGAGATACCGCTACAATTGAACTGTTGGAAAAATTTGATGTTCTGAACAGTCAGGAACTTGAAGCGCGTTATCAGGTTCTGATCAAAGATTTTATTCATTCAGTTAAAACTCAAGCGAGAATTATTACAAGAATGGCTCAAGAAGGAGTCTATCCGGCTTTGATCCGCTATCAGGCAGATTTGGAAAAAGTAGCTTCGGGCGGATTCAGTAAATCTGCTACAGCACGAGCTCAATTTAATGCCGATCTGATGGATAAGCTGGATGCTAAAACTAAAGAGATTGATCGAATGATCGGTGAAGTAATTGAACCTGAAGATCCTGAGCTAGTTATCCGTGGCATGGTAGAGGACCTGCGTCCTGCAATGGCCGATCTTGCAACTTTATTACGTGAAATAGAATTGTATTCACCATATGATGTATTTCCTTATCCTTCACAAGAAGAGTTAATTGTGCTTTAAGTGTTTTGAGATTTATAGTGGAGCGGGATACGGGATTCGAACCCGCGACTTTCAGCTTGGGAAGCTAACACTCTACCACTGAGTTAATCCCGCATAGTTGATTGTTGATAATTAAAACTTTAATTAATATATTCTCACTTTAGAATTATCATACTTGAATTAGTATTTTGCAAGTACTTTGTTAAAATTCAATTTTTGTGATGAGGAACAATCGCAGATGGAGAATAAATTTAATACTAATCGAATAATAATCTCGACTATTGCCTTGATTGTAACAATTATTCTATTTGTCGTTTTATATCAGTCTTTTTATCAAAAAGATGAGCTGACAGATCTGGAACTTACACTTGAAGAACAAAAAGAATATGCTGATTTGGTTGAAGAGATCGGTGTTTCACCTGATGTCACAGTGGCCCAACTTAGAAAAGCAACCCAAGCATATTTAGAGCAATATGAGCCGCAGATTAAGGTAGATAGTCCAGAATTTGACGACTATTTACGAACTTTATTTTTAGAGAATAATGATCACAAACAAAGTCTTATCACTGATTCTGAACTGGCAAAAGTTAATTTATATCTGGAAATTTACTTTAATGATCAAGGACTTGGTGAGCCGCTCGGTCAAAGTGAGTTAACTTTGGTTGAACAGGACAGTGATACGTTGGAGATAATTTTAAAAAGGCAAATCATAGCTGAGCGCGATCATAATTCCGAGCAACACAACTATCTTAGCCCAACTGTTACTGAAACATCTAAATAACTTAACTATCCGAGAATTTTTAATAAAATTCGTGGACGAAAATAGACTTTTTCATGAGCTGGAAGTTAACCATAATGTAATATTTTTTTGTTTGCAAATAATAAAACAATTTGCTATAGTTCAGTTTATAATTTAATTTTAGAGGCTGTGAGAAGGAAGAAGTTCTGAAGCCCGCTAACTTCATCAAACAATGAAAGCGGTCATGAACAAGCCCCCTTTGAGCCGCGGACCGAACAGGAAACAACTAAGTAAGATCTGCCGTATATCCTAACGAGATAGGATCAAGGTAAAATATACCTGCTGAGTGCGATCGACTGTGAGGAAGATCGAAATTAGGTGGTAACACGGACTATGTTCGCCCTAAACAGAATCATTTCTGTTTAGGCGTTTTTTTATTTTAGAGGAGGTTTTTTATATGAGAACTTTTCAAAAATCTTCAAAACTGTTTAATGTAGCTTATGATGTCAGAGGACCGGCACTTGATGAAGCTACACGTATGGAAAATGAAGGTATAGAAATTTTAAAATTAAATATCGGCAATCCGGGACCTTTCGGATTCAATGCTCCGCAAGAGGTTATTGACAGTGTTTCGGATAATTTACGCAAAGCTCAAGGCTATTCTGATTCCAGAGGAGTTTATGAAACAAGAGTAGCAATTGCTGATTATCATTTAAAGATGGGTATAGAAGGTGTCACACCCGACGACATATATACCGGAAACGGTGTCTCTGAATTAATTCAGATTTGTATGCAAGGACTTTTGGATGATGGTGATGAAATCTTAATTCCGGCTCCTGACTATCCGCTCTGGACTGCTATGGCAACTTTAGCCGGGGGAACAGTTCGCCATTATCTTTGTGATGAAAAAGCAAATTGGCAGCCGGATCTGGCTGATCTGAGATCTAAGATTAATGATAAAACCAAGGCTATTGTCGTAATCAATCCTAACAATCCTACCGGGGTAGTTTATTCTCAAGAAATTCTACAAGAAATTGTTAGCTTGGCTCGCGAACATCAATTGATCATTTTTGCCGATGAAATTTATGATCGTCTGGTAATGGACGATGTTAAGTTTACTTCAATAGCATCTTTAGCACCCGATTTATTTTGCATTACCTTGAATGGTTTATCCAAATCACATTTAATTGCCGGATTTCGAATCGGCTGGATGTGTTTATCAGGTCCTAAAGTTGCGGTACGCAGCTATGTTGAAGGCTTGAACATGTTATCCTCAATGCGTCTTTGTTCAAACGTACAAGCACAATATACTGTACCGGCTGCATTAGCATCTTCGGAGAAAACTAAAGCTATGATGAGTCCCGGCGGAAGAGTCTATGAACAAAGGGAAGCTGTATGTAAAGCACTCGATAAAATAGAAGGACTATCCTATGTTCGTCCTCAAGCAGCTTTTTATGTATTTCCTAAATTGGATGTTGAACGTTTTGGCATCACGAGCGATGAAAGATTTGTCTTTGATTTTTTAAGAGAAGAACAGGTTTTATTGGTTAGGGGCGGAGGCTTTCACTGGCCAAATCCGGATCATTTCCGAATTGTATTTTTGCCTGAAATTGATGTCTTGGAAGAAGCAGTTGGCAGGCTGGGTAGATTCCTCCAGAATTACCGTCAGGATCATACTGATCAACATTTCGTTTATAAACATCAGTGATTATTAATTACTTTTATTCGTAGCAAAATCTTAAGAGAACCAAAATTCGATTTGGATCTCTTTTGTTTTTGCTGCCTAGAGGTCTGATTTGAGCATATTTGTAGCAGAATTTCAAATTTTCCGAAATTAGATTTGGATCTCTTGCATTTTTGTTCCATGAGAGCGAATTGATCGACTTCTCATACCCACTAAAAAGAACAAAAATCAATAGATAAAAAAAGCAATACAAGTTGTTAGTATCTTGTATTGCTTATTCTTCGTTAAGTTAGGTGAAAAATAATGAGGTTATTGTTGTATCTAATTAATTAATAGTTCCAGATGCCCATGGTGGCTCAGTTGTGGTTGTTCCTGTTTCTCCTGAAGTGGTGGTAGGTGTTGGTGCAGGTGTTGGTGCAGGAGTTGGATGAGGAGGTATGGTAGTAGGTGTAGGTGTAGGCATAGGTGCGGGAGTTGGCGGTGGATAATCTTCATCGGGAGGGGTGATGATACCGTAGATGGGTTTTTCTGTGGTTGTAGGAGTAGTAGTAGCGTTTGTTATAGGAGGTGTAACAATACTATAGGTAGGATATTCTATAACTGGAACAGCAGTAGTAGTAGTTGTTGTGGTTTCTTCGTCTTTATTTTCATCTGCGAGAACAGCTTCATAAATAGTTGATTCGTCAAGATTGTAAACGTTAAAGTATGGTACAGCAAAAGAATAGGCAACTTCATTAATCTTCCAATGCGAGAGGACTTTCTTTTCCGGGATATCGGCTTCAACGTTAACTGTGGTGTATTTTCCATTGTAAATTTCATCAGTATTAGGATTTTTGTAGTCGTCTTCAAAATCAAACTTGTCAAATTTTGTTCCTGCCGGCTTGCCATCTTTATCAAAAAACTTCATGTAGGATTGAATAGATTTTACTTCTTTGCGATCTCTGAACAGAGGTTCAATGATTGTCATTTCAGTGGCTTCGATATCTATTGTATCTTCTTCAGTATAGAGATCTAGACCGTTAAAGAGCCAGTAATCTACAGCTTTCTTTTCCGGGACATTGGCTTTTACAGTTAAATCCATAGTTTTGTTAAGCGGAATTTGAGTCAGGTCAGTACCTTTAAAAGATCCGTTGAAAACTATTGCAAAATATCCAGTATTGGAAACTTTATCTATGTCTAGAGTTATTTCTTCTTCGGGTTCTTCAACTGCGTCAGGATCTACTTTCAGAATCTCCGGCAGTGGGTATGCGGGTTCGTTTTTGTCTCTCCAGACTGCTTCATAGGTCAGTGAATAGTCCAAACCTGTTACAGTGAATGATTTAACAGTGGAGCTGAAGTAATAAGGTATTCCGTTAAAGAGCCAATGATCGATCACATACTCGATTTTTTCCGGTTCTTCATCTTTATCTTCAGGTGGTTCAGGTTGTGGAGGTTCAATAGCTTTGACATGTACGGTTATTTTACCGCCGTCCAATTTTTCTTCGGTGACAGGATTTTGATAAGGTTTTTCAAAATCGAAAAATGAGAACGGATCACCTTTCGGTTCACCTTTTTCATTTAGAAAATACATTTCGGCACCGAAAGTTGCGACTTGTTTATTTTGTCTTTGTACACTTTCAATGACAGTCATTTCAGATGCTTCGACAGGATAGTCTGTTTCTTGAGAATCTTGTTTTTCACCGTTAAGCAGCCAGTATTCGAGAACTTTATCTTCCGGGAGGTCTGCTTGGGCGGTGAGCGAAACTGGATCATTTTCAATCGGTACAATATTTGTTTCTTTTTCGGCAAAAAAGCATTAAGGGCAATTAGATAATTTTGACTAACAGTATCCATTTCCCATTCGACATCTTCAGGCTTGACATTCATGCGTCTCTGCTTATTTATATCAATGTTTTCATCTGTTTCATCGGCAATTTCGCTTTTTTCAATTTCTTCGGCTATTTCACTTTTTTCAATTTCTTTGGATTTATCGCGATTGAGAAAATCTTTGAAAAAGCTACAACTGGTTAAACTAAAAATTAGAATAATGGTTATGCTAATTTTTAATACTTTTTTCGTCATTAAAAATCCCCTCCTTATATAATAGAACTCATTCATTCTATTATTATGATATTAAGAAGAGGACCCGAATACATCACCCAAAAGGGTGATATGTTTATATTATTGATTGCGAATTGCTTCAAGAGCAGATAGTTTCATCGCTCTACGTGCCGGGAGGATTCCTGCCAGCATTCCGATGATCATAGCGAATAAGATAGCTCCGAAAATTAACCAGGGTGGAATGATCGAAATAGAACTTCCTTCCATTCCGTAAATACCTAAAGCCATCATCGATTCTCCTGATGCCTGATTGATCAAAAAAGATACCAGAAAACTTAACATAATGCCTAAAACACCTCCGAACAAACCTATCAGACAAGCTTCAGATAAAAAGATGTTTCTGATACTGGTCAAGCTGCAACCTAAAACTTTAAAGATACCAATTTCTCTGGTTCTTTCATAAACAGACATCATCATGGTATTGGCTATTCCGATCGCTGCTACGAATAGTGAGATTCCGCCAATACCACCGAGAACCATCTGTTGAGTGGCAGATTGTTGGCGCATTGAATCTATAAATTCTACATTTGATTCAACCATAAAGCCCATATCACGTACTTGTTGCATTATTTCTTTGGTATGTTCCAAATCATTTGTACCGATTATTGCGCTATTATAAATTATCTCACCCATAGGTTTGCCTGATTTTGTAGCCGGTTGTCCGGGCCACGCTTTTCCTCTGAATGATTGACTTAAGAAATCTTCCAGTTGACCAATTTCAGTGAATGCCGAATAAAGATCGGGTGACCAGGAATTCTCATTTTCTGTACCAATGATTCCATCAGCTTTTAAGATATATTTTTTAGGTTTTGCCACTTCTGCATTATCATTGGAACTATAATATGCATCGACATCAAATATGGCGAAACCGCTTTTGTTGATCAAATCTACTTCGGCAGGTTCCCACATTTGTGAATTGGGATTGTGAAAGTTATTAATAATGTCCCTGCCGATAATAAGGGGCAACTGTTCTTGTTTTTTGGAGAAATCAGGCATTTTGCCTTTGGTAATATGAATGTTTTTGTTAGTTATGGCTTCTGCAGTCATACCTTCCAGAGAAAAGCCACTTTGATAGGATCCTTGTTGAATCATAATCTGAATTGATAAAATCGGTGAAACATACTTTACATTAGGAATCTGTTTGAGTTGCTCAATAGTAGCTTTATTGATTTTTGTTTTTTTGGGGTCGTTTTGACCGGAACCAGTTGGCATAGGCATACCATGATCCTGATTGGACGTTACCTTTATGGTGGTTAGATCAGTAGACTGACTAATCATATCCATCATAGCTTTACTTTGTCCAAGTGCAATTGAGAGCATTGTGACAATTGAAGCAGTACCTATTAATACGCCAAGTAAAGTCAGGATAGAACGTAATTTTCTACGCCATAAATTAGTTAAACTAAGGCTGAGCAGATCATACCATTTCATCTATTTCCGCCTGTTCTTTTTTTAATTTTTGCGATTTCATTATTTTCACGATAACTACGGTTAAGATAATGCCTCCTAAGCCCATTGCCAACCAGCCCCACCAAGGGAAACCTTTTGTTTGGCCATTTTCTTCCATGTTTGGAAAATCTTCCATATCAGGTCCGAAGGGATCACCAAAATCGTTCGAATTTTCTTCATTGATTACCAGGCTGATTTCTTTATCTATTGAGGTTACATTTCCTTCGGCATCTTCAAAAGAAATTTTAAAAGGGATGGGATCACTTGGATTTGCTTTTAACGCTTTGATCATGAAATCAACATCTTTTGAATTACCGGATTCAAGATTACCGACAAAAATCTCATTATCTTCAATGACTCCATCTTTTGGTAAAACAATTGAGAGATTATAAAGTGTTGCTTTACCTTTATTGAAGACACTGAACATAACATTAGCTTCACTGCCTACTTCAATTGAGTCGGGCATGATTTGCATTTTACCGAGATCAAAACGCAATTCTTGGAAAACCATTATGGAAATGACTTCCTCAGCTGTGAAAGGATTGCCCTTAGAATCTTCATATTCAAATTTAAGATCTAAAGGATAAGCTTTTTGTTCGATGGTAGCATTACTTTTTAGCTTTACTTCAACTTCTGCTTCGGTATCTTTTTCAATTTTTTCGATGAAAATTGTTGAAGCACCTGAAACCGGCATAAATACAGGTGTAGCATCGCTCAGACTGCTCAGAGTAAGTTTGACATTTTTCACACCTAATTCTTTTGAGGTATTTTTTATCTTTAATTTAATAATAAAATTGTTACCACCAAAAACTTTTTCCGGATTAGTAGTAAATCCTGTACATAATAATCTGGGTATTGATTTATTCTCATCCGTCAAGCCGTTAGCTGCTCCAGAACTATAGTCGCCAAAACCTGAGAGTCCATCGGGATCGAAACTGTTTCCGGGGTCCGGAGTAGGCTCAGTAATTCCGCTAGTACCTTGATCGGGGTTAATAACTTTGATAAAAAGATAACGTTCTATTTGTTCGCTGGACCCACTGTCAACAGAGCGATAATTTATTTTAAAAGTTATTCTATAATAACCGGAATTCAGATTTTCTCTGATCTGAAAATTACCAAAATCCAGCACTTGGGTATTTGCTTTAATTTGATTCAGTTGTTTAATTGGTTCTAAATTATTGCTAAGAGATGCAATGTATTGAGATTTCTCTATTTCGAATGGGAATTGATCTCCTTCGCTAGCAAGCACAGGCATTGCATTTATACCGACAGCAGCACCGGTTCCGAGATTTACCAAAGGTAAGCTTAATTTTATAGTTTGACCGATATTTCCTGTAATAATAGAATTTTCACCTAATAATACATAAGGTTCTCCCGCCGGAGGTTTTTCTCCATTGCCGTTAGATGGGGCTGATGAGGGAGTGGTAGTAACTTCCGGTTGTGTAGTAGGTGCCGGATCAGTTTGAGGTGGGTCAGTTTCTGTAGAAACCGGATCCAAATCTTCTGTAGTCTCTGATACTGATTCAGAAGGTTTTTCAGTGTCTTCAACAGCATAAACGAATTGATTGAAAGTAAAGCTTAAGATACTGAACAAAAGCAATAGAACAGCTATTTTCAAACCAAGTTTATTAAATTTGTGAGCGAATTGTTTTGAGCATACATTTTTTAAATTATTGTTCATTTTGTGATCCCTTTTCTATGCCTATGATTTTTCCGTCTGATATGCGGAAAATACGATCCGCATATTGGGCTAAATAATCGTCATGGGTAACCATTATTAATGTTTGATTATTGTCTTTAGATATTTGTTGCATTAAGAGCATTATTTCTGAACTGGTGACAGAATCCAGATTTCCGGTTGGTTCATCAGCAAAAACAATAGCCGGATTTACTACCAGAGCTCTTGCAATACCGACTCTTTGTTGTTGACCACCTGATAATTCATTTGGTTTATGATAAATATGTGTCTTGAGACCTAGTTGATCCAACATTTTAATAGCAATTTTTTTCCGTTCGGCTACAGGTGTACCTCGAAAAATTAAGGGCAGTGCAACATTTTCCCAAGCTGACATATTTGGAATTAAATTAAAAGATTGGAAAATAAAACCGACATGATCTCGACGAAAATTAACTAATTTATTCTCCGAGAGTCCGATGATGGATTTCTGATTGATTATTATATTTCCTTTGCTGGGAGGCTCAAGTCCTGCTAAGAGATTCAGTAAGGTAGATTTCCCGGAACCTGAAGTACCGACAATTGCACAGAATTCACCACGCTCTATTTCAAAGGAAACTCCGTTCAAGGCAAATACAGGCTGTTTACCAACTAAATATACCTTCTTTAAATCTTTTGCTTGGATTACCGGATCATTATGATTAGTAATTTTATTTGAATCTTGAATAGAGGATTTCAGATTAGTTTGAGATTCTAAGGCAGATCCTGATGTCATTTTTTGTACCTCGCTTAATATATGAGTATTATACTTTGTGTTGGTAACAACGAACAACACAAAAGATTTATGATTTAATTAATTATTATCAGAATTCTATTAATTTTTATTAATACTTAGAATATTGCTAATTGTTTTTGGCCAATCCCAGAGAAATCGTTTCATTGCAAACCATACCCAATAATGATAATCTTTTAACATCTAATTTCATTCATAATTTGTCGATATTTGAAGCAATTCAACTGAGAAAGAGAGAAAAATGAAGAGGACAGTACTTTACGAGAATCATCTTGCTCTAAAAGCAAAAATGGTTGATTTTGCAGGTTGGGAGATGCCGGTGCAATATTCAGGAATAAAATCTGAAACCTTGGCAGTGCGTAAATCGCTCGGTATGTTTGATGTTTCTCATATGGGAGAGATAAGGGTAAAAGGTCAAGGGGCCGGTGAATTCTTAGATTATGTATTATCGCGTAGGATAAGTAATAAGAACCCGCAATTAACCAATTACGCTTTTCTTTGTTATGAGGATGGGGGAGTTGTTGACGATCTGATGGTCTATCAACTGGGACCCGAAAATTATTGGTTAGTGGTCAATGCGGCAAATACTGATAAAGATTTCGCATATCTTGAAAAATGCTTGACAACTTACAAAGCACAGAATGACATTCAATTAATTAATGAAACAGATTTATTTGGGCTGATTGCTGTCCAAGGAAAAGACAGTTTGGAACCTGTACTCAATGCATTGGCTGAAGTTTATCCTGACCAAAATATTGAGCAAGATCTGCGAGAATTGAAAAGATTTAGACAAGTTAATTATTTGTTCAATGATCAGCTTGTCGTAGTCTCTCGTACCGGATATACCGGTGAAGACGGATATGAGGTATATTTACCGATTGAAAAAACAAAAGAACTTTGGCAAAGCTTAATAGAGCAGGAGGTGCCCCCTTGCGGTTTGGGAGCACGGGACGCATTAAGACTGGAAGCGGGCTTACCGCTTTACGGACACGAAATTAGTGCTGAAATTAATCCTTTGGAGGCCGGCTTAGGACGCTTTGTTGAATTTGATCGAGATTTTATTGGTAAATCAATGCAAGGGAAGCAAGATAGACGTAGTTTGGCTTTAATTTCCGAAGATAGGTCTATTCCGCGTGCCGATTATCCGGTTTATTATCAGAATAAAAAAGTTGGCCATGTAACTTCCGGGAGTTTTTCACCAACACTCAACAAAGGGATTGCATTTGCTTTGGTTTCAAATGATCTACCGGAAGATTTGTCTGAGCTTGAAATAGAAATTAGACGAAAAACACATACTTATAAAGTCACAAAAACACCGTTTATATAATTTAGGAGGTAATAAATGGCTGAATTAAAAACAGATCGTTATTATGTAGAAACACATGAATGGATCATGATTGATGGAGATACTGCAACTGTCGGTATTACAGATTATGCCCAAGAAGAATTGGGTGATATCGTCTATGTAGAAGCTGAGCCTGAAGGTGAAGAGCTGGTTAAGGGTGATATTTTCGGAAGTATTGAATCTGTAAAAGTTGCTTCGGATCTTTATCTGCCTGTAGATGGTGAAATTCTTGAATTCAATCAAGAACTGACAGATCAACCTGAATTAATTAATTCGGACGCCTATGCCGCTTGGATAATAAAAATAAAAATTTCCAATCAGAATCAAATAAAAGAATTGATGGATGCAGAAGCATATCAAGCGTCGATAGAATAATTTCGTATTATTTCGAGCTTGATTTTTTATGGTGGGGGAATGAAATGAGTGGCTATGTACCTATAAGCAAGGAAAAACGAGCTGAACTTCTTGAATCTGTCGGACTAAAACTAGAGAATTTGTTTAATGCAATTCCGGACGAGATAAAACTAGAAAAACAAGAATTTGTTGAGTTGCAAAGTGACGGCTTAAGTGAGCAGGAAATACTTGAGCAACTGACTAAGTTAGCAGAACGTAATCAAAGAGTTGATCAATATGATTCTTATTTGGGAGCAGGGTATTATGATCATTATTCTCCTGCTGCAATTAATCACTTAATTAATAGACAGGAGTTCTTAACTTCATATACACCATATCAGGCTGAAATATCTCAAGGGACTTTGCAAGCAATTTTTGAATGGCAAAGTTATATTTGTCGGTTGACCGGCCTTGATGTATCCAATTCTTCGATGTATGATGGCGCATCAGCTGCCGCGGAGGCATTGTTGTTGGCTTGTCGTCAAACCAGGAAAGAGAAAGTCTGGGTTTCAGAAGGAATAAATCCGGAATATCTGAAAACCATCAAGACTTATTTCCATGCAGGTGGTCTTGAGGTTGAAGTTGGCAGCTTGAATGAACAAGGAACTGCTGCCGGAACATATCCTACAGGGGATGATTATGCTGCATTTATGATTCAGAGTCCCAACTTTTTCGGCTTGATTGAAGATATGTCAGAACTGGTAACAGAAGCCAAAAGTAATAATGCTTTATCTGCAGTATCTTGCGATTTAATCAGCCTTGCAATGTTCAAATCTCCGGGGGAGTATGGAGTAGATATTGCATCAGGTGAAGCTCAACCATTGGGAATTCCTTTAAACTTCGGAGGACCTGCTGTAGGATTTTTGGCTGCTAATCAAAAACTGATGCGAAAGATGCCGGGCAGAATAGCAGGACAAACAACAGATACTGAAGGAAAAACTGCTTATGTCTTGACTATACAGGCAAGAGAACAGCATATCAGACGTGAAAAAGCAACATCCAATATTTGCACAAATCAAGCATTACTCGCAACTTCAGCCACGATTTATCTTGCTTTAAACGGGCGTACCGGTTTAAGAGAAGTAGCAGAACAAAGTGCAGCTAAAGCAATCTACTTGTACACAGAACTTATCAAAACAGGATATTTTGACCCTGTATATAGTGGACCTTTTTTCCGAGAATTTGCGATAAAAACAAAAGATAATCTTGACCTCAATTTATTGAATGCTAAATTGTTGGAGAATAGAGTTATCGGCGGTTTGGTTTTAACTAAAGATATTTGGTTGCTGGCAGTGACTGAGAAAAAATCGAAAAAATCGATTGATGATTTTGTATCTTTGGTGGTTCACTTGTTAAGTGATCCGGAGATATATGGAGGTTAGCATGAAACATAAACTTAATTTAATTTTTGACTTGCCTCAAACCGGTGCAGACAATAAACGTTTTTTGAAAAAATGTGATGTGGTCAAACCGAATTTCCAAAATTATTATGGTGAAAATACCTTGCGTGATCAAGACTTGGATATTCCTGATTTGTCCGAGATTCAGGTATTGCGTCATTATACCAATATGTCTTCCAGAAACTTCGGTGTAGAAAATGGACCCTATCCATTAGGATCATGTACTATGAAATATAATCCCAAAATAAATGAAAATGTAGCTGGGTTGCCGGGTTTTCAGAACACACATCCTTTACAACCGGTGGAAACCGTACAAGGAAATTTGGCACTTTTATATAATCTTGAACAAAAATTGAATGCAATTTTCGGGATGGACTATTTTACATTTCAGCCTTCAGCCGGTGCACACGGTGAATTAACAGGTATTATGATGATCAAAGCATACCATGAGGCAAACGGTAATTTTGAACGTAAAGTCATGTTAATTCCGGATTCAGCCCATGGTACAAATCCGGCATCTGCAGCAATGGCAGAATTTGAGATCAGAGAGATAAAATCAAATGAACATGGTTTGGTAGATGTAGATGATTTAATATCCAAATTAGACGATCAAGTTGCAGGAATTATGTTAACCAATCCTAATACGTTGGGACTTTTTGAAAAAGAAGTTGCTGAGATGACCGACTTGGTTCATCGAGCCGGAGGCTTATGTTATTATGACGGGGCAAATGCTAATGCAATTTTGATGCAGACAAGACCCGGGGATATGGGCTTTGATGTTGTACATCTAAATGTCCATAAAACATTCGGTACACCGCATGGTGGTGGAGGTCCGGGTGCAGGGCCGGTCGGAATAAAAAAGATTCTTGAACCTTTTTTACCTAAACCTGTGATCGTAAAGAACAATAATACCGAACCTAACTATGATCTCGACTATGACCGCCCGCAATCAATCGGGAAAGTAAGGGCATTTATCGGATCATTTGCTGTCTATGTTAAAACATATGCCTACATTTTGGCTTATGGAGCAGAAGGTTTAGCAGAAGTCTCAGAGGCAGCGGTAGCAAATGCCAATTATTTATTAGAGCGAGTTCGAAATTCATATCATGTACCGTATTCTGAACCTGCTATGCATGAATTTATTATTACTTCCAAAATGCTAAAAGAGCAATACGGTGTAACTACAACAGATGTTGCTAAACGCCTAATAGATAAAGGATTTCATCCGCCTACTGTCTACTTCCCCTTAATTGTTCCTGAAGCTATGATGGTTGAACCTACTGATACGGAAACTTTAGAAGGCTTGGAAGGCTTGGCTAATGCTTTTAATGAGATAGCTGAAGAAGCTGCGGAGTACTCGCAATTACTGAAAGATGCTCCACACGATATGCCAATTACAAGGCCTGATGAAACAAAAGCTGCTCGAAAACCTGTCTTAAAAGTATAATTATTGTTGTTGAGAAATTGATTGTTAAGTTCAATCGTTGGTTAAATTTGAAATAGTAACCATAATAAAGTAGAATTATGGTTACTAATAAAATATAAATAATATATTTTTTATGTAGAAAATAGGAGGAATATTTAATGGCAATAAAAGTAGGTATAAATGGATTTGGACGTATAGGACGTATGGTTTTCCAAGCTATATGTGATCAAGGTTTACTAGGTGACAAAATTGATATCGTAGCTGTTGCTGATGTTAGTACGGATGCAAAATATTTTGCTTACCAATTGAAATACGATTCAGTTCAAGGCAAATTCCAACATGAATTAGCTACTGAAAAATCAGATTCAAGCTTAGAAGAAGACGATATTATTATCGTAAACGGCACAAACAAAACAAAATGCATTATGGCTTCAAGAGAGCCGAGCGGATTACCTTGGGGAGAGCTGGGAGTAGACTATGTTATCGAATCAACGGGTCTTTTCACACACTCAGACCAAGCTAAAGGCCATTTAGAAGCAGGTGCCAAGAAAGTTATTATTTCAGCTCCGGGTAAAGGCGAAGTTAAATTAATGGTTGTTGGTGTAAACGAAGATGAATACTCAACAGAAGAACATGATCTCGTATCTAATGCTTCTTGCACAACAAACTGCTTAGCTCCGGTTGTTAAAGTTATTCTTGAAGAAGGTATCGGTATTGAAAAAGGCTTGATGTCTACAATTCACTCATATACAGCTACACAAAAAGTAGTTGATGGTCCTTCGAAAAAAGACTGGCGTGGCGGACGTGCTGCAGCTATTAATATTATTCCTTCAACCACAGGTGCTGCAAAAGCTGTTGGTCAAGTAATTCCTGAAGTAGACGGAATTATGACCGGTATGAGCTTCCGCGTTCCTACTCCGACAGTTTCAGTTGTTGATTTAACTTTCACAGCAAAACGTGATACTTCAATTGAAGAGATTGATCAAGTGATGAAAAAAGCTTCCGAAACATATCTAAAAGATATTTTAGGTTATTGTGATGAAGAAGTTGTTTCAACAGACTTTATCCATGATACTCGTTCATCAATCTATGATTCACTAGCTACGCTGCAAAACAATTTACCAGGCGAAAAACGCTTCTTTAAAGTTGTTTCATGGTATGATAATGAGTGGGGTTACTCAAACCGTACAGTTGATCTTTTAGTTCATATGGCAGAAGTAGACGGAAATCTATAATTTAATTCCTAGCAATTAAATATATCAATTATAAAAGTTGCCCTGATCATTAAATTGATCAGGGCAACTTTTTAATTGTTTGTTTTTTTATTGTATTCAATAAAATTTTGTTGAATAGTGAAAGAATTAAAGATTATTAAAAATCATAAGTATTAGGATCAAAGGATGTTCTTTCACCGGTATGGAGTTTGTTGATAGCGTCAATCTCAGAGTCTGCGAGTTTGAAATCAAATAATTCAAGATTTTCCAATTGTCTGATCGGATTTTTTGAGCAAGGAATTACCATGACCTCACTTTCAATATTCCAACGTAACAATACTTGTGCCGGAGTTTTTTGATGTTTTTCAGCTATTTTGATAATTGTTTCATTGAGACAGTTACCACGTCTCAATGGTGCCCAGGCAATTGGTGCAATGTTTTTTGCTTGTAATGCCGGTATCAATTCTAATTGCGTAACAAAAGGATTGCGTTCAATCTGATTAGTCATAGGCATAATATTTCCGGATTTTTCAAGAATAGAGATATGTTTTAAGGTGAAATTACTCAAGCCGATTATTCTGACCAAGCCTTCTTCATAAAGCTTTTCAAAAGCTTTCCAGGTTTCTGCTGTACGTTTTGCATCTTGACCCGGCCAATGAATCAATAATTGATCAACATAATCCACCTGTAGTTTTTTGCAAGATTCTGTGAAGGATTTCAAAGTTTTTTCATAGCCTTGATTTTGATTATCAATTTTTGTTGTAAACAAGAGCTCTTCACGCCTTATACCTAATTGCTTGCATGCTTTACCCAGGCTTGCTTCATTGTGATACATTTGCGCTGTGTCAAAATGACGGTAACCTGCTTCATAAGCTGATTTAATGACTTGATCCATTTGGTCATCTTCAATTCTGAATACTCCCAAACCGACCAATGGCATTTCAATTTTATTATTTAGTTTAATATATTCCATTTTTCACACCTATCTGATTATGTGGCAATTTAATATCGAGAATCCAGTATAGGTTAATTTTAGCAAAATGATCGATCTATTAATAGTATAAGAAACAGTTTTCAATATTCAGAGATATACGATGAAGACAAATTTCTGTTTCCCAACTCCCCTGTATTACTTGTTACAGTTGTTTTTTGTAAATTGCTGTAGTTTAATAGACACAATCAAGAAATATGAAGTTAGGGTTAATAGTATGAAAAATTTGAAAATATATTATACAATTCCATTTTTCATACCTGAAAAAGATCAGGAGTGTTATTCCGCATATCTCAATTATGCGGCTATAGCGAAGCGCGATGATTTGCCTTTTGAAATGATTAGTTTTCAGGATTCACCCGGAAGATTTCTTACGGATTCTTTAGTCTTTAAGAAAATGGGTGAACTGGGAGATGTTGCATTTCCTATTACTGTTTTAAATAATGAGATTGTTAAAATTTCTGAATTACCGACTCAAACTGAATTTTCTAATTGGTTTGAAAGTCTTGATACGATCAGTTTTGAAAAGCTTTTGGCAGAGGTAGAAGAAATTGAACCTCATACTTTTCCCAGTAAAGAAGAGATTTTGAATTTTTCTTGTACTCAAAGCTGTTTTTCTTGTAATCCTGAGGTTTGTGGATTCTTAAATCCTGAATTAGAATCTGAATTAGATAAATAGACAAATAAATACCTTTGTCAGACAAGTTATTTTGTATATAATATACATGTAAAAACTGCTAAAAGTTAGTAACTTTTTTTCTGCATCCGCAGAAAGCAGAAGGGAGTATATAGAATGAAAATCAATATTGTAGGACAAGGTGTAAAAATTACGGATCAATTACAAGAAATGATCGAAAATAGGCTGGATAAGTTCCATCGTTATTTTGATGACAGAACAACAGCCGAGGTTAAGTTACAACCTGTTCAAGAACAATTAAAAGTAGAGATCACTATGAATATTGATCGTCATTATTATCGGGCAGAGGCTATAGCACCGGACGCACTTTCAGCTATGCAAATTGCGGTTGACATTATGGAAGGTCAGATCCGCAAGCATAAGACCAGAATGAAACGTCAACGCAAGCAATTTGGTTATATGAAACAATATTTAACTGATGTTGCATTTGAACCTGAGATTGATGATGAAGAGCAGTCCAGCATTTCCCGTCACAAATCATTTCAAATTTTGCCAATGGATGCTGATGAAGCGACTTTACAAATGGAAATGTTAGGTCATGACTTCTTTGCTTTTTTAAATGCTGATACAGGCATGGTCAACATAGTCTATAAAAGACAACGTGATGCCGATTATGGCTGGATAGAGTTTGAATATTAATCTTAATTATTAAAAAATATATAAATAAATTAATCTCATTTCAAAATCGCCTCGAGTAGGCGATTTTGATTTTAAAGAGAACAGATCTTGTTCGGCACAGTTTTGAACCGGAACTTATGCTAAAATATCAATTGAATATTATTGAACGGAGTCTACATGCAGAAGAGAAATTTAGAAGATAATGCTTTGAATGAGCAGGAGCTAAAAGACATGTTGGTCGAAGGCCTTAATCCTATTCAAAAAGAAGCGGTTTTACATAAAAATGGTCCTTTGTTAATTTTAGCTGGAGCAGGTTCAGGAAAAACTAGAGTTATTACACATAGGATTTCTTATTTAGTTAAATGTTGTGGTATTTGGCCAAGTGAAATTTTGGCAATCACATTTACCAATAAAGCAGCCAACGAAATGAAAGAAAGAGTAGAGAAAATGCTGGGTTTCAGTAGTCGTGGCATTTGGATCGGAACATTTCATTCAATGATGTTGCGTATCTTGAGGCAGCATGCAGAGCGGATCGGTTTTGAAACCAACTTTACAATTCTGGATATTGATGATCAGCAACGTTTGTTGAAAGAAATATTAGCTGAGTTAAAAATAGATGATGACCTGCTAAATGTTCGTACAGTACAAAACAAAATAAGTTCTGCCAAAAACCGCATGCTAAGTTGTGAAGATCTGGCCAATGATGCGGAATATGATAATTTACGCAAACAAGTTGCAGAGGTATACCGTAATTATCAACTTGCTTTGAAACGCGGAAACAGTATGGACTTCGACGATATTTTGGTCAATGCGGTGAAGTTGTTACAAAACAATCAAGATGTCTTGGATGCTTATCAAACAAGGTTCAAACATATATTGGTGGACGAGTATCAGGATACCAACCACGTTCAGTATTTGATTGTTAAGTTACTCTCCGCAAAACATAAAAACATCTGTGTCGTCGGGGATGATGATCAGTCGATCTATAGTTTTCGTGGCGCCAATATTGAAAACATTTTCAATTTTGAGAAAGATTTTAAACGTAGTAAAGTAATCAAATTAGAGCAAAATTATCGTTCTACCAAAACGATTCTGGGCGCAGCTAATGCTGTGATTAAGCAGAATGACGGTAGAACCGATAAACGTTTGTGGACTGAGGAAGTTACGGGAGATCCGATCAGTTTTTATTTGGCGGACAATCAATATGAGGAAGCCCGCTATGTAGCTTCTGAAATTAAACGTTTGACAGAACGCAGAACTGATTCCATTTTGGCGGGTGATATAGGTATTTTATATAGAGTAAATGCACTTTCCCGTAATTTGGAATTTGCTTTGCGAGAGCAGGGTATCAAATACAATATTTATGGCGGTTTGCGTTTTTACGATCGCAAAGAAATTCGTGATTTTCTGGCTTATATGAGGGTCATTTTTTCGGATACTGATGAACTAGCTATTATCAGGATTATTAACGTGCCTAAACGAGGAATAGGCGATCTGACAGTAGAGCGTTTACGCAATATTGCGGGGCGTGAAGGTATTCCTTTAATGCAAGTATTGGTAAATGCAGATCAGTTCCCGGAATTATCTCGGGCAACAAATTCAATTCGAGAGTTTGTCGGCATTATTGCTGAATTAAGACAAATGATGTTGGATAACAACCTGAGTTTTCCGGAATTTGCTCGGGAGATTCAAGAAAGAAGTGGTTTGCTTCAGGATTTGGTTGAACAAAAAGATGATGGTTCTGAACAAGCTTTGAATAGAATTGAAAACTTAAAAGAAATATTGTCGGATAGTATCGAGTATACAGAAAGAATCAAATACGAAATCGAGCAGTTTAAGTTACTGGATGAAAATTTGGATCAAGCTGAAGTTCCCGAGTTGGCTCAAGACGCACAAGACATCTATGATGAAGACCTGAGTTTAACTACCTTGACCGGGGGTTTTTTAGAGCAGACTGCTTTGTTTTCAGATTTAGATCAATCCGAAGCAGAAAATACGGTTCGCTTGATGGCTATCCATAGTGCTAAAGGTTTGGAATTTGATGCTGTTTTTATTGTTGGGATGGAGGAGAGTGTTTTCCCTGGTTACCGATCCTTTAATTCACCACATGAAATGGAAGAGGAACGACGTCTTGCTTACGTCGGAATAACCAGAGCTAAACGGTATCTACACCTGACTGCAACTCAATCAAGGCTGCTTTACGGTCAAACAAAATATAATATAGTATCCAGATTTTTATCAGAAATACCTGATCAATATATTGTTGAAATTGGCGGTAGCAGACACTCAAATCTAAGTCATGATTCAGGTGTAAGAGTTTTCGGAGGTAAAAACGGTCCAAGTTCAATTCCCGACCAAAGAAAATATTCAAGTTCAGGTCCGGGCAGCAAGTCAAAGATTCTCGGCTCATTCGGTTTGCGCAACAAACCGGAAACAAATTTAAAACAAAAAAATCAATTAGATATAAGTTCTATAAAAACCGGACAATCCTTGAATCATAATAAGTTTGGGACAGGTATTGTCGAAAGAATTGACTTTGTGGCTAGTGATGCAATTCTGACTATGAATTTCTCCGGTCAGATTAAAAGGATGATGGCTAGTTCTGCACCATTAGAGAAAATAGATTAGCAATTTATTGTGGGGAAAGCTTATGCACATTATTCCGAGCAAAATAAAACAACAAAGAGAAGCTGATTATCTGAATAAATACGCTACATTAAGTGCGAAAAGCAAAGGAAGAATTATTCCGGAAGTAGATTGTAGAATAAGAAATCCTTTTGAGCGCGATGTAGGCAGGATTCTTTACTCGGTAGATTTTAGACGTCTAAGACAAAAAACTCAAGTATTCTTTAATCCCCGTAACGATCATATTTGCACTCGTATGGAACATGTTCTCTACGTCAATTACATAGCTTCTACAATCGGCAAAGCCTTGAATCTAAATGCAGATTTAATTGAAGCTATTTCATTAGGTCATGATATTGGACATGCGCCTTTTGGTCATACCGGTGAGAAAGAACTCCAGTCGTGTTTGGAAAAATATAATGCTGATTTTAGCTTTCAACATGAATTACACAGTTTGCGTGTCGTTGATATTCTTTCCAGACGTAAAGCTGACCAATATGGTTTAAACCTTACTTTTGAAGTAAGGGATGGTATTGTTTCTCATTGTGGAGAAAAATATAGTGAATATGTCTTGAGGCCTAAACGTGAAAAAACTGAGGCTGAGCTTATCCCCGGCGCTAAGTTCCATGAATTACCCGCAACACTTGAAGGCTGTATTGTGAGAATGGCGGATAAAATTGCATATGTAGGACGAGATATTGAAGATGGAGCCAGGGCCGGTTTGATGAGTTTTTCAGCTTTGCCGGCAAGTATTAAAACTGAATTGGGCAGTACAAACGGAGAGATTATCAATACCTTGGTCGAAGATATCATTGAACACAGTTATGGTAATGATGCGATTGTCTTATCAATCGAAAAAGGTCAAGCCATGGAAGAATTATTGAATAGCAATTTGCGCCATATTTATCTTTCAGATCGAATTCAACGATATGATTATACAGTGAGAAATGTTGTGCAAGGCTTGTTTGAAATTTTCTTAGAATTTGCCGTTGATCCGGAAAAATTGGCCAGTGAAGCTCAATATAATATGATGTTTCGTAATTTTTTTGATTATCTGGAAAAGCATCCGGAAAAGGATGCTTCTGCTTTACGAAAAGTAACGGATTATATTGCCGGCATGACGGATCACTTTGCCCAAGAGTGTTTTGAGCAAATATTTCAAATCTAAGAAAAGGTGGCTTTATGAAAGAAAATTCACAGATTGCATTTTTTGCTATGTTACATCGCATGAAATATATTGAGCGCTGGGGACTGATGCGAAACACTGAAAAAGAAAACTTGAAAGAACACACTTTTGATGTGATTTTATTAGCACATGCCTTAACTGAGATCAGACAAATTTATTTTCCGGAATTAAAACCTCAGCTAGATCCGGGACAAGTTGCATTATTTGCTTTATACCATGATGCCAGTGAGATAATTACAGGTGACTTGCCCACACCGGTCAAATATTTTAATCCTGAAATGCGCGGACAATATGCAGAAGTAGAGCATTATGCAGAAAATTATCTTTTAAGTTTACTAACACCTGAATTAAAACAACAATATGCAAAATACTTTTTTGGCTCGGATGATTCCAAGCGGGAAATAGTATATCTGGAAAAAATAATAAAACAGGCTGATCGTTTAGCAGCATATATCAAATGCATTGCTGAAATCAAACAAGGAAATAATGAATTTGCGGATGCTGCTAATGCTACTAAAGAAAAACTCTTGCAATTTAATTCTCCCGAACTGGATTGGTTCTTGCAGCATGTGCTTCCGTCATATGAATTAAGCCTTGATCAATTACAACCATATTGATTGTTGCACTGAGTTTACAGCGAGAATAAATCTCTGTCACATCCGTTAACAAAGACTTTCTTGAACTTTTTAACATGTTAAAATATTTTTTACTAGTATTAGTTTGGAGTATCTATGTCTCAGGAGCATGTTAAAAATCTCAAAACAATCATAATTATTGTTTTAATATTGAGTATTATTCCTTTAACCCTTTTTTTGAACAGGGATATTGTTGCTGAGCTGAACTTTCCGCTGGAAGCTAAAGTTACTGCTGCACCCAGTCTTAATATCCGTAAAACACCGGATCTGAATCTTGATCCAATTGGTTCAATTAGCCAAGGACAGGAGGTTCTTTTATTAGAACAAGTTGAGGGTCAGCCGATCAATGGAGACACCATTTGGTATAGAATAGATTTTAAAAATCAATATGGGTATGTATCTGCTCAATTTATTGAAATTACCCCTTGGGATCCGGAATTGCCTCCTGTAGCTGATGATCAGGACTTTGAGCTCTATTTGGAACAACAAGGTTTTCCTTTTAGTTACCGAGCTGCATTACATAATTTGCATAATAAATATCCACATTGGATCTTTACGCCGATTCATTTAAATGTGGATTTTAACTCAGCCTTAAATGGTCAATATTTACCTGACAGATCGATCAATTTTGTACCGGCAACTGTTGATGATGCACTCAAATCAAGATCTTCTGCTGACTTTAATAAAGAAACCAATCAATGGATCGAAAAAGAACGGGGTTGGGTGGCTGCTAATAAAGAAATAATTGCTCATCAACTTGATCCGCGAAACTTCTTAGATGAACAACATATTTTTCAATTTGAAAGTTTAAGTTATAATTCTGAGGTCCAAACCTGGCAAGGCATTAGAAATCAGTTAGTCGGCACATTTATGGATAGTGATGATTATGCAAATATTTTCAATAATGCTGCAGGTATCTCTCAAGTATCACCTTATCATTTAATTGCTAGAGTAAAACAAGAAGTGTCGCCCGGCGGTTCAGGTTCTTCCAGTGGAACATATCCCGGTGTTGAAGGATACTATAACTTTTTTAATATTAGAGCTTACGGGGCTGATCCGGTTTATGAGGGATTAGTTTTTGCCAGAGACGGTTATGCCAATAATCCGGCAGAAAATGAGAGATTGATGCTACCTTGGAATACACCGGAACGTTCAATTACCGGAGGAGCAATATTTTTAGGTAAAGATTATATCAACAATTTACAAAACACATTATATTTGCAGAAGTTTGACTTACGACATGGTCCTAATTATTGGCATCAATACATGGCAAATGTATTCGCTCCCCAGAGTGAATCCAGAACGATGTATAATGCATACTCTGCTCAAGGCAGTTTGGGTGAGCCAAAGGAATTTTTAATTCCGGTCTTTACTTCAATCCCCGATCTACCTGCACCTTACCCGACTGGAGGTTCGGGAACGCCCAATAACTGGTTGCGTTCAATCACGATTGACCAAACATTATTGCCTGGTTTTGATACATCTACTTATTCATACACATTGGATATTAATGCACCAAATGCTGAAATAATAATCGATGCTACACCGTATAATCCTTATGCCGTTGTAACCGGCAGAGGATCTTATTTTTTAAAAGAAGGTAAAAATGCAATTTTGCTTCAGGTAACAGCCACAAATGGCTCGATTAGAAACTATGAAATAATAATCAATTATCAAGGTGAGACTGCTGCAGAGATTCCCCGAGTTAAAAGTTCAGTCTATCAGATATTACCTAATGGTAATATTTATGGTCTGGATCCTGCACAAGGTTTAAACCTAGTAGAAAACGCATTAGCTAATATTGAAATTGATCAAGGTTATACTCTTGAAATTGTCGACTCTGAAAATCAGATTAAAACACAAGGTAACATTGCTACAGGGGATGCCTTAGTTCAAAAGAAAAACGATGAAGTGGTAGGTAGATATACATTTATTTTGTTGGGGGATATTAATCAAGACGGTGAGATTGATATTTTGGATGTCGATTCCATTTACCGATATATTACGGGCTACTTAGAAATAAATGATGTAGGGCTATTTGCCGCGAATGTCTTGCAGGATTCTGAAGTAGATATCTTAGATGCAGATCAAATATACAGATCTATTATCGGTTATGCAGAGATTTCCCAGTACTTAGAACCATTATCCGACTAGATATTTCCGGAGAATTAATATGAAAAAAAATATAAAACAATTTATCTTGATTGTCATATGTATTTTACTGATGAGTGTCTATACCTATAGACCGGTGTATGCTGCAGGAGCAGATTTTGTGATTTCAAATGAAAACGTGGAACCAGGTGAGGATATTACGATTTCAATTATCAATAAGAGTGGAATTGCCGTAACCTCAGGACAATTTGATTTTGTATATGACGATCAACGTTTTGAAATTATTAGTAGCACCATATTTGGCAAAGAAGCCATGATCTTTAAAAATGATCCGGAAAGAATGGATAAATTTAGAATTTCAGCGATGCCTTTAGCTGCTAATGATGCATATGAGGGAGAAATAATAGTATCTGTAACTTTTAGATTAAAAGAGCAAGCCGATGGAATAGCAAATTTTGAATTAAATAAATCAAGAATTGGCTATGGCGGGATTAATGAGCAGGTGCAAAATTTAGAAGTCAATGGAGATTCAGTTTCTGTAAAAATTACTAAACCGAATCAGGCGAATCCTGAGGATCCTAATGTTTCAATACCGGATGTACCGGATCCGGATCCGCCACAGGAACCTACCGAGTCAACTCATTTAGAGCCTTCAGATCCTACAAATTCCACAGAACCAACGGAATCAGAGAAAACCTCTAACACTAGTGAAGATAATACTGAGCCCGGACAAGTTGTTCAGCCGTCACATGACAGCACGAAATCGACCTCAAAGGCGACTGAGTCAACATCGACTACTAAACAGACATCCGTTACTACTGAATCTAAGAAAAATCAGAATACAGAAAATACAGTTTCACAAATTGCTGAAAATACAACAAAACCAACAACTGAGGGAGTAAAGTTACCCGTAGGTAGCGAACAAACGACCAGAAAAACTGAACCTGAAAAAACTTTAAAAATTTCAATTGATCAAAATGACAATCAAGAGAAAAATGCAAATATTATTGCAGCAAAACCCGATCAAACAACAAGTGAATCTATTACTGAAGCTATCAGTATGACAACTGAATTGATTTTGCTGACTACAGAGACAACTTCTTCAGTTGAAAAAATATCTGAAAGCAGCAGTCAAACTACACTTGAAGAGAAAAACACGACATCTCGAAAAGAAACTCCGACAAGTGAAATGACTGAAGAAAATAGTCAAAATACTGAAATTAATACTCTGAATCTAGATGAACAGAAACAAGCTAAACAAGAACAAGCTTTTAAATTGACAGAAAATGAGAACGGTCTTCATAATAAATTGCTAATGGGCGGTCTAGCTGTTGCAGCTACAGGATCCCTGGGAGCTTTATTGTTTATGATTATTAAGAATCATATAAGACCAAGATAAAAGTTTGTTTGGTGGGAAGGCTAACTGTTTCGAATGGACAAAACAGGATTAGAGAAGTTCCGACAACACGAATTTATTTTATATATAGTAAGTGGAATCATAGTTACATTAGTAAATTGGTTAACTTACACATTGTTGACAAGCATTCTAGATTTGGGTAGTTGGCGGATAGCAAATGTATTATCCATCAGTCTCTCGATCATCGTTGCTTATGTGTTAAACCGCAAATTTGTATTCCAATCAAAACAAAATATCTTTCCGGAAATAATGAATTTTTTTCTCTCAAGATTTTTAGTTTCATTAGTTTTTGAACATGGTATAATGGAGTTTCTATTAACTCTTGTAAAATTCGATCCGAAAATTACCATCTATAAATATGAATTTCAAGTTGTCAAGGCAATCGGTTCAGTATTCGTAGTACTTGCCAATTATATTGCCGGCAAATATTTTGTGTTTAATAATAAAAACAAAGCCGAGTAGAGGGCCCTAAGCATGACATCTAAAGTATGGAAAAAAAATTATCAAAGCCAAGAAACGGAAAGCCCATATTGGTCTTTTGAGCAAGCTATGGACTATTTGGCATCTGCAAGAGAGCTTGGCATCAGACCTGGGCTGGAAAGAATTGAGCAATTGTTAGAACGTTTAGGCAATCCGCAAAATGCCTGTCCGGTTGTTCAAATCGCAGGCACCAACGGTAAAGGCTCAATCAGCACGATGTGCGCGTACATTGCTGCAGAATCAGGATTAAAGACGGGTCTTTTTACTTCACCATACCTAACGAATTTTAATGAACGAATACGTATTTACAACGGTCAAGAAGGTTTGAAAAAATTATACCAAGATAGCAGATCTTCAGAAATCAGCGATCAAGATTTTGCTAAAACGATGATGCTTTTGGCTTTTGAAGTTAAAATTATGTTGCTCAAAGGTTTTGAAATGCCGTCCGAATTCGAATTGCTGACAGCTGCTGCTTTCGTCTATTTTGCAGAGATGGATTGTGATCTGATTATCTTAGAAACCGGTATGGGTGGCAGACTTGATTCAACAAATGTCGTGGAAAAGCCACTTGCTACTGTGATCAGTGCATTAAGTTATGATCACGTTGTACGTTTAGGAAAAACTATTACCAATATAGCTGCGGAAAAAGCGGGCATAATGAAGCCGGAAATCCCGACATTCGTCTATAACCCTGAGGATACTGAGCTGAGTCCGGAAGACGCAGCTGCTGCAAAAAAAGTAATAGTAGAGCATGCAGCAAAGATAAATTCCCCGATAACTTTTGTCAGCAGAGCGGATCTTGATTATGAGTCATCTTATTTAACCGGGCAGACTTTTACCTATCAAGCTAAAGGACCGTATCACATTCAATTGAGCGGTGATTATCAAGCTCAAAATGCAGCTATAGCAATTGAAGTTGCGCAAATGTACGCACAAGACGAGCAGATTAAACATGGCATTTCTCTGGCTAAATGGCCCGGGCGTTTGGAATGTTTATCTCAGACACCTTTTGTTTTAGTTGACGGTGCACATAATAAACAGGGAGTTTGTGGTTTAAGAAAACACTTGGAACAATTTCTTAAAGGAAGAAAATTAGTTTTATTAAGTGGGATTTTACGTGATAAAGATTATCCTAATATGGTTGATATCATTTGTTCATCCGACAAATATGAGATAGAACAGGTTATTTGTACGAAGCCTGATTTTCCAAGAGCTTTATCTGCAAAAAAATTGGCGAAACAGTTTAATCGGGTGTTGAAAAAATATTTTCCTAAAAAAGAATATAAAATGAACAAACTTTCGAAACTGGAATCAGATAAAAATCCTTTGTATAATGAAAATCAAATTTCATTTACTTCTGACCAAAAGCAAGCAACTAAACTTGCTTATGAATTGGGAAAAAAGAATCATCTGGCAATAATTGTATTCGGATCTTTATATTTGTTGGGTGATATCAGAACCTACTTGTTTGAATTATTGGAGGGAACGGACAATTGAATTGGGAAAAACAATATCAATATTTTGATCGTATTAACTTTGATCAAGTGGAATTGTTTGCTACTCCACGAGAAACACAAAAAGTTCTAAACACATACAATCATGCATTAGAATTGTTAAAATCCGGAAAACAAGCAAAAGCTACGTCTATGTTAAAGACGGTAGCGGATGATTTTCCGATGTTTTCTTATTCATCACACTTGTATGCTATTTTATTGGCAGCTAAAGGTGATTTTAAAGAAGCGAATGAATATTTTAAGCGAGTAGCTTTATTAGACGTTGATGATATTCAGGCTAAGCTATTAGAACGTCAGTTAAAGGTCATTGAGCATGAGATCAAACTGCTTGATCAAGAAGAGGATCAGCAGAAAAAGCGCAAACATGCTTATGAATCAGTTAAGAAAGAAATATCTATCACTGATATTTTAGAAAAAGCACCGCGCAAAAAACATCTTCCGGGTGCAACTAAAGATGAAATTGCTGAAATTAATCGTCAGCTCGGTAATGAAGATACGGTTGATTTAGAAGCTGAATATGAACTTGAAGAGCGCAAAGCAAATCTTAAATTCATGGCAGTTGTCCTGGCAATTGCAACGATTACTTTCTTGATCTTTTATTTCGTAATCAGACCTGCAATCTTGAATTCATTTTCAGGTTCAAATCAAGCTCAAAACCGGCTAGAATGGCTGGAACAGGAAATAGATTCAAGAGCCAAACAGGGACAAGAAGAAGTTAATAAACTACTAGAAGATTACAATTCCTATAATTTCTCTGACAGTCAGGAAACTTCGGGTGAATAAGATGCAATATCAAACGACCAGACAATCTGATAAAACCTATAATTTTTCGGAGATGATTCGGGAAGGAGTACCTCTTGAGGGAGGTTTGTTTGTCCTATCTGAAGCACTTTCTCTCAGCCCAGATTTTCTTGACAGTTTAGGTGATTTATCATTTCAAGATCGTGCAGCTGCTTTATTGGGAGTTTTTGCTCCGGAATTATCAGAAGATAAGATAAATAGTATTTGTGATAAAGCTTTTGATGTGCTGCGATATCAAAACGAATTAGTTTATGAAGCGAAACCGTTAAATCCTTATCTGTTAAACCCTTTATTTATTTTTACAGAAAAAGGCCCTTCAGCTTGTTATACCGATTTTACCCATGCTTTTAGCATTGCATGCTTAGAAGAATTGATGCAACCGGAAGAACAATGGTTTGTCATTGCAGGTGAATCAATTCAAAGCATAAAGAGCTTGGTTACACTATATAATTGTGAATCAAGCTGGAAACCAATTTTGATTGCTGACCAAAAATCGGTAAATAATTATGTCTTAAAAGAAATTCAAAATCTTAGATCTACTACAAATATTGTTAGCGATCATCAATCAGAGGTCAGTGGGGAATATTCAGAAAATGAATCTGAGCTAAAAATATTAAATAATGCTGAATCAGATCAGCCAAACCAAACTGTCTCTGAAGATGATTTTGATTTAGAAGAACTGCTTAAAATATACACTATTAATGGGAAAGTACAGGATGTTGAATACTTTACCCAAAGTTTGTTTTATGATCAGGATTTACGTCAAGAATTACAAAAACAAAATAAATATATTGCTACGGTAGGTGTCTTGAATTTCTCACAAAGCATAGCCTTATTCATCTTATTGACTTCAGCTTATCTTGATCTATTACAGCAAGAGGTCCTGGAGAAAAAAGATAATTTCGCATTAGCATTTCCAAACTTCAATTTGGATTTTATTTATGTTGCCCAACTCTTAAAAAAATCAGGTTTACCAATATCTCATTTGTTTGCCGCATCAAATAGCAATCGAGCTATTGCTGATTTCTTTCGGAGGGGAAAATACAAATTGAAACGCCGGTTTTTCCGTACCAATACTCCGGCTTTGGATAAGATTTACTTTCCTAATATAGAAAGAGTTCTTTTTGAAGCTACGGATCAAGATTGTTCTCTAATCGATCAACTTATGTCTGATTTTATGGAAAAAGAAAGTTTGGAAATACCCTCATCAATTGTATCTAAGTTAAATGGTTTTTTACAAACAGGTTATGCAAACAATAAACAAACGGTTCTTCAAATCAAGGAATGGTACATAAGAACGGATTATTTGCTGGATCCTTATACTGCATTGACTTTAGATGTACTTGAACGCTTTGAGCAAGTAGCACTTAAGATGGATAAAATTATTATTCCTGTAATTGAAAATCCTTTAATCTCTGCTCAAGCCTCGGCTGAAGCAATTTTTGATACAAATAAATCTCGTAAAAGAAGTTATAGTCAATTACTGATAGACTTATCTGAAGAAAGTGGAATTTCCATTCCTGCTGCTGCCTATTCAAGCAAGAATAAGCCGGAAGTAATTAATTTCAACATAAAACAGATGTCCGAACAAATTGCAACGGATCTCTTGAGTTATTAAAACATCTCTAATTCGAGATAGTTAAAAGTCAACCTGATTGCGGATTGAATTTAATTGCATTCCGGGATTTTGCTGTAAGACCCAACTTGTTGCCCATTTTGATTCAAATAATATTACAGGATTTTGTTGTTCATCCTCAACCAACAGATTGTTAGAGGCGATGATTATCTCCTCCGGTGCTTTGGCTTTTTCCGGATCATCCCATTCGACCCACCTTGCTACATGGTAATTAATTCTTTGTATACGCAGATCAACATTATATTCATTTTTCAAGCGGTGCTCCAAGACATCGAATTGCAATTCTCCCACCACACCTATGATGTAGGTTTCAGTTCCGATATTAGGTTGCTGATAGAGCTGTATCGCACCTTCTTCGGCTAACTGTGAGATGCCTTTTTGAAACTGTTTTCGCTTCATAGAATCTCGAGCGGAAACACGAGCAAAATGTTCCGGAGGAAAGACCGGTATATCTTCAAAGACAAGATCTTCACCTGCACTCAAGCTGTCACCAATTTGAAATTGACCTGAGTCAAATAAACCAATGATATCTCCGGCATATGCTGTGTCTACATGAGATCTATCCTGAGCCATGAATTGCTGAGGTTGGGTTAGACGAATTTGTTTTCCGGTTCTCACATGTTTCACTTGCATATCTTTTTCATACTTACCGGAACAAATTCTGATAAATGTAATTCGATCCCGATGTTCAGGATTCATGTTAGCCTGTATTTTAAATGCGAAAGCACTGAACGGATGTTCTAAAGGGTCGATTTCTCCTATATCGGATTCTCTAGCTACCGGTGAGGGTGCCATTTGCAAAAATTCCTGCAGGAAAAATTCTACACCGAAATTCGTTAAAGCACTGCCAAAAAACAAAGGTGTCTGTTTACCCTTGGCAACTAAATCCAAATCTAATTCATCGCCTGCAATATCCAGCAATTCAATATCTTCGATCAATTTGTTATGATAAAATTCACCGATCGTTTCTGATAAACTCTGATCGTCTAATTCTGAAACTTTTACATTGATCATGCTTGCACCATGATCTTGCTTCTGATTGTCAAACAACTCAATTTGGCTTAACTTGCGATTGAATACCCCTTGAAAGTTTCCGTCGGTACCGATAGGCCAATTGATAGGTACAGAAAAGACACCTAACACTTTTTCCAGTTCATCCATTAATTCAAATGGATCGCGAGCTGCTCGGTCCATCTTATTGATAAAAGTAAAAATCGGTATCCCGCGCATGCGACATACTTCAAACAATTTAATCGTTTGCTCTTCGACGCCTCTGGCTCCATCAATCATCATGATTGCGGCATCTGCAGCACACAAAGTTCTATAAGTATCCTCCGAGAAATCCTGATGTCCCGGGGTGTCTAAGATATTGACACAATAATTATTGTATTCAAATTGTAAGACTGATGAAGATACCGATATTCCTCTTTGCTTTTCTATTTCCATCCAATCAGAAGTTGCATGTCTGGCTGATTTTCTGCCTTTAACCGTACCGGCGAGGTGAATTGCTCCACCGTATAAGAGAAGCTTCTCTGTCATAGTTGTTTTTCCGGCATCCGGATGTGAAATAATAGCAAATGTACGACGTCTTTTTATTTCAGATTGAGTTTTTATTTTTTCTTTATTGCTCATAAGATCCTTGGATATTATTAATATGTTGTTATTGTTTTTGATTGATCAGGCACCTTAGCCTACAAGATTATAGCAAAAAAAGAAACTAAAACAATGTTACTCTACTATTTTAAGTAAGATTGTGGTTTAATAGGTTTTATTCACATTTACGTTTCAGATCGAAATTTAAAATACAAATGGTGACTATAATGATTAACAATAAAAATTCAAAAAATATTATCAGAAAAATAGTTCTACTAATCTTAATAGGAATATTCTTTATCGGATACTTGTCTGAAACAGCTTTGGCTGCTGAGCTTTTTGAATCAGAGCAGAATAATACTCAGGCTGAAATCAAAGTACAATCTGATGAAACTATTAAAGTTAGTACAGACGAGAAAACGTGGCTATTTCCCAGACAGGTTGTAGGACAGCCTACAGGAGGAAGAGAAAAACACGTTTATCCTAGTTTAGATCAGGTAAGTGCTGCAAATTATATTGTGATGGATTTGGAGACTGAAGAAGTCCTTTTGGAACATAATGTGGATGAGATAGCATATCCTGCAAGTATGACAAAAATAATGACAGCTTTGACCGTGATTGAGTCACCGGATTTTGATTTACAAAGACCTGTGGTATTTTCCGAATATGCAGTAGATTTGCCTTCGCCTCTGTCAGCAAGTGCCGGATTTATTGCGGGAGAAGAAACGACAACTGAAAATGCTTTGTATTTGATGATGGTTCAATCAGCTAATGAATGCGCCAGAGCTCTGGCAGAAACTTATGGTGGGACAGAAGAAAATTTTGCCAATTTGATGAATGAACTGGCTCTGGAAATTGGTTGTAAAAATACCAATTTGGTTGATGCTGCGGGCTTTGGTTTGGAAGATCATTTCTTCACACCGAGAGATTTAGCTCTTATTATCAAAAGAGCTATGAGTCATGATATTTTCAGAAAACTGGTTACGAGAAGAGCCTATTGTTCCGAACCTACTAACATACATCCTTATACAGCATGGACAATGGTTACAAATAGTAACCATCTGATGTTGCAGGGAGATTTAAACTTAAGTTCGGAATATCTGCATACCTATGACGGTGTCAAAACTGGAAATACCGATATAGCCGGGAATTGCTTATCAGCTACTGTACACACATATGATGGTAGACATCTTTGTGGGATTATTTTTAATGGTAGTCTAGCAGAGCGTCCGGGTGAATTTTTCAGTGTTTCTGTTTTGCTTAGAACTTTGCTGGAAGAAGCTGCTAAACAGTCTGAGGCTCCGACAGAAGCTGAAGCCTACCAATTTTTGTCCGACAATCCTGATATTGCAAATGAAGTAAGCGGTTATCAAAATCTTTGTCATATCTCGGAACTTTATAAAGAGGGGCAGCTGTCAGAAGAGCAGATTGCAGCATTGATTGATAATGTTGATCAGGATCAGCCTGACGATCCCGGATCTGTAGATAAAACGAAACAGCAAGCGAAAACAGAAGTAGAAGAGGAGAAAACTCTAACAGAAGCTTCAGCTTCAGAAGAATCAACTTCAAAGTCCGAATCTGATAATTCGTTAATGAATTTGCTCAGTGAAGATAATATGCAATATGTTCTATTAGCTATGTGGGCTTTACTGTTTATTGTTATTGTAATTCTGTTAATTCAATTAATAATCAAGTCACGTAAAAAACGTATCCGGAAAAACAAATAAAATTGCCTCGGAAGCAAACTAGAGAAAAACATCGAAAAAATTAGGAATTAAGAGATTAGCATGCCTAACCGGTGAAAAGCTTGACAACTTGATTTTGCTTAGGTATATTCATTAAGCATGTTTAAAACCGATCGAGGAGGAAATAAAATGAAAACATACGTAGCGAAAGCTTCTGAAATTGAACGCAAGTGGTATGTCATAGATGCAGAAGACCAAGTTCTTGGTCGTATTACAAGTGAAATTGCTACTATTTTACGCGGTAAACATAAACCGGAATTCACGCCTTTTTTAGATACAGGTGATTTTGTAATAGTTGTCAATGCTGACAAGGTTAGAGTAACCGGTGGCAAAGAAACCAAAAAGATTTATCGCAGACATAGTGGATATCCGGGTGGCCTCAAAGAAACAACTTATGCTGAGCTTCAAGCAAAACATCCTGAACGTATCATTAAATTGGCTGTAAAAGGAATGTTGCCCAAGAATGCTTTAGGCAGACAAATGATCAAAAAATTAAAAGTTTATGCAGGTCCTGAACATAATCATCAGGCACAACAACCTGAAGTATGGGAAATATAATTAAGGAGACGAGTTAAATGGCAAATAAAGATTTTTATTATGGAACTGGTCGTCGTAAAAAAGCTGTTGCAAGAGTACGTTTGTACCCTGGAAAAGGCGATATAGAGATAAACGGCAAAGAATTTGAAGATTATTTTGATCTCGCATCCTTACGCTATATTGTAATGCAACCCCTAAATGCAACAGGTGCTGCAAATAAATACGATATTAAAGTTAATGTAAATGGTGGCGGAATTTCCGGCCAAGCTGGTGCTGTTCGTCATGGTATTTCCAGAGCATTAGTTGATGCAGATACATCTGAATATAAAGCTACTTTAAAGAAAAATGGCTTCTTAACCAGAGATTCCAGAGTTAAAGAACGTAAAAAATATGGTCTTAAGAAAGCTCGTAAAGCTTCTCAATTCTCAAAACGTTAATTCCTTTATTAACACAAATTTTACACCAAAACTCCCGAGTCCAAACTTTTTGAACGTGGGAGTTTTTTTGTTTTATTTTTGTTTCTGTCATTTTGTTCCGTTTTACAAGCCTGCCAAGGATGTG
>LSQX01115505.1_pt1 | contig 38381 bp, 30 predicted proteins | sample 654561 | NCBI WGS metagenome assembly LSQX01 (sample SAMN04489861, study PRJNA283612) | anaerobic digester metagenome | isolation source: 4 biogas reactors fed with cattle manure at either 37C or 55C with and... | place: Denmark: Kongens Lyngby | collected 2014 | reverse complement strand
GTGCGAAAAATATTATACGTTATCGGTTTCATGGGGCGCTGTCCCCTCTTTAATGCGGTCGGCAAGCCATTTTGCCACAGCTTCGATTTCTTTTTCCTGGGTATCGCAAGTCATAATCACAGACTGTTTTCCGTTTTGTGAACAATCAGACGTAAATCTCTGCTTACCCGGACAGACCAGAAGTTTTTGTCTTTGGCCCTAGCCAGCTTGTGAAACTGCATTCCCGGATTGGCCTGATTCATTTGAAGATCAAAGGCCGTGGTCTTGACAACTTTCTGCTCTTCGTTTGTCAGTTTGGATAAACTGTCGGCAAATGTGTCGGCAATGCGGAAGTTCATTAGAGTAAAACCTGTACCTTCATCCCTGTCGCAAATCAGAACGGAATATCATCATCTTTGACGTTACTCTCATACGAGGTCGCGTTATAGTCCTCTTCGTACATTTCTCTTTCCCATTCCCTACGCAAGTGATCTGCTATACTTTGCTCTGCGGTTCCTGTCTTTTCGTGTTCATACAGATAGTCATAAATGTAATATTTTCGTTCAAGATAAATGTCGAGTGCCGCATGAAAAAGCTCTGTCATAAATTCATCATTATACTTCACTGTATGGTTGAGAATGGATTTGACTTGAACATACGAAAGCTCTTTCGGCTTAGATAGCAATTGCGCCATGACATCAGGATTAAAACTAAATTGCACGATGGCCGCTGTTCCCGGATACTGAGAATTAAGATGTTCTACTTCCTCTGTATATTGTGGAAAGAAAAGTATCTTCTGGCCGGAACCTAACTTCTCCATTATCTTTTTGATGTTGATGATGCAGGAGAATTCAACATCTATGATTTGATTTGTCATAGTGTTTAATAAAACATGATGCCATTCGATGGGTGTATTACCACAAAGGTAGCAATTATTCGCAGAATGGCGAAATATCCGCGTGCAAATGATTTCATCGCCGGGACGCCAGAAGCGTCGCAGTTTTTCGTGGAAGATTACATTATTTTGCATAAATCCATTCTCCTATTTTGTTCAACCCATATGCGTTCAGCATCACCTTACCTGACTTTATTTGACAGATTGGCCATGCCCAAGATTTATCGCTCATACAACAGCTCCAACGATTCAGTATAAACTTGAATTTTTACACCGCTGTTTGCCCACGGTTGTTCGATAAGCGCATCAAATGAGAAACCCTCAGCCATGACAGCTTTATGCCAATATCTCTTTGATTCATTCCATTTAAATTTTCGATCTTTAAGTTGATCTCTAATATCATAAGCATTGAAGACCCTTATTTCTAAGCGTGGACTCTCCAGAGAAGATACTGGCGGCAAGTCATCCCACCGCAGGATTTCAATGGGATGATGGCTGTTTATATCGGAAAGGTAGGGGCTTTGCGTTTGCTCGTCTGTAATCAGAGCTAAGGAGTTCATTGCTCTGGTAACTGTAACATAAAACAAGCGTCGCTCTTCGCGTTCAATTCTATCAATGCTATCTTTAAATATCCGCTGAAAAAACCAATGAGGGTGAATCAGAGGATAGTTGCTGTCGGTCGCATCCAGTATGATTACTGCCTCTCGCTCACAGCCTTTATATTTATGTGTTGTTGAAATGGTGATTCTTTCGCGATCTTCTTCAGGAATATAGGAACATAAATGGCTTCGGAAACGCGCCTGTTCATCCGATTCCTGCAATTCTACATCGGTATATTGGATAGTCCATGGTGCACGGCTTGTCCGCAAAAGCATTACAACCCTTGGATCACGCTCCAACAGATGCCGAATGAGTCTTAATAGTGCAGGTGTCCTTTTGTCTCCATTATGAAGAGCCTGTTCTGGCGCTGTTGGAATAAACTCGTTGATTTTACATATCCTTAACCATCCATGATCTTTTCGGTTCGGGGATGCCTGGGCCGGTACTCCCAAACCGTTCATCAGGCTGTTACTCACTTTGACAATATCAATCGGTGAGCGGTAATTAGCACGGATATTGTATTGTGTCGTGTTAAGAAAGTAACGACTGAACTTCTCAAAGAATTCTAGATCTGAGCCTGCAAATGCATTTATAGCCTGCCAGTCGTCGCCAACACAGAAGAATTGCACATTCGGATTCACCAGACGAATAGCGCTTACCAGCTCGAAGAACATTTTTGAGAAGTCTTGAAATTCATCGATCATTATAAAACGGAGATTACGGACATCGCCTCGTTCCCGGCCCATGTCGCGTATGAAACCGGTCTGATTATCACGCAGTAGTGCAACTGCCCGCCACATAAGACCATCAAAATCTTCTATTTGTTTTTCAGCGAGGCCTTCCACGTAATCCTGGTACACAGAAACAGCGACATCGAGAAAAATTTTTTCTGATATTGAGCATGGCTTATGGCTATCAATTTTCATCCTAAGGCTGTCAGTATTAAGGTTGAGTTTTCTGCAGCGACTGACAAAGTTTTGCATGGCTTTTGTGAAACTGTCTATCGCCCGCTTTTTTACACGATTCCATATCTCTTCTTCTGCCAAGGGATTACAAATCACTCCTGCTTCTCGCAACGCTTCCAATAGTATTGTAGTAAAATTATCAGCGCCATTCTTTGCAATGTCCATAGGATTGAATTCTAAAAACTTCCATTCTGGACGCTCCGCCCAAAACGCTCGCTTTTTATCCGAGAGATCGTCGTAGTCTGCATCGCCTTGGAGACCGAAGTATTCTATGATCACGCCACCTTTTGGTCTAAAAGGAATTGTGAAGTCAGGTCGATAATTAAAGTCGTCCCAACGGAAATTTCGTTCATAACAGTAATCAACGTCGTTTTCGAAGAGTATATTGGCGATTAGCTTCTCTCCAAAGGATTTTACGTAATCACCTTTAAGAGTTTCGCGTGGAAGTTGACGGCGATAGGCTAGAAATTCATCGATCGTCAGATGAAAAGCGCCGTTTTCTATGCGCTCCCAGTCATGACGGAAATGTTCGAGCATAATATCCTTAATGCGAGGTCCATATTCTTTCGACATCCTGCGACTATCAATGATTTCTTGGATTTCACGACTCAAGTCTAGGCGGTTTGAACTGGTATCATCAAATATAATCTTTTCTTCAGGGTGAACCAAAGCACGAGCAAGTTTATGAAAGGTTAGCACATGAGGAAGAGGTCCTTTGAGATATTTTCTCAGTCGCTGTTTCATTTCATCTGCTGCGGTGTTGTTAAAAGCTAATAGGAGTAACGCGTGAGGAGCGACGCGACAGTGCTCTTGCAGGAAGATGGCTCGCGTGACGAGGGTTCTCGTCTTCCCACTCCCGGCCCGTGCGGTGACCTTGATATTACCATCAATTGCGGATACCGCCGATGCCTGCTCAATATCGAGGGTAAGCTGGAGTTCACGCAACGCCCAAGCTCTTACGAAATCTATTTTCAGCTCAATGTATTTATCGTTATCAATCAGGATTGAATCAGGATCGGAATTGAATTTTCTATCAGCATCAAGAAAATTTGTCTCGAATGAATCCATAATGCGTTCCAGAAGATTCTTCTTACGAATGGCAATGGCCTCTTTTTGTTTGAGTCGTTCCTCTGTTTCGAGGCGATTCTTTTCCTCTCTTAGCTTTTCTTGGTATTCCAGTTCACGTTTTTCTTTTTCTTGGGCTTCACGAAACTCTGCTTCAGCGAAAGCCCGGAGACGCGCTTGATCATAGTATGAACGCCTTTTGACATTATTGACTGGATCGTAATGGTTCAATATCTGGAAGATATCTTCAGACAGGTCATCAAAGGTTGGATTTTCAATAAGCCAATTAACAATCTTTTTAGAAAGTTTGAAGAAATCTGATGTACTAATTTCTGCGTGAGCACGAGTAAGCCATGCTTCAGTTGTCCTTAAATCTCTGTATTTCGATAAACAACCTTGAATGTTAAACCAATAATCCGGCACGAAAACCCCATAACAATTTCACATTAAGAATTCATCATCTCTTTAAATCAAACTCACTGATTGTTGTTTTGAAAGGATTTTTCATTATTCAAAATTATAAGTAGCCCTATTGAAAAGCGGCATTATGTTTACACTTTAAACACCTTCATCACTTCATCGCCTAAATGATTGATGACTTTCACGGCGATGCGGCCGGACTTGGGTTTGTCGAAGGGGCGGGAAATATCGCTGTTCAGCGTTGCCCATGCTTCCTGATTGATTTCCGCTTTCAGTGTCGTCTTCAATGCCTTGTAGGGATCGTTTGCGCCCAGGAAATAGGCATGACGGACAAAAAAACTTTCTTCGTTGTAATCCGTGTCGATAAACCAGCAGGCGATGCCTTCGGCGCCATCACTGCGGACTTCGCCGGTGTTGGGATGAAAAACATCCACGCCATGAATAGTGACTTGTGTATAGTGATTAGTGGTCAGTGACAAAGGAAAATCAGATGCTTTTAGTTCCTTGAGCGCAACGACCGTTTTAGACCAGCCAGCATCTTGCCGATTTCCGACGCTTCGTTCAGAATTTGCGCCGTTGCTTCCTCCGGCAGCAGTTTCAAGCACTGAGTCAGAATCAGCAGTATTTCCACTTCCGCCAGTGACCCGCTTGCTATGCTCAGAAATTGTAGGAATTCCCTTGTGCCCGTTCGTGCCGCTCCCTCCGCTATGTTGGCCGGAACTGACACTGCCGCTCTGCGTAATTGATTGGTCAAGCCGTATTTCTCTTCCTGAGGGAATTTTGCTGAAACAGTGTAAATTTTCTCTACCCATGCGATTGATTTCTTCCAGACTTCCAAGTCCTGATAACTTTTTAACACTGTCATAATGAGCCACCATCCTTCCATTACTGGTCACAAGCCACTCGCCACTAACCACTTCCACATCCGGTTCGCCGAAGATGACAAAGAGATTGCCTTTGCCGGTGCTCTTTAAATCGTCGGCCATGTGCAAATCAGCATTCATCCGGGCTTTGAGCACGGGAATGCGCCCAAGCTTATTGAAATCCGAAGAGTGAGCGTCATAATTGAAAGCGCAGGTAATGAGCACATCAAAGTCGGCGTCGCCTGCTTCGCGGGCGGCGGCAACCAGATCGGGACGGGAGACTGTGCTGAATTCCGGACCCACGAAAATCGCTGCCCGCTTTTCGTTAGTGGTTAGTGAAGCGCTATTAGAATTTTTTGTCTTTTCACTGGCCACTAACCACTCATCACTTGACACTTCAAAGCGTCCTTCGGCGCAGATGTAATAACCCGGCCAGGGAGTAAGCGAGGTAAAGACAATTTTATCTTCCTTGTGTGCCTGCTGAACACCGGCCACTTTGAGGTTTTCCAGAATAATCTGCGTGAAGTCGCGCACGGTGCCGTATTTATCACCGGAATCTTTTATACCGTCAATCAATTCATCATTTTCATCCACACCAAGCACACGATGCGGCAAAAGGCTTTCCACCGTGAAAGGACCGGCCACGCGGACTTTCTTTTTGTCCTGATAAGGTTTGTCGTAAAGATATTCGTATTCCGCTTTGGCAGCAATAGAAGCGTCAATTTCTTTCTGGCGGTTGATGCGATGTTGCCACCATTGAGAATGTAATTGTTTGGCGGCATCTTTCCATTTTTCTTCGGCTTCACGAGGGATTTCCCATTCTTCCCATTTTTTGCCGAGGGATTCATTTAATTGTTTGCGGATGGATTCGAGTTTTTCCTGCCACTTTTCCCAGATGACATCGATTTCCGCATTGTTGGCGATGGATTTGAGCGTAATGTGCGGGACACGCTCATAAACAAAGCCCTGTTTTAGTGACTGGTGACCAGAGGAAAGCGATTTGTATTTTAAATCTTTGCCGTTGCTGGCCACCAAATCCTGGACACTTGCCACTTCGTCCGCCAGGACGTAATAAGGGTAACGCGCGCCCATAATGCGGGCACGGGCCAGCGCCAGCGCTACGCGGGAAGTATCGATGGTAATCCAGCGGCGGCCCCATTGTTCGGCAACATAAGCGGTTGTGCCAGAACCACAGGTGGGATCAAGCACAAGATCACCAGGATCGGTTGACATAAGAATACAACGCTGAATTACCGAAGTCGCAGTTTGAACTACGTAAAATTTTGGGTCTCCAAAACCACTAATGCGGGTATCTGTCCACAAGCTATCGACTGCAACGGAGGCGAAATCGTCGAAGAAACGTTTGTAGGAAAGAGTCTTACCAAGACCATGCAATCGATCAGCCTTCACAAGTCTAAGAGCACCTGTATCGTTTGTTTTCCACCCTCCTTTACTTGGCCAAAATTTTTTCCCTTGATGTGAAATTTCAAAAATCGTCGACACACCTCCAGTTTGAGAGGTAAATTGGTCATATCTAAATATCCGATATTCGCTCGTAGCGTCTTCACAATTTCTGATTCTCAAGGCATCATCTTGTGCCCACCGGTATTGACCTGATTCATCTTCTTTTTCTTTATACATTTTCCTGAACTTCAGGCTTTGTTTCTTCTTTGCATACCAAAGAATCGTGTCTCCAATCCCCGCTAAATGTTGGGCAGTCTGACTGCTAGTTGTAAGGTAGTGGATATTTGAAACGCAGTTATCTTCCCCAAACACCTCATCCATCAATGCTCTCACACGATGGACATTCTCATCACCAATCTGCATGAAAATTGAACCGCTTTCCGTCAATAAGTCCCTGGCCACGGTCAGGCGGTCCCGCAAATATGTCAAATAAGAATGAATGCCGTCGCGCCAGGTATCGCGGAAGGCTTTGACCTGCTCCGGCTCGCGGGTGATGTGCTCGACATTTCCGTCCTTTACATCGCGGCTGGTGGTGGACCACTGGAAGTTGGAGTTGAACTTGATGCCATAGGGCGGATCAAAGTAAATGCACTGTACCTTGCCGCGCAGCCCTTCGCGTTCAGCCAGAGAGGCCATGACCTGAAGGCTGTCGCCCAGAATCATGCGATTGGACCAGTTCTGGTCGTGCTGATAGAAGTCTGTCTTTGTCGCGTCTTCCAGGATGCCGTTGAAATCGGCAAAGAGATCTGTCTGTGTTTCTGCCGCCTGTTTCTCCAGGTCTGTACGCCTCAACAGGTCATCAATCAAAACTTTGGGATGAACTTTTTCCTGAATGTAAAGCGGCGGCGCATGAACCACCAGGTCTGACCAGTCCTGTTCGTCCTTGCCGCGCCAGACCAGTTGAGGATCGAGGTCGCCGTTACGGTTTTCCTTTTCATTGTTTAATCCATGAACACCTCTGGGATATTTTATTTTCAGCGGGGCCTGCGCTTCCTTTTGAACGACAGATTGAAACTCAGCGGTGGGTATGTTTTTGCGCCGGGCTTCCTCGTGAATGAGTGTCTCTACCTGCTTATTTCTATTTGCCTTTTTCGCCGCCATCTTTCTTACCTTTCACTTGTTCTCATCCCTCGCCATTTTCGCGATAAGATTGCGTCCTTTCGACATCAGCCGGTATTTCTGTTTGCTGCTTGTGGGCTTACCGGGAATGGTCATGGAGATGAAACCCATTCTGATCAGAGGGTTGAGCACCTGGTCCCTAAACTTGGTCCTATTGGTTCTCCCAACAACAGCCATAAGATTGGCAATCGGTTGATCCGCCTGGCATTTGCGGAGTACCTCAACCTGGTCCCCACTTAGTCCCCACTTAGTCCCAACCTGGTCCTCCAGCTGTGACTCGGGCCACGCGATTTCCTCTGTTTTCCCGCCCACAGCTTTAAATGCCTGTTCGGGTTTTCTGCGGATCGTTATCACAAAGCCGTCGGTCAGTTTGAATTCCGGATCGGATAATCCGGCCGCGCGGCAGCGGTCCACCATATCCCGGATGCCGGTGCCCATGCGTTCTATGTATTTCGTCAGGTACAGCGGTTCGGCAATCAGGGGATTGTGCGGATAGGAGCCGTGAGGCTTCAACAAAGATTTCAAGGTAAGAGCGGGCGGCAGTTCGCCTGGGTTCCAGACTTCCAGACGATCTGAAAAGAGCATGACCTGCACGCTGGCCGTGCTGCAATAATCGCGGTGGGCTACGGCGTTGACAATGGCCTCACTGACAACCTCCGGCGGGATTTCATAGGCGACGGGGGCCTGGCTGCTTTCGGCGCGTGTGCCCACGGCAAGATTGATCTTGGAAAGCACAAAGTTGACTGCCTGATCGACCAGATCAAAGAGATTGCCCTTATAAACCTGGTAAAAAGGTATGGGCTTCTGAACCTGCGTGCCGTGAAAATGGGCGCACTTCACTTCAGAGGAGTAGATAAAACGCTGGGGCTCTTTGCCGAAAAGAAGTATCGCCGCATTGGTGGGCCGCTTCTGTTTGGTCAGGCGCAGATGTGAAAGAACGGTCTTGACATCCGTTCCGGCCCTGAGAGGAAAATCCCGTGCGGTGCGCGCCGTATCCAGAAACCATTTCACTTTGGCCCTCGAAATATCCTTCATGGCTGCCTCCTCACAGATAGAGGCATCAAAAGGCACGGACCGCAACAGTTGTTTATCCGCCAGATAGTCGACAAGACTGGCATAAACGCCGGAAACCAATTCGGCGGCTGTGGAAAAGCGACGGCGCACAAGTTGATTTTCAACTTCTTTGATCAAAGTTTGCATTTGCGGGACGCGATTGGCGCCGTCTGCGCCCATGACAAAAATCAGGCGATGTTTTTGAAGTTCAGTTGCTCGTAAAAATTCTCTGTGCGTCGGTGAAAGGCCGCGTGCGTCGGCCATACCGTATTCATTGCCGAATATGCCGATATAGATGGAGGCTTTTTCGACCTCGTCAAGGTATAATTCATCCGCCCGGCGGTCTTTGGCTGGCACGTCCTCAAACAGAAATACATCGAAAAACCGGCGCAAAAGAGCATCGCCGCGCAGAAAATCACTCAGCGCCTTGCGTTCCTGCGCAAATTCCTTTTGCACGCTGCTGATAAATATTTTCAGTCTTGAAACGACCATCTTTAACGTTTGTCTCCAGCGATGAAACGATCAATCATAGAGTTAAATTCTTTTTCGACCTTGGCTTTAAAATCAGATTCAATTTGATAAATTTCCGTAAATTCGGCAAAGGCCCAACGGCCAAACTGTCCACTGTTGTTCACACCGGGTATCCAGTAGGTCTCCATGGTTGATTTTTTGTCTTTGGCGTCCTCCCGGCGATAACCTTTGATTTCAACAATCAGGTTGAGAAGGTCTTTATCGCCCTGGCCGTCATCAATCTGCACGATAAAGTCGGGAAGATAAATGCGTGTTTCCGATCCGTAGCGATAAGGTACCTCCAAACCAAGATTATGATTTTTAACGTACGCTTTAACTTTCGGATGCGCTTCGGCCACGCGGCAGAATTCGGCTTCCCAGTCACTGTCCAGTATCACCCAGTTGATATGGCAACGCCGGGCGTCTGTTTCCCAGCGGTCGGTTTTGGATGTATTGAAATTAACGTGCATGGTGGAACCCACGGGGTTGTATGAATCAAGAATGGCCACAATGGGATGAGCGTCTTCCAGCGAGCGTGTGATGGCAGCAGTGATTCTTTCACAGGCCATATCGGCCAGTTCCTGATACATGAGTTGTGCCGGATAGGTGCCACCCCTGCAAATCAGGCATTGAGCGAGCCAGTCTTTAGTAATGCGTTTGAGTTGTCCGAACAGATGCAGTTTCGGTTCTTCACCGGAATCGCGATATTTGGTGTGAAGCAGCCGCTTGGTCAGATGAAAGATCAGTGTCGAACGGCGCAGGTCGCCGGTGTGGATAAGATTCAAATCTACGCCTTGACCGATAATACCCTGGTTGCGTGTTTCGGTCGGGCCGACAAGGTCAGGCGTTAAGTCCAGCTCAGAATCTTTAGTAAACGATGCCGTTAATTTTTCTTCAGGAAGTTCAACTCGATAGCCTGCAACACGAGGAAACCGGATTTCCAGATGATCGCGTTCGGGGCGCACCGCCTTGACGCGAATGGTCTCCCGCGGCGGCTGCGGCGGCGCAATAACCGGCTTGGCGGTAAAGTCAAAGGGAATGCCCAGCACATCGGCATATTCGACATTGAACAACCCTTCATAATTGAGTTCATAGGACTGACGACGCAGCGAGCGGCCAATGACTTGTTCACATAAAAGCTGTGTCCCAAAAGCACGTACACCCAGGACGTGTGTGACCGTGTTGGCATCCCATCCTTCGGTCAGCATGGATACCGAGACAACGCAGCGGATGGATTCGCCCAGACGGTCTTTTTTACCAACCGTATTCATGACCTCGCGCAGCAAATCCTGATCAGTCAGCCTTTCGGCCTGGCTGCGGTCCCCTGTCCGTTCAATAATCTCGCGTCGGAAACGTGCAATTTCCGGAGCAGCCATGGCACGGAATTTGACATCCAAAGCATCGCCTGATTCCAGTTGTTCGCTGTCAATCAAAAGCGTTCTCGGTCTGGCCAATGGATTGCCGTATTCATCATAGTTGGAAAAAAGCGGGAATTTACCCAGAAACGGCGGCGGCGTTACGCCATCTTCCCTTTCGGGATATTCAAAGCCGGCAATGTAGTCGTAAACCAGTTTTGACGTGGATGTGTTGTTGCAAACCACTATAAAACATGGCGGCAGTTGCATGCGCTTTTCTTGCCACAGATTGAATGTTTTTTCATAGTGACCATAAAGCGCTTCCAGCGCTGTCTGTAAACGAGTAGGTAATTTCAGCGGGTCAAGTCCGGTTGCTTTGCCCCGGCCTTTTTTGGGCATATCTTTGCGGATGTGTTCCCAAAGATTACGGAACATGGGAACTTCACCGCCGGGAATATTATCTGCCACGGGAACTCGGGGTAGTTTGACAATGCCGCATTCTATGGCGTCCATCAGTGAAAAGTCACACATCGTCCAGGGGAACAAGGTGCCTTCGGCATAACCGGAACCCCGCAGGAAAAACGGTGTTGCCGACAAATCCATCACCTGATTGACCCCGATTTTCCGTGTAACGGTTTCGATACCGTTAATCCAAAGCCGCGCGGCTTCGTTGTTGCTTTCCGCTTCTTTCTTGTCGTCGCCTTTTAATTCTTCATCCTCATCCTGGGCAGGTTTTTCCCGGTAGCAGTGGTGGGCTTCGTCATTGATGATCATGACGTTTTTCATGCCCATCAGCTCCGGCATGACGCGCTGAAGCATCTGGCCTTCTGTCTCCAGTGTTTTCAGTTCTGCTTTACCTCTTCCCTGAAGGAGCGCGCGCCCACCCCTGGATAATTCCAGCAGATCACGCTCTTTAAAAGAATGATAATTGGTAATGACAATCTTGGCGCGCTCCAGTTCACGCATCATATCATTGGGCACTAATTCACGGTTTTTGTAGTAGCTGTCAGGATCATTGGGTTGCAGAACACGAAGGCGGTCTTTAATGGTAATGCCCGGTGTGACTATTAAAAAACCACGGGTGAATTTTTTGCTATTGGGACGGCGCACGGCATTGATGGTCTGCCAGGCGATTAACATGGCCATGACCGTAGTCTTTCCTGCCCCGGTAGCCAGCTTGAGGGCAAGGCGCGATAATTCGGGATTGGCATAATTGTTTGCATTGACCAAATGTTCGAGAAAATCCCTGCCCGCTTTTTCATGGGGTGCAACTTCCGTTAACCAAATAACGGTTTCGACAGCCTCGATCTGACAAAAGAACGGGCGATAAGCGTTAAATGGATGATGATGCCAGTGTTGCAGCAGTCGCGCTGTTTCCGGTGTGACTTTCCAATTGGCCGGGTCCGGGATGCTGCGCCATTTATCCACGTGATAGCGTAAACTGTTAATGACCGGCGTGGGATCATATTGTTGCTTTTCTGAAGAAAGCCCCTCGCCTTCATCAAATATTAGATCCCGTTGCACGACTTTTGATTTCCGTTTCTTTGGCTTGGGAATCGGCGTAATATATTCGGCGCGACGGCGCTTTTCGATAATCTGCTGCGTTGGCTGGCCGTGCTCGTCAAGTCCCCAGTGACGGGAAGGATGTTCGTATGGTGAATTCAGGATTGGTTTTTCAAAAAAAATGGTTTCCATGCGCACCCCCCAATGCTCGCTTCACATTCGTAAGAAAATAATCCAATATTCAGCACAGGCTTTATTGATGGCACCGAGGAGTATAAGAATGTCGTGATTTTATGTCAATTGAATTATGGAATTGTGATAAAATCTGAAGTTGTTAACTGTCTCATCAACAGTTCTTTTTTCAATCGTCTTCCCGCTCCGGAGACTGTGTCGTAATCGAAAGAAGCTGTCAACATCGTCATGCCGGTGAAAACCGTGAAGAATCGCGGCGTGCGATTTCACAACCAGCGTTTACGGCGGCGGTAGGACTTGACCTCGCTGTAGGACTTTGCCGCACCGGTGGCGCCCATCCCCAGGTAAAATTCCTTGACATCCGGGTTGTCGGAAAGCTCTCTGGAGGCGCCTTCCATGACTATTTTTCCGTTTTCCATCACATATCCGTAGTGCGCCACCTGCAGCGCCATGTTGGCGTTTTGCTCGACCAGCACTATGGTGGTGTTGTGCTCTTCGTTGATTTTTTTGATGATGCGGAATATTTCCGCAACGACCAGCGGCGCCAGCCCCAGCGATGGTTCATCGAGCATCAAAAGCTGCGGGTGCGCCATAAGCGCCCGTCCGATGACGAGCATCTGCAGTTCGCCGCCGCTGCAATAGCCGGCAAGCGCCTTTTTACGCTTCACCAGCGCCGGAAAGTAATGATACACCATTTCCAGATCCTGCTTGTAGGGTTTACCGGGCCTGGTGGCTGTTCCGACACGCAGGTTTTCCTCGATGGTCAGATATTTGAACGGCTGTCTGCCTTCGAGCACCTGGATGATTCCCTGACGGGTGATAAACTCCGGCGCCTGATTTTGTATGTTGATACCGTTGTAGATGATGCCCCCGTCCGTCACCTGGCCGTTTTCCGGCTTGAGCAGGCCGGAAATCGCCTTGAGCGTGGTAGTTTTGCCCGCCCCGTTGCTGCCCAGAAGAGAGACGATATGGCCCTTTTCGACTTTTAAGGACACTCCCTTGAGCACCTGGATGACGTCGGAGTAAACCACGGAAATATTGTTGAGCTGTAAAAGCACGTCCGCCATAAGTCAACCTCAGTATGAAAAAGGCCACAGCCGGAAGTTCGAGCGCACGATGCGCCACAATTCCGCCAGCCCCTTGGGCTCGATCAGAATGAACAAGACGATGGCCAGACCGAAAACGAACTCGCGCAGGGGCGCCATGTTGAGCCCCATGTTGGTCACGAAGCTGACGTTCATTAAAACGCCCGTGGCAAAACGCAGAACTTCATTTAAAACGGTAATGAATGTCGCGCCGAAAATAGCGCCCGGAATATTGCCCATGCCGCCGATGATGACCATGGCGATAAATTCGACGGACAGGCCGAGATTGAAAGGCTCTGTGGTAATGCTCACCATGTAATAGGCCCAGAGAGCGCCGGCAAAGCCTGCATAGAAGGAGCTGACCGCAAATGCCAGAAGTTTGTATTTGAAAATGGGAATCCCCATGCCTTCGGCGGCGCGGTCATTGTCGCGGATGGCGATAAAGGCGCGGCCGTACTTGCTGCGCATAATGTTGACGGCAAACCAGGTCATGGCAATCAGGCTGATGAAGATCACGAAGAAAAATGCTTTGTCACCGGCAATTTTCAGCCCGAAAAGCTCCGGCGAAGGAAGTGTGATGCCCATCGTGCCTTTGGTGAGCCAGTCCCACTGTATAAGGACATATTCGATGATGAACTGGCCGGCCAGGGTGGCGATGGTGAGATACAGGCCCTTGAGGCGTCCCGAGGGTATGCCGAAAACCATGCCGACAAGTGCGGTGATGATACCGGCTGCAGGAATGCAAACATAAAAAGGCAGACCCAGCCTGGTGGCCAGAATAGCCCCCGCGTAGGCGCCGACGCCGAAAAACGCGCCGTGTCCCAGGGAAATGAGTCCGGTATAGCCGATGAGAATATTGAGTCCGATGGCGGCAATGGCCATGATGCCGATGTTGTTGAGAATATAAAGCAGGTAGCTTTTCAGGAAAAAGGGAGCGGCCGTCATCAGCAGCAAAATGAAAACGGCAAGGGCCACCCGGCCGAACCAGGTTTCAAAAATTGTCAGTTCCTGCGCGTAATCTTCACGAAAATTGCCGCAGGGGTGAAAGGACAGTTTTTTCATAAAAGGCTTTTTCCTCTACACTCTTTCAATTTCCACCAGGCCGAACAGACCGTAAGGTTTAACCATCAAGATGACCACCAGCACGATATAGGGAACCACGTCGCGCAGCGAAGGAGAAAGGTACCCGCCGGTGAACGTCTCTAAAAGGCCGATGATAATACCGCCGATAATGGCGCCGCCGATACTGTCGAGTCCGCCGAGAATGACCACGGGAAAGACCTTCAGCCCTATGGCGGAAAGATCGTGGACATTCACCCCGTTGATGATGCCCAGCACGATGCCGCTCATGCAGGCAACCATTGCCGCGATGGCCCAGGAAAGGGCGAACACCCGCCGCACATGTACGCCCAGCGATAAAGCGGCCTGCTGGTTGTCAGCCACCGAGCGCATAAAAATTCCCTGGGATGATTTTTTGAAAAAAAGGCCGAAGAGCAGCAGGAAAACTACGCTGATGATCATTGTCGCGGAATAAACAGGGGCAATATAGATGCCGCCCAGTTGAAGCTCGAGCCATTCGGGCAGGAATTCAGGATAGGTGTGCAGGTTGCCTCCCCAGATGAGCAAAATGAGTCCCTTGAACATGGCGGCAAGCCCCACGGTGAGCATGATGACAAAAATGAGCTTCTCTCCGATGAGCGGACGCAGAAAAAATTTCTCGATGATGAAGCCCAGCAGGAAACACCCCGCAAGCGTCAGGACAAACGCGGCGGCAACAGGCAGTTTGCCCCAGGTCACCAGCGACAGAAAGAAGAAAGCGCCCAGAGCCAGAAGTTCGCCGTGCGCGAAGTTCAAAACGCTGGAGGCTTTGAAAATCATGACAAACCCCATGGCGGAAATGCCGTAGAGCAGTCCGATACAAACTCCGTTTACCAGCAGCTGCAAGAAAAAATCCATAAAAACACCTTAATCCACACTGATCACGTTGATGGTCGTTTCAATCTCCCCTACCCGCCCGTCGCGGTATTTTACCTTGCCGGTAACTTCCACGCTGGAGCGGCCTGCATACATGGCTTCGATAATCTTGATGTACAGACCGTAAACAAAACGCCGTCGTACCTTGCCCGTGCGCGTGAGCTCTTCGTCGTCCGCATCCAGAAGCTTGTACAGCAGAACAAATCGCTTTATTTTCATCACCTCGGGAAGCTGCCTGTTGACTTCGCGCACTTCATGGCAAATGAGTTCTTCCACCGGTTGCCGGGCGGCAAGATCCATATAAGTTGTGTAGGGAATCATGCGTTCCTCGGCCCAGTTGCCCACGTTTCCCATGTCGATGTTGATCATGGCGGTAATATAAGGGCGGGCCTCGCCGAAAATAACAGCCTCTTTTATATACGGGCTGAACTTCAGACGGGTTTCGATAAAATCGGGCGAAAAGGCGTCGCCGCTTTTATTGCGGATGATGTCTTCCTTTCGTCCAATGATCAAAAGATGACCGTCATCGTCAATGTAACCCGCATCGCCCGTTTTGAGCCAGCCGTTTTCAAAGGCCGCCTCGGTAGCCTTGTAATCATTGTAGTAACCGGAAAAGTTGGCCTCTGATTTGACCAGCACTTCCTGGTCTTCGGCGATTTTCACTTCCGTCAGGTGCAGGGGCTTCCCCACTGTTTCGAGCTTGACTTCATCATCAGGCTGGATCTGGAAAATACCGCCCGATTCGGTAAGCCCGTAGCATTGTTTGAGGTTGAGACCGATGGCACGGAAAAAGCCGATCACCTCCGGACTGATCGGATGACCGCCGGTAAACGCACTGGAAAAATGTGAACAGCCCAGGCGATCCAAAAGAGGCCTGTAAACGGCAAGGTTCATAAAAAAACGCAAAATCTTTGTGCCCGGACCGATGGGTTGTCGGTCAAGTTCCCGGCGGACGATTGAGCGGCCGAGCGCTTCTCCCCAGGCGAACAGTTTCTTTTTCAGCCGGCCCGCATCGGACATTCTCACGCGGATGTTCGAGGCCATGTCCTCCCAGAAGCGCGAAGCGGTAATAAGGACGGAGGGGCCTATTTCTCTGAAATCCTCTTCGATCGTTTCGGCTGTTTCCGGGAAATTAATGGTCATAGCGCTTCCGATGGCGACTCCCATGCTCCACATCTGGTCCACAATCCAGGCCGGCGGCGACATGGAAATCCAGTTTTCCCCTGCCTTGAGGTTCGCGGCCTTTTGCCACTGTTGGGCCATGGCGGTGAGATTCCTGTGTGACAATGTCGCGATTTTCGGCACGCCGGTAGTGCCGGAGGTCTGAATCATCACCGCTATGTCGTGCGGCCGGCCTCCGGCAATTTCTTTTTCTACATATTCCGGGTTTCCAGCGATGAAGTTTTCGCCCGCAATGAGAAGATGCGCATAGCTCGTCAGCCATTGCTCCTCCTCGTAGGAGGTCATGCCCGTCGGATCAATGTAAATTATTTTCTTTACCTGCGGGAGTCTGTCTTTTACCTCGATGAGCTTGTCGGCCTGCTCCTGATCCTGCACCACGACAATGGGGGAATGGATGCGGTTGATGGAAAAAGCAAGCTCGTCTGCGACAGAAGAGGTAAAGAGATTGAGGCTGGTCGCTCCCAGCGCATGCGCGGCCAGTTCGCAAAAAAGCCACTCCGGCGAGTTGTTGACGATCATGCACAGATTGGAGCCGCGCTCAAGCCCCAGTGAGGCCAGACCCGCAGCGGTTTTTTTCACATATTCGTAGTAGTCGCTCCAGGTGTATTTTTGCCAGATGCCGTAGGCTTTTTCACGAATCGCCGTTACTTTGCTTCCGTAAACGACGGCGTTTTGCGCCAGAAGCTGCGGCAAAGTGGCGTTGCGGTAATCTGTGTTTTCTGATGACGGGCCGGACAAAATATCTATGCCTCTGCTATTGTATTTTCTGCGCCTCCCCCAGATATGCCTTGATGACTTCCGGGTTGGCGCTGATCTGTTCGGGGCTTCCCTCCCCCAGTTTTTCTCCGAAATTGAGTACCATGATTTTTTGGGAAATACTCATGACGATCGACATGTCATGCTCGACGAGAATCATGGTGAGCCCCCAGCGTCTGTTTAACTCCAGAAGGAAGCGGACCATGTCTTCCTTTTCCTCCAGGTTCATGCCGGCAAACGGCTCGTCTAGTATAAGAAGCCTGGGATTAAGAGCCAGCGCGCGGCCGAGCTCCACCCTTTTCATCATGCCGTACGGGAGCGAGCCGACTGTTTTCTTGCGGATGGACTGCATCTCCAGAAAATCGATGATCTCCTCCAGAATTTGCCTGTGGCGTATTTCCTCCCTGCGGACCCCCGACGAAAAGAGGCAGGAACGCCAGAAGCTGTAATGGCAGTGAATGTGACGGGCCAGCGTCATGTTGGCCAGCACCGTCATGCCCGGAAACAGTTCGATGTTCTGAAAGGTCCGTCCGATACCGACATTGACAAGCTGATGCGTGTGCAGACGGGTAATGTCCTGACCGTTGAAGATAATCCGCCCCTGCTGGGGATGGTAAAAGCCTGTTATGCAGTTGAGCAGGCTGGTCTTGCCCGCGCCGTTGGGACCGATAATCGCCATCAGTTCACCGGTATGCACAGTCAAATCGACATCTCTGACCGCTACGACACCGCCGAAACTCAGGCGCAGATTGCTGATTTCCAGTTCGGCTTTTTTATCCTCCTGTGACCGGTTGGCCATAATGGAAGGACGGCTGCGAAACGCTTTCATAAAAACCCCGCGCGGTCAAAACCGCTGAGTTCAACTTTGCGTGTGCCGCCGGAAAAATCCGGCGACACACGGCTGAATGCCTTTATTTTATAAGTTTGATTTTGTCTTTGCCGGGAACGTAGAAGTTGGTCAGAGCCGTGTATGTCCCGTCTTCGTTCACTTTCACCATCCGCGCGGTGAATGAGCCTTCGTGATTGTCCCTGCTGAAGGAAACAGCCGGCAGCAGACCACCGAAATCTTCATTGCTGAAAGTTTCCATCGCGGCATTGATGGTCGCGGGGGTGATCTTTTTGGAGCGTTCATGGGCGCGGATGAAAGCTCTTTCCATGACCATGCCTACGGCCACGCCCTCCCAGTAGGAGGCGTCGAAGGAATCGACTGTTTTATATCTTTTCCACAGCTCGCTCATCAGCTCCATGCCTTTGGATTTGTCGGAAGGCAGGCCGCCCGGAAACTGCATAATCATGCGGTCGCGAACCAGTCCCTTGGCCATTTTAAAGAAATCCGGATCGGTCGATGTCCAGGTGCCGAGAAACAGAGGTTGATATCTGACGCGATCCGCGCTTTTGAAGGCGGTGATAATCGCCGAAGGCAGCATCTGCATGAATACGTACTCCGCTCCGGCCTTTTTCAGGCGAAGCATCTCTGTATTCAGATCCACCGTGCGGGGTGGGAATTCTTCAATTGCCACAAGATTGATCCCCAGTCCTTTAGCGTATTCCTTGCTCGGCTCGTGGATGGAGCGGCCGTAGGCGTTATTATAGGTCAAAAGGCCAACTTTAGGGGCTTCTTTTCCCTTATGAATCGCCTTGATGTATTCGAAAACGGCATGGCAGTCCATTTTATAGCTGCCGAAGGGCAGATACATGTAGTCAACGGGCTTTTGCAGTATTTCCCAGCTGGTGGAGTAGTTGATGGTCGGAATTTTGTATTCCTGGATAATGGGTTTTGCCGCCAGGCCTTCGCCCGCGCCCCAGGTGGCGATCATATCCACTTTGTCCTGCATGACAAATTTGCGCACAGCCGCCTGCGCTTCGGGAACTTTATATGAGGTATCGACCGTGACCATGTCGATTTTGTGGCCGTAAACGCCGCCTTTCACTTCGTTGACATATTGAAAGTAGTCGCGCTGACCCTTCTCATGGAATTTCCCCCATGTGGATGCGGGACCGGTCAGGTTGATTGCCGCCCCGACTTTGATGGTTTTGTTCTGCGCTATCGCCTGCGGGCCGAGCATCATCACGACAGCCATCACCAACAAAACAACTACCTTACCCTTCATTGTCCTTCCCCCTCTTTTTTGTAATTTTTGCAAAAAAAAACCGTGGGCAAATCTGATTCCGCCCACGGTTCACGTCCCTTCTCTTTCGGTCATGATACTTGCAGGCAGACCATAAAGCCGCTAAAGCCGTAAAAGTAAAAACCTGCCTGTTTTGCAAAAAATCTTTTTATCATCTTTTTAATGCCTCTTGTGCCGCGTCTATAGGCAACTGACTGAAAAAAGTCAAGGTAAAAGTTTCTGTAATTTATTGGCGCTCATCCACGGGTATATAATGCCGCAGGGTGCTGCCGGTATATATCTGTCGCGGCCGCCCGATTTTCAGCGGCGCGGAATCACGCATCTCCTTCCACTGGGCAATCATCCCCGGCAGACGCCCGATGGCGAACATGACCGTGAACATATTGGTCGGAATACCGATCATGCGGTATAAAATCCCGCTGTAGAAATCGACATTGGGATAAAGCTTCCTTTCGACAAAAAACTCGTCTTTGAGCGCCGCCTCTTCCAGCTCCATGGCGATTTCGATCAGGGGATCATGATAATCATGTTTCCTGAACAAAGTTTCACAATATTGCTTGAGAATCTTCGCGCGCGGGTCGTAATTTTTGTACACCCTGTGGCCGAAGCCGAAAAGACGAAAATTGTTTTCTCTGTCTTTGGCGGATTCAATGCAGTGCCTGATTGTAACATTGTCTTTTTTGATGTTTTCCAGCATCTCGATGACTTTCTGGTTGGCGCCGCCGTGCAAAGGCCCCCAAAGGGCGCAGATTCCGGCACAAACAGAGGCATACAGATTGGCCATGCTGCTTCCAACCAGGCGCACGGTTGAGGTGCTGCAGTTCTGTTCATGATCCGCGTGGAGAATCAGAAGTGTTGACAAAGCCTTTTCAATATCCGGATCTGCGATGTAAGGGCTCACCGGCGAATCGAACATCATGTAAAGAAAATTGGACGCGTATTTCAGATCCGGCTTCGGATAGACATGCGGGTGACCGATGCTGTGCTTGTAAGAATAGGCCGCGATGGTGCGGATTCTGGAAATAAGCGAGGCAGCCATCGGATCGAATGTTTCGGCCTTGAAATCCTCAGTGAAGTAATCAGTATAGTAAACGGACATGGAATTGACCATCGTCGCCAGAATGGCCATGGGATGGGCCGTAGGCGGAAAGCCGTCAAAAAACCGCAGCATTTCCTCATGAATCATGGAGTTTTGAGTCAGGCGCTGCGAAAAGAGCTGCTGCTGTTCCCGGTTGGGCAAATTACCGTAGATAAGCAGGTAGGCCACTTCGGTAAAGCTTGCCTTTTCGGCCAACTCCTCGATGGAGATGCCTCTGTATCTCAAAATTCCCCGGTCTCCGTCGATAAAGGTAATTGCGGAGGCACAGGCTCCCGTATTCTGATAGCCGACATCAAGCGTGATCAGTCCGGTCTCCTGTCTGAGCCCTGAAATATCGATGCCTTTTTCATTTTCCGTTCCTTCCACAAGGGGCAGGTCATATGTTGTTCCCTGATATATCAATTTTGCGTTTTCCATTTTCTTTTCTCCCCATACGGATTGGCGCTTCCGCCGCACCGGTCGTTCCGACAGCATCGTGATATTGTCTGTCATCGTACATTTTCCGCAAAAGACGACAGATCAGTTCGCAGCGGCAATTTTAAATTATTTGCGCCCTATATATGAAATCGTGAAAGCATGTCAAATCATTTCAGTGTTTTCACCCGCGGCGGCCGGCCGTAGGATTTTGATTGACAAAAGGAAGTCGACGGCATAAACGGCACAAAAGGTAAGTTTATGGTTCAGACAAGTCCCCCCTCTCATTACAGCCTCCGCGAGGAGCTGCTCAACTGCATCACCCACGGTGCGGGTATGCTGTTGAGCATTGCCGCGCTGGTACTGCTCATCGTTTTTTCCAGCCTGTACGGAGGGGCAAGCCATGTCGTGAGCTGTACGGTCTTCGGCGTCGCCCTGCTTCTTCTTTATACAGCCTCCACTTTGTACCACAGCTTTCAGAAACCGCGGGTAAAACAATTTTTCAAGATATTCGACCACGCATGCATCTATATTCTGATCGCGGGGACATACACGCCGTTTCTCCTGGTCACATTGCGCGGAGCCATCGGCTGGACATTGTTTGGCGTCATCTGGTTTCTGGCAGTCTCCGGAATCATCCTGAAAGTTTTTTTTGTCAATCGTTTCAGAATTTTATCCCCAATCGCCTATATCATGATGGGCTGGATTATCATTTTTGCCATCAAACCTCTTGCTCAGGCCCTTGCCCCCGGCGGCATCGTATGGCTGGTAGCGGGCGGCCTGGCCTACACCCTGGGGGTTGTTTTTTATGCCTGGAAAAAACTTCCTTTCAATCACGCCATCTGGCATCTTTTTGTTTTGTCCGGAAGCGTCTGTCATTTTTTCGCGGTCATCTTCCACGTCCTTCCTCCAAAATCATAGGCACGGGAAAACATTCTTGAATTATGATTTCTTAAATGTTAGCTTCTTTTGATTTCGCTAATGCTGACCCTACAGGAGATGAGATATGAAAAAAACTGTTTCGATCATATTTTTGCTGGCGGCCTGCCTGCTCGTTGCCGCGTCAGCCTCGGCCAGGGGAAAATACACAATAACCGTACTGCCCTTTGCCGCGCACAGCGCGGAAAATATCGAGTATGTGCGCCAAGGCATAACCGAGATGCTCACCAGCAGGCTGTCGACCGCCGACAGAATTGAAGTCACACCGAAAAGTGTCGCCATGGAAGCCCTGGGTGGATCCGGCACAAAAGATTTGACTCCGACCGAGGTGCACAATATCGGCAGGCAGCTCAAATCCGACTATGTCGTCTGGGGCAGCATTACAAAAATCGGCACGAGCATCAGCATCGACGGGAAACTAACCGATATCGCCGGAGGGAAATCCGATATCAGCGTTTTCTCACAGTCACAGACACTCGACGAAGTCATACCGAAAATAAACGATTTCTCGCAGCGGATCCTGGTGCACGTTCTCGGCGATTCACCCGAAGTGGCGCCGGCGCCGCCGGTGGCCGCTCAACAGACAGCCGCTGCGCCCAAACCCCCTGCTGCCGCATCCAGAGAGGCGCAGATCATCGCCGGCATGAAAAAAAGCGGAGGGAAAGGAACTTTCACCTCGATGATCAATCCCGAATTCATCAATGCCTCCGATCCGGTCAATCGCAGAGGCTTCTGGATGAGCCAGGAATTCCGCACGGAATTTGTCGGCATGGCGATAGGCGACGTCAACAATGACGGCCGCAATGAAATTGTTATCGTCGACAGACACAATATTTACATATACCGTAAGGAAAAAGAGACGCTGCTTCTTCTGAAAAAAATCGCAGGCAAGTCCTATGATCAATACATATCTGTGGATGTGGCGGATATCAATAAAGACGGCATACCGGAAATTATCGTCACCTCCTTGAGAGAAAAGCTACTCAACTCCTTTGTTATTCAATATAAAGACGGGGAATATAAAACCATCGCCTCCGATATACGTTTTTTTCTCAGAGTGATCGATACGCCCTCAGGAATGCCAATGCTTCTGGGGCAGTCCTACGGATTTGACAAGGTTTTCGAAACACAGATTTATGAAATTGTATTTAGAAATGGAAAATACATTGAGGGAGACAAGCAGCCTTTCCCCCTGGGGCTGTCCATCTACGGACTGGCCATTGAAGATCTCGGCCCGGGCATGAAGGAAAAAATCATCGCCTTCGACGAGCTCGACTATCTGCTGGTGCTCACCCCGACACAAAAGGCTCTGGGCCGGATTCTTTCTTTCGGCTTCGCACCTGAAGAACTTTTATGGAGAAGCGATGAAGTTTACGGCGGCAGCAATAATTTTATCGCCAACATAGACAAGGAAAAACTGAAATCATATGAGGCCACCGAGCAGGAAAGCGCCTTTGCCAATACGCGTCTTTTGACCTTCGACACGAATCGTGACGGTAAAAAAGAACTGATCGTCATAAAAAATCTTTCTTCTGTGGGGCGAATATTTAAAAAGCTCAAACTTTTTACTTCCAGTGAAATTCATAACCTGGAATGGGACGGCATCGGCATGGCTGAAAACTGGCGGACAAAAAAGATAAATGGTTATGTTGCAGATTATGCCATCATGGACTTAGACAATGACAGTAAGCCGAAAATTATACTGGCACTGGTCAAATCCGTCGGGGCCGCCGTTAGTGACAGAAGTGTCCTTGTGATCTATGAATTGGAGATGCCTGAATAACTGTTGACAAAAGATTTTCTCTTGGGTATAGCGTCCGGGCGGTCATCGAAAATAGGGGTTTTACCCCTCCGCATGGAGGCCTTCGACGGCTCCCGAACAGGTAAATCTTTCAAAGGCGGTGTAGCTCAGTTGGTCAGAGCATACGGCTCATATCCGTAGTGTCCCTGGTTCGAATCCAGGCACCGCCACCATAACCTGTGTCCGGTTTTATTCCGGCAATTTTTTCTTTCATTCTTCCATGACTGGCACTTCCTTGAAGCAATCCACTTTTGTGCCGCGGTTTTTCCTGAAAAACCGCCATCTTCAATCCATACTTGCCTCATCGCGGGTTCTTGTGCCACCACACCGTCTTTTGCTGGAAAACACACGGGAGCTTATTCTCGAATCATCGGAAGGTTCAAGGCTGCTGGCTCATTATGCCCCCCATACACGGCCGAAGGGATTGATGATCATTATCCACGGCTGGGAAGGTTCGTCGTCATCGGCCTATGTCCTGACTGCCGGATCATTTTTTTTCAGCAGGGGCTTTTCCGTGTGTCGCCTCAATTTGCGCGACCACGGGGAATCACACCACCTCAACGAAGGGCTTTTCCACGGTGCTCTCCTGCAGGAAACCTTCGATGCAGTGAGCGAGCTGGCGCGGCAAGCCGGGCGGCTGCCCGTATTTGTGCTGGGCTTTTCGCTGGGCGCCAACTTCTCGCTGCGCATTGCCCTTAAACACGCACAAACTCCAGTGCCGCAACTAAGAAGGGTGTTCGCCGTGAGCCCCCCTCTCGACCCTTATAAAACCACACTGGCCATTGACAGGGCGCCGACGCTTTACAGAAAGTATTTTCTGCAAAAATGGAAGCGTTCCTTGAAAAAGAAACAAATGCTTTTCCCTTCCAGGTACAGTTTTACCGCCATGCTCGGCGCTAAAACCTGCATGGAGCTGACCGAGCAGATGATGAGCTATTTTCCTGATTTCCCCTCCTACAGAGATTATTTCCGTCTCTACACGCTGGAGAGGGAATCATTTAAAGAACTCAATATCCCTGTTACTATCTTTACGGCGGCGGACGACCCGGTTATTCCGGCAGAAGATTTTCAGCAACTGGTGAATCTTCCCCTCCTTGAGGTGCTGCATCAGCCCTTCGGCGGGCACTGCGGATTTATTGACTTGTTTCCACACCGCCGCTGGTATAATGAAAAGATTATGGAGATGACCGTTGCCGGTCTGTAATACCGAAATGAATTTGTCAATTCTGCAACAACAAAATGATTTTCCCCTTCGCGTGATGGAAAAGCTGGAAAACCTTCCGCTTGACTATTCCGAAAAGCATTCTTTCATCATCAGGTCCAATTCCAACGGCGCCGGTCACCTTGAGGCGGGCGTGGTGCTTTTGCTTTATTTTAACGGTTCCGAGTTTTGTTTCCAACTCATCAGGCGTTCACAGCATGTCCCACAGGCAGGTGACATCAGCTGCCCGGGCGGGATTCTGGAAAAATCAACAGACATGATGCTAAGCCATATACTTTCGAAAACCTGTTTTATACGCAGGATCGATGACGTGACGCTGACCAGTCTGCCGCACAAAGACAAAGAAACATCAAAACTCATCAGCATTTACCTCATGAATGCTCTTCGCGAATCATGGGAGGAAATAGGATTAAGTCCGCTCAATGTTGGTTTTCTAGGCGCCCTGCCCTCTTATTCACTGACTTATTTCGAACGCACCATTTTCCCCCTGGTCTGCCTCGTCAAGGAACCCTACAAGCAGCGACTCAATCATGAGGTGGAAAAAATTCTGGAAGTTCCTTTGAGCTATTTTTTTGAAAGCTCCTCCTATGCCGGATTAGAAATCGTCTCCTCACCCGACGAGAACGATCCCCGTTACAATGTAACTTTTCCTTGCCTGGTCATCCCGGACGATAAAGGTAATGAAGATATCCTCTGGGGGGCGACATTCCAGATTGTTACCAATTTCCTTCAGGTCGTCTCCGGCGTTTCACTGCCCTTTTCCTCTCCTTCCCGCACAGTCCGGAAAACCATCCCGCAGCATTACGCCACGGGGCGTAGATGACCAGATGGGCATTTTATCCATAAAAGACCGGCAGGCGGACACGGTAATTTTCGACTTTGACGGCACCTTGGCTGTGCTCAATATCGACTTCGAGCGGATGCGCCGCGAGATTCACACACTAATCGCCGCGTATGGAATCGATCAAGCCGGGCTGAACCGGCCCTTCGTACTGGAGCTTATCGGCGAGGCAGACAGGCTCATCGGGCGGCGGCAGGATGATAAGGGGCCCGCTTTCAGGGATGAAGCATACCGGCTCATCGAAGAGATTGAAATACAGGCGGCAAAACAAGGTAGGCTTTTCCAAAAAACAAAACAACTGCTTACCGCCCTGGAAAAAGCCTCCGTGCGCACCGGAATTATCACACGCAACTGCCTCAAGGCTGTACGCACTGTTTTTCCCGACATCGATTCCTATTGCCCGGTGCTTGTCACACGCGAAGACGTGCACCATGTAAAGCCCCACCCCGAACAGATCGGACTTGCGCTCGAAAAGCTCGGCGCCGACGCCCGCCGTACACTGATGGTCGGCGACCACCCGCTCGATATTGAAACAGGGATACGCGGCGGCACATTGACGGCCGGCGTCCTGACCGGTAAATATCATGAGACTGATTTCATGGCTGCGCGCGCGGATCTGGTTTTAGCTGAAGCGGCGCAATTGCTGAAGTATTTGTCCCCTCAACCCTAAGATGATTGACTTATCCGTGTTAATTATATAGAAGAGACCGGGTTTCGGCCTTCTCTTTGCCAAATATGTAATTTCTAAACAGGGAGCGAAATATGAATCCTCATGTTTTTCGTGAGTATGATGTCCGGGGTCTTGTAGACCGGGACTTGAATGAAATTTTTGTAGTCAATCTCGGACGGGCGATAGGCACATACGCCCTTGCTCATAATGTTAAAACGATGACCATCGGCCGCGACTGCCGTCTCAGCTCCGAGGCATATCAAAAATATCTGATTCAGGGACTCAATGCCGCCGGCATCGATACGATCGATATCGGCCTTTGCGCCACCCCCATGCTTTATTACTCCATCCGCCGGCTGGAAACAGGCGGAGGAGTGATGGTCACCGGCAGCCATAATCCCCCTGAGTTTAACGGATTTAAAATCTGCGTCGGGTATGACTCCATACACGGCCGGCAGATTCAGGAGCTGCGAAAAATCATGGAATCAGGTGCGTATGTGTCGGGTAAAGGCTGCGGACGCGATGAGGACATAACGGAAAGCTACCAAAACTATATTCTCGACCATATTCATATCAACAAAAAACTGAAAGTGGTGCTCGACGGCGGAAACGGCGTGGGGGGCAAATTCGCCGTGCCGATTTTGGAAAAATTAGGATGCGACGTCGAGTGCCTCTACTGTGAACCGGACGGCACATTTCCGAATCACTTCCCGGATCCGACGGTCGAGGAGCATCTGGAGGATTTAATCGCACTGGTTGCCGAACATAACGCGGATCTGGGCATCGCTTTTGACGGAGACGCAGACCGCCTCGGAGTGGTCAGCAACAAAGGAGAAATCATCTGGGGAGACAAGCTCCTGCTTTTGTTCGCCCGTGACATACTGAAGGACAATCCCGGGGCGACCATCATCGGAGAGGTGAAGTGTTCACAGGTTCTCTACGACGGGATTCGTAAATATTCCGGAAACCCGATCATGTGGAAAGCAGGACATTCTCTTATTAAAGCCAAGATGAAACAGGAAAAAGCTCTTCTGGGAGGCGAAATGAGCGGCCACCTGTTTTTTGCCGACCGCTATTTCGGTTATGATGACGCCATTTACGCGGCTGTGAGGCTCCTGGAAATCCTCTCCCTGACGGATCAGGATCTCAGCGAACTGCTTGCGGACATTCCCGTAACTTTTTCCACACCGGAAATCCGTATGGACTGCGAGGATCATAAAAAAGCTCAAGTCGTGGAGAAAATCAAAAATCACTACAAAAACACGCCGGGTGTGATCGACATCGACGGAGTGCGTGTGCCTTTTGAGGACGGATGGGCGCTGGTGCGCTGCTCCAATACGCAGCCGGTCATCGTTTTGCGCTTTGAGGCTTCATCGGCTGAGAGTCTGGAAAAGATCAAAACGGAAGTGGAAGGCCTGCTGGCCTGAGAACCGGGTCAGGCCAGGCCGGCTACAATCTTTTCGACCTGTTCGAGAGCTTCATCAACAGTTCCGGTATTGAGGATATAAGCATCGGCAAGGGCGATGCACACGGCAACGCCGTAGCCTATCTCCCTTCGGTCACGGTCATCGAAGTACGAGACGGAATCATCCTCCCTTCCCCTTTTTTTGACGCGTGCAAGCCTCATCTCTTTCGGGGCGACAACCGCCACCAGCGTGGCAGGCAGTTTGCTTCTGATCAGTTCAATTTCCGGCCATGAACGTACCCCTTCGATGAAGACCAGTTGCGACTTGTGCTTGAGGACCCTGTCCACCGCCATACGTGTAACACCCAGCCCGTCAACACCACGCAGCTCTGTCGATATTTTCGCCGAGGTTTGTGCGTCCCCCCTGCTTCCCCGTTTGTGAATTTCCTCCCTGACGATATCACCTGTGGAAAAATACGGGTATCCGTGCATCCGGGCATATTGGTCAACAATATTTTTCCCCGCCGCCGGCATTCCTGTTACAACAATCAGCTTCATTGCCCCACTCCATATCATTTTTTAAGACGGCCGGTCTTATAGATAATTTCCGCAGACAAGGCAAGCGCGGGTTGTTGGCCCCGCCCGGGTGCTACCGGGGCATCCTTCCGGTTTCAGTCATTTTTTTATTGAATATTTGGCAATATTATGCCATCTTTATACAAATTTTAACCAGACTGTACGACAAGTTGTATAATTAAACCTTGAATAAGGAGTACTCACCATGAAAATTGCGTATCGCTTATCGTTTTTGCTTTTGATCAGCTTGTTTTTGTTCGGCTGTGGCGAAAAGACGGCCGCCGTTCAGGGCAAAATCATCGATGGAAAAGGCAAGCCCGTACCGGGAGTTTCACTGATCTTCAAGCAGGTTCAGCCTACTCAAGGCTACGAACAGTTTGAAACAAAAACGGGTGCCGACGGCAGTTTTCAATTAAAAGGTCTGGCGCCTGTGTCGGATTACAACATAACGTTTCTTTCGGAGAAATGGCGGACGAACGTAACCGGAAAGATCAAGACGCTTGAGGCGGGCAATTCCCTCACTCTTGTCGAACCGATCAAAATACGCTTCAATCAGCTCAACAACGGCACGGTCATCGATACAAAAACAGGCCTGCAATGGTACATACACCCGGTCGCCGATACTACAGCCGCCAATGTCCTCGACACAGTAAAAGGTATCGACCAGGGAGGACTGACAGACTGGCGCCTGCCGACCAGGGCCGATCTGGCCACACTGCAGGAAGAAAAGGCTCCTCCCAAAACCCCTTCATCAGAACCGATATTCGTCAATAAGGTATGCTGCGCCTGGGTTTTAGAACCGGGCACAGAAGTCGACTGGAAATTTTATGTGGAGGACGACAACGAACTGTGGGCCTCGAGCAAGGAAACTCCGGATAACCGGATTATCGTATTGAGGGATTCATCTGCCAAGCCCGCGGCTCCCGTTGCAGTTGCGGCTCCCGTTGTACCCGAGGCTCCAGCCGAAACGGCACAGCCCGCGGCGGCGGTCGAAGAAAAACCGGCCGACGTCAAGCCGATTGCCGGCGTGCGCCAGGCGTCGAGAAAGGCATGCGCAGCCAAAAGAGAGGCAGCCAAAGCTCAGGCTTCAGCCGCAGAACCCCCTGCCGCAACCGAAACAGCGAAGGCCGCAGAAGCCCCCATCTCGCAAAAGTCCGAGGCAGCCGCCTCTGTGCTTCCTGTAACACCGTCCACGGCGGCTCTTTCTGAATCACTGTACTTCGATACGGGCAGCAAAATGCTCAAGACTCAGGAGACGGCTAAACTCAACGCGTTCCTGTCCAAAATCAGAGGCAAGAAGGGAACGATGATCATTGAAGGATTTTCCGATTCCACAGGGGCAAGCGAGGAGTCAAATCTTTTGGTGTCTTTTTACCGCGCCTCTAATGTGGCGGCCGCAGCACAGAAATCCGGTGTAGGAAAGAATGTCAAAGTCGAATTGAGAGCGGCAGGCATCCACAAGCCTGTTGCACCCAACACCACCGAAGAGGGGCGGCAGAAGAACCGCCGTGTGGATATCAATTTCTTTGCCGAATAAAATGTTGTAACTTTGAAAAAGCTCCCTGAATATATTTTCAGGGAGCTTTTTTTATTTCTTTCCGCCTGCTCTTTTTATTCTTTCAACAGCATAAAGGTGGCAGACACCCGGCAGATATTTTTCCCTTTGTCATTCGTGACCAGGCAGTCACCAATCATCAGGCTGCGCCCTTTTTTAAAGACATGCGCTTCGGCGATGAGCTCACCTGCGTCCACTCCGGACAGAAAATTGCTTTTCAGTTCGATGGTGGTGAGCCCCTCATCCGGATTGAGCATCGTCATCATGGCGTGCGCGATCGCCTCATCGGCAAGTGCGACAATCAGCCCCCCCTGCATTATTCTGGCTCCCTGTAGGTATTCCGGCCGCACAGACATACGGCAGGTAACCTTTCCCGGCGACACGTCTGATAAAGATATATTGAAATGATCCAGAAAAGGGTTTAATCCTTTGTGTCCCGTCGCGACTTGTTCCAGATAAAGATGGTAGTTAAAAATGTTTTTCACCTTCCTTTCAAATTATTTTCCTCATCGAGTCAGAGGCATCTATAATTTTTTTTCGTCCTGTGGCAAATGTTTTTTTACTGATGCGCAATGGTTATTATTTACCCAGCCGGGTATAATTTTCGCACCTTAGTGACCCTTTTAAAATCCACACAGATATATTTTATCGTCGATCTTAAATTTTACGTCGTAAATACAGTTGGTTATCTTCGCGAAGAAATATGGCATGGAGCTTGAATTTAAGGCGTCTAAAAGTGTATAGAGGTCTTTATTGTTCGCTTAAAATATGCACACTTTAAAAGTTCGGGTATTGAGAAATTTGAATGATTGTTTTTTTAAATAAAGGTGTCTTTTGTATATGGCTTCGAAAAATAAATTCTTGATCTTGATTTTTTTGATTTGTCTGGCAGGTGCGCCTGTCGGGGCTGCTGATGTGATAAAAGACGGCGACGAGCTCAATGTCAGGCAATGCGTGGAGATTGCCCTTAAACATCACCCCGCTGTCAATGCCGCCACGGGGCGCATCATGCAGTCTGAGGCAAGAATCGGACAGGCCAGATCCGAATATTTGCCCAAACTGCATCTCCAATCCGGCTATACCCGCAGCAGGCCTGCTTCACAATCTCTTACCGGCTCATCGGATAATCGCTACAGCAATACACTTACCCTCCAGCAGACACTGTTCGATTTCGGTAAAACTTCAGCCGCCGTCGATATACAAAAAATGGGAAAGCAGACAGCCGAAACAGATTTTCAGGATACGGCCTCGTCGGTAATCCTCGGTGTCAGGCAGGCATATTATTCTCTGCTCAAAGCCTCGATGAGCCGGAGGGTGGCCGAAGAAACGGTTGATCAGTTTGCACGGCATCTCGAGGTTGCCGGAATTTTTTTTGAAACGGGGAAAGCATCAAAAATAGATGTCACCAGCGCGGAGGTTAATTTAAGCAACGCGCGGCTGCAGCTGATTTCGGCGCAAAACGCACAGCTCATCGCCCGAGCGGGGCTGAACAATGCCATGGGCCTTTCCGCCGCCCCTCAATACAGTCTTAGCGAAGAGTTTCATCCGGAGGCGCCCGATATCTCATTTGACGAGGCGCTGGGGCTTGCCCTTGAAAACCGGGCGGACATCAAAGCCGCAATTTTAAGAATCGAGGCATTGAATAGAAACGTCGATCTGCAAAAAAAGGGCTATCTGCCGGTTGTCAGCGGAAATGCGGATTACGGCTACAGCGGAAATGACACGGACATGTATCAGTCATGGAGCGCCGGTATTTTTCTGTCCTTTCCTGTCTTTACAGGCCTTTCCACGAAATATGCGGTTGCTGAGGCCAGGGCTGACTTGTCGGTCGCTCAGGCAAACGAAGAGGAGCTGCGACAATACATACGCATGGAAGTGGAAAACGCATGGCTGTCCGGTAAAGAGGCTTTCGAACGGGTGGAAGCCGGAAAGATAATTGTGCGCCAGGCGGAAGAGGCGCTGGAGCTTGCCGACGGCAGATACAAAACAGGCGTGGGCAATTCCATAGAGCTGACGGATGCCGTGCTCAAGCTCAACAGTGCGAAACTGGTTTACATTAACGCTTTGTCCGACTTTGAAATATCACGCGCCCGGCTGGAAAAAGCCATGGGGGAGATAAAATGAAAAAAATGATCATCGCGGCTGCTCTTGTGATTGCTGTTCTCGGCGCAGCTTTTTTTTATCTGAAAAGCAACGGCTCCGCCGTGCCGTACACGACACAAAAACCTCTACGGTGCGATATACGCGAGACTGTATCCGCGACCGGCACGGTCAACGCGGTAACCACGGTTTTAGTCGGCACTCAGGTTTCCGGAACGATCCAAAAGCTTTATGCCGATTATAACTCGATGGTTAAGGAAGGGCAGATACTGGCCCTGATCGATCCGGCGTCGTTTGAGGCCCAGGTGGCCCAGTCGTCCGCCAATCTGCTTTTGGCCGAAGCGAACCTGGAAAAAGCTAAAATAGCCCTGCGCGATACGCATACGAATTTCGAACGAAATAAAATTCTTTTCGAAAAGAACTTCGTCTCCAAAAGTGATCTCGACGCGTCGGAAACAGCTTATTTGTCCGCAGCCGCCCAAATCAAGGCCTCCGAGGCACAGGTGGCACAGGCCCGCGCCTCCTTGCAACTGGCGCAGACCAATCTGCGCTACACGAAAATTCTCTCACCGGTCAACGGCACGGTAATTTCACGCAGTGTCGATGTGGGACAGACGGTAGCCGCCAGTTTTCAAACGCCGACTTTGTTCACCATTGCTCAAGATCTGACACAGATGCAGATTGATGCGAGCATCGATGAGGCGGACATCGGCAGAATCAAAGCGGGCGGACCGGTGGCTTTCACTGTCGATGCGTATCCGGAGATGACCTTCAAAGGTAATGTCTCGGAGATCCGCAACGCCCCGACCACCGTGCAAAATGTGGTCACCTACTCCGTAATTGTTAAAGTGGACAATCCGGAGCTGAAACTCAAACCGGGCATGACTACCAGCCTCTCGTTTATCGTCGCCGACAAAAACAATGTTTTGTGCATTCCCAACGCAGCGCTCAGAGTGAAAATTTCGGACCCCAAAATCGTCGCTGCAGCCCCTAAAGGAACCGGCGTCTGGGTTTTGAAAAATAAAAAACCCGGCCGCGTTTTTCTGACAACCGGCATCAGCGACAACCGTAACACGGAAGTGATATCCGGCGACATCTCGGAACATGCGGAGATTATCGTGGAAGTCAGAGAAAAGAACCAAAAACAGTCGGTACAGCCGGGAGCGCGGCCCGGGCCGAGGTTTTAAGGCATGGCCCTCATAGAAACCTGCAATCTGGAAAAAAGATATGATGTCGGCGAGTCAGTAGTGCGCGCACTCGATGATGTCTCCGTCCGCATCCGGGCCGGCGAGTTTGTTTCCGTCATGGGCCCCTCCGGCTCCGGAAAATCAACTTTTATGAACATGATCGGCTGCCTCGATGTGCCTTCGGCCGGCCGCTATCTGCTCGACGGCATTGACACGGGCCTCCTGGGGCCCGATGAGCTTGCGGAAATACGCAACAGGAAAATAGGATTTGTTTTTCAAGGGTTCAATCTTCTTGCACGCACCACTGCCCTGGAAAATGTTCAGGTCCCTCTTTTATACAGTGCCCAACGGCCGAAGGATTTCAGAGACAGGGCTGTTAGTGCCCTTAAACTGCTGGGTCTGGAAAACCGCCTGGACCACCATCCTAATCAGCTTTCCGGCGGCCAGCAGCAGCGCGTCGCCATCGCCCGCGCGCTGGTCAATGATGCCCCCCTGCTTCTGGCTGATGAGCCGACCGGCAATCTGGACACGAAGACCGGCATCGAAATCATGGAATTATTCGTCCGCCTCAATGAGGAGAAAAAGATCACGATTGTTTTGGTCACTCATGAAGCGGATATCGCCGCCTGCAGCAGACGGATCATCCGCTTTCTGGACGGCCGGATTGTAAGCGACCAGGTGAATTGATGAAGATAAATTTGGCTGCCACAATTAAAATTTCTCTGCGCGCGCTGCGCGTCAACAAAATGCGTTCCGCATTGACCATGCTCGGAATCATAATAGGGGTCGCTGCGGTAATTACCATGCTGGCCGTCGGAAAAGGCGCGCGCACTAAAATTGCCGAACAGATATCCGCCGTCGGCAGCAACCTGATTATTGTTCTGCCCGGCTCCACAACGGCGGGGGGTATCCGCCTGGCCAGCGGCTCATTTCAGAACCTGACGCGAGCCGACGCGGATGCCATCAGAAATGAATGTTCCGCAGTCCAAACAACCGCCCCCGTCCTCAACGGCGGCGTCCAGGTTGTTTACGGCAATCAAAACTGGGCGACAACCGTTTACGGTACTGATGAGAACATGCTCGAGGTCCGCGACTGGACGCTGGCTGCCGGCAGAAATTTTTATGAACAGGAAATCCGCAGCGCGGCCAAGGTATGCATACTGGGACAGACCGTTGCGGAAAGCCTTTTCGGCAACGACGACCCGCTGGACAAAGCGATACGCATAAAAAAAGTTGCTTTCACTGTCATAGGCGTTTTGAATACCAAGGGCCAGTCCATGATGGGCATGGACCAGGACGATATCATTTATGTACCGGTCACATCGGCGCAAAGAAATCTCTTCGGCAGATGGTTTGCCGGATCGATACGCACGATTATGGTTAAAGCCGTAAACACTCAGGCGCTGGAAAGAGCCGAAGACCAGATCAGAGAATTGCTCAGGCAGAGGCACAGGCTGGCCCCGGGCCAGGAGGACGATTTCACTGTGCGCAATCTCACCCAGATGATGCAGATGGCCGAGCAGGCTTCAAAGGTGATGGCGCTTCTGCTGGCGGCGGTCGCCGGCGTGTCTCTTCTTGTAGGCGGCATCGGTATTATGAATATCATGCTGGTTTCCGTGACGGAGCGGACCCGCGAGATAGGCATCCGTATGGCCGTGGGCGCCAAAACATGGGATATACGCACTCAATTCATCATCGAAGCCCTGATTCTGTCGCTCATCGGTGGTTTGATCGGTGTTTTGCTGGGCATTGCCGCCGCGCGAATGCTTTCTTTCTTCGCCGAGTGGACGGTCAGCTTTTCACTTGTTTCCATTTTAATCTCCTTCGGGTTTTCAGGAATTGTCGGCATTTTTTTCGGCTTTTACCCCGCCTATAAAGCATCGCTGATGAATCCCATTGACGCCTTAAGACATGAATGAAATCACTTGATTGAGACACCTTATAATTTTATTGACCAATTTGCCCAATTGCTGTAGAAGATAGCCCTTATATGCCTTGAAGACGACGAATCAAATCGTTGTCTTGACATTAAATTACAATAAATAAATGAAACGGGAGGTTTTAGGAAACAATGGCTACGGAAATAAAAGCGCCGATGCCGGGAAAAATCGCCGATATTCCGGTAAGTGTGGGCAGCACTGTGCAGGAGGATGAAGAGATAATCATTATGGACGCTATGAAAATGGAAATTCCTGTTTATGCGCCTGCGGCCGGAACCATCAAGGAGATAAAAGTCAAGGTGGGAGATTCTGTCAATGAAGGGCAGGTTCTGGCCGTACTTGAATAAGACCGTCAAGTAATCATTACCTTAAAAAAACCCGTTGATTTTGTCTTCAGGCAGTCAACGGGTTTTCTTTTTGTATGTCACTGTCTGCTTCTTTCCGCGCTGAATCTTTGAAAATCGCCCATCATGATGTTGTATTTCCGGACCGCGTCGTTACGCCTGGCGACCCAGCGGTTGTATACTTCCGTGTAATGCTGGCGGTAGCGCGTCTCCAGCCAGCTTTTTTCTCCGTCCGTCAAATTAGTGTCGCTCATTGACCGATGCGGGAAAACACTTTTAAAAAGCTTCTCGCGGTTTCTTTCCAGGTCCTCTTGCGCTTCTTTGTCCGGATTGATGTAATCGGGATTGCCGCCGACCTGTTCGATCACCCACTTTTCAAAGTTTTCTCCATCAAGCGAGCCGTCGGGGAGGGTAAGCAACATTTGCGTTTTCCATTCGACAAACGAGACATGGCCGTCGGATCCGACATAACAGTACACATCGCGCCCCCGTGAAGGTTTCACCTCATTTTCAGCGACGCCGGAAAATACGCTTCTTTCCGCATCGAGTGAAATTATTGCTTCGGCCGCGATAAACCTGTTCACCTTCCGGCCTTCGAAATAGCTCAATGCCGCCACACCGATAACCTCTCCTGCCACATTCAGCAGCGGCGCGCCACTTACGACCGGGGCGGCAAAGGCACTCACCTCTATGAAAGCGGCTTCCTGCCCGCTTTCCCGCTGAGCCGAAACAATCTCTCCGGAGACACTCCTGGCTGCTTGTTTATGTCCGCCCGGGATAATTACTTTTTCACCCGGCCGCGGCAAAGAAGTATTGATCTCCAGAGGTATGGCGTAATGCGGCGTTGCCTGCGTCGAGGCAATCACCAGGCCGGAGCGCGTACTTGCGGCGACAACCTCCACCACATTAAACGAACGTCCTGCAGAGGTGATGATGATCGCTGCCTCCCCCTGTGTCAAAACCTCTCCGCTGGTGACGATGTCTCCGTTGCGATTGAGGAAAAACCCGCTGCCGGTAATGCCGGAATGAGTCCTTACGGTCACGATGCCTTCGCGGCCTGTTTGCGACGTTGCACCCGTGTATGGTTTTGGGCCTGATGTCGCCTGTACGGGAGAAATATCGTCACCTGCAGTATCTGCATGAAGCGGCCCGTGAATACTTTTTGCTTTGTATAATTTTATGATTCCCGGCACGACGAAGGAATGAAGCAAAATGATTAAAACCACGGCTATACCGGCGTAAATCGCCAGTTTTTCCAGGGAGAATTTCTTATTGCTGTCAGGCGGCAAAACAGCCGGACCAGGCTCTGTCGATGGCTCGCCTGCAGAGCCGGCCGGCTCATCACTTTTCCATTTGCCATATATTATTCCGCACCTGGGACATTCGGCAAAGCTGATAATGTCATCTTTTTTCTGTCGTTCATAACCACATTGAGGACATATCATAATTATCCCCCTGAATGTTTCTATGAAAAATCAGCAAATTACATACCACTTGTGAATACTTGCCCGATTATGTGCATAAACAGAATAATTTAAGAATCTTGTAAATGATATTTATGAAAATATAGGAATTAAAATAAATAGCAACATTTTTTACGATTGCCGCCTGTCCTGGCCAATTATAAAATCCACCCCTGTGTCCAAAAAGCCTTTGATTTCATTTTCTCTTTTCTTCTTGACATAATCTTTTCATCCTTCTATTGATTGAAGCGTGACTTTTGAATCCGCAAATCACATTCCATCTTACAGACGCAACAAGGAAGGCAAAAATTACATGCACAAAATTCAAGCAGACGCAGTCAGACCCGGAAGAGATATTATCGCTCTTCCGACAGTCATTGCACTGTGGATATTGATCATTACTGTCACTATTGTTGCCTCCCCCTGTGTTGCGGCGGCTAAAAATCTGCCCTGCAGCCGGATGCCGGCGCTGATGAAAGGGTTCTTATCCAACCATTACGCGATGAAGAGCTTGAGCGATGAGGTCAAATCTCAAGCAGTCGAGCAGCTGATTAAAAGCATCGACCCGTCCAAAACTCTTCTTTACGCATCGGATGTCCAATGGCTCAAACCGGTTCTCAATGATTTGTTTTCCGCAATGCTCTCGGGCAACTGCGCGTCGCTTACGCCTCTTTACGATATGCTTGTGGACAGGGCCGCCGAAAATGAAGAAACCGTGAAGAAGCTTCTTCAGGCCGACTACCGCCCCGATGAGTCGCTGGAGCTCCAGATTGATGCACGCAAGCGTAGTTATGCGAAAACAAGAGCGGAAAAACAGATTCTGCTGAAAAAATTCGTTCAGTTCCAGATAGAAAACGCCCTGCTCAACGGCATCGGGCTTGCTCAGGCCAGGCAAAAGCAGATTCATCATTACGAGCTGCAGACCAGGCGCGTGAAAGAGCGCGATCCTGAAAAGCTGGTGACGATCGCGGCGGAGGCTTTTGCGCGCGCCCTCGACCCTCATACGAGCTATTTATCCGCCGAAAGCTATGAGGACCTTCAGATTCAGATGCAGCTCTCGCTTGAAGGCATCGGCGCGATTCTGAGCAACGACAACGGGTTTACCGTTATCGAGGAAATGATTCCCGGCGGGGGCGCGGAGGCCTCGGGGCTTCTTAAACCGAAAGACAAAATCATCGCTGTCGCCCAGGAAAATCAAAAGCCGATTGATGTCATCGACATGGACCTGCGCGATGTTGTGAGAATGATCCGCGGCAAAAAAGGTACGAAAGTAACCCTGACGATTCTGCGCCAGGCGGAAAACATCACACGCTTCGACATCACGATTGTCCGCGACAAAATCAATATCAAAGAACAGGAAGCCTCGATAACCTACGAAAAGAGAATCCTCAACGGCAGAACTTTTAAATTCGGCGTCATCGATCTGCCTTCTTTCTACGGTGACGACAAAGAAAACATCTCTGCATACGAGGATGTGCGCAGGCTTCTCGGTGAAGCCGGGCGGGAAGGAGTGGATGGAATCGTCCTCGATCTGTCACGCAACGGAGGTGGGCTTCTCGCCGAGGCGGTGCAGATCACCGGTCTTTTTTTAGGCTCCGGCGGTATTGTGGCCACTAAAGACAAAGGCGAACAGGTGACGATTCTGGCCAGCGGGGTGATGCCTGCGGGACCGGACAGGCGCAGGCGCAGGGTGATTTCCTTTCCCGCCGAAAATGC
>LSQX01145145.1_pt1 | contig 38400 bp, 36 predicted proteins | sample 654561 | NCBI WGS metagenome assembly LSQX01 (sample SAMN04489861, study PRJNA283612) | anaerobic digester metagenome | isolation source: 4 biogas reactors fed with cattle manure at either 37C or 55C with and... | place: Denmark: Kongens Lyngby | collected 2014 | reverse complement strand
GTTCGGGCGTCGGTTCGGGCGTCGGCGCCGGTTTAGGTTTTATATGAACCGGATCTGATGTCGGAGACGGTGTCACCGTATCCTCCGCCGCATCCGCCAGTGCTGATTGAAAAGGTGAAGACGCAAGACCCCATTCCGTTTCCCCTTCGCTGACCGAAAGCAAGTCGACCGGGTATTGGATAAACCGGAAAGCGACGAAAAGGCCCACGACAATAATCGCCGTAAGAATAAGTACACGCTTTTTCATATATCATTCACCATGGTTGTTTTCCTTTATTATACGCGCATTGTCAAATATTTCAAGTTTTATGGAAAAGTTCCGCGCTAAGCCGCCTTCCTGCCGGTTTTCCTTATAATAATCCGTCCATTGTGCATACTAAATACGCGGTTTAATGACGAAATGGAGGTAATCAATGCCGAAAGACAGCCAGCCGGACAATAAAAAAGCACGTATTCGAAAATGCAATTATCAAATACCGATCACCAAAGAAAATCAAAATCACAATCCGAATCCAAAAAAACAATCGGTAAAAAAAGACGATGTTTGATCGCTGAAGATACGCATCGCATGTAAAATCGCAGCGCTAATGAGGTTTTTTATGGCTAAAGCAGGTATGCGTCGTCCGGACCCAAAGGATCCGCACGGCACCGAAAGCAATCATATCCCACATTTCCCGAAAAATGAGGTTCATCCTGTTCCGGAACTTCAGGGAAAGGCGAAGCTGAAAAAGCAAAAAGCAAAACCGATCACTGAAAAATAGTCCCAGCCGTCGGCGATTTCGCCGACGGCTTTCTGTCGAAGTTTGCCGTTGAACGCCATTCCTTATCATCAGGGAATGGTGTTTTCTTGTTATTTCAAATATAATACTATTATCGACTAATCGGATCTTCTGTGCTATGATTACCCGGACAGCGCGTAAAGCCTGTTTATAATGGAAAAGTGGGATCGGATATGGCTACTGTAATTTTTGATTTGGACGGCACACTCTTTTGCTCACATCTTTGTATTTTAACCGCCGTTAAGCACACATTGAAAACGCTCGGTCTTCCTCCTGTTACCGATGATTTAATCATGAGCCTGATCGGCGAGAAATACGCGGTTTTCGCTTCCAGAATCGCACCCGGTTTTCATGATGAGGCGCTTTTGTGGAAAATATACACGCAGTCTGAGCGGGACACGATCAAGCACGAAGCCCGGCTGTTTGATGGAATCCCTCAGATGCTGGTAATGCTGAAGAAAGAGGGTCATAAGCTCGCCGTATGCTCAAACGGCAGCATGGAGTATATAGAGCTTGCGCTTCATTCCACCGGCACATATGATTTGTTTGATCTTTTGGTCACGGGAAACGAATTTCATTCTAAAAGCGAAGCAGTTGCTTATATCTTACGGGAGCTGCCAAATGACTGCGCGGTTGTCGTCGGGGACCGTTTTCATGATTTCCGGGCCGCTTCAGACAATTATTTGCCTTCAATCGGCGCGGCTTACGGCTACTGCCCGGTACATGAGCTCGGCCTGTGTACGTTCACGGCTTATTCGGCAGCGGATGTGCATGCCTTTATCCGTCAAATTACCGTTTTTTCCAGGCTTTTTTCGGATATCATTTTAAGACCTGACGTCCGTGTGATCGGCATCAACGGCGTGGATACCTCAGGTAAAACCATATTTTCCGAAAACATGCAAAAATACCTGGTGGCAAGAGGTAAAAAGGCATCGGTTTTGCATCTCGACGATTTTCACAATCCCGCAGGAATCCGGAATGCCGGTCCAAACGAAATTGACGCCTATATTCAAAACGCATTCGACATAAAAAAGCTGATTGACGAGCTGCTGAAGCCGTTAAAATCCGGACAAAGCATCAATAAAACGCTGGAATGCCTTGATCTTAATACCGACACTTTTTCTTCTCGCCGGCATTATGAAATCGATAAAAATACGTATGTCATCCTCGAAGGTGTTCTTTTGTACCGCGAGCCGCTTTCCGGATATATTGATTATAAGGTATTTCTGGACATTGGTTTCGACGAGGTGCTAAGGCGCGCCGAGGTCCGCGATGTCCCGCAATACGGCCCGGCTTTCCTCAACAAATACCGGGAGAAATATATCCCGATTCAGCAGTGGTATCTTGAATTTTGCTTGCCGAAGTCAAAAAGCGATCTTGTCATCGACAACCGCAATTATTCCGATCCGCGCATAGTCAAATAACCCGAGAAAAGAAAAGCCCGAATCTCAGGTATTTTTATCTGTATCCCGTATTGTTTTTAGATTACCCGTCTTTTGGCTTCTTTTTTCCAGCTCGCCTGTTACATCCTCAAGCCGTATATCCTGCTCCACCATCAACACCATCAAATGATAAATCAGATCGCAGATTTCCAAAACGGTTTCCTGATTATCGCCGTTTTTCGCCGCGATAATGGTTTCGGCGCATTCCTCCCCTACCTTCTTTAAGATCTTGTCCAGACCCTTATCGTACAAATAGCGCGTATACGATTTTTCGGACGGTTCGCTTTTTCGCTCAAGCGCCACCATATACAGTTTTTTAAGTATATCCTGCATTATGAATCAAACCCCTTTATTTCAGAATAAAAGCAGCTTTGATTTCCCGTGTGGCAGGTTGGGCCATCGGGCCTGCACAGCAGCAGCAAGGTGTCGCTGTCGCAGTCGGTCAACAGCTTTTCCACATGCAGGAAATTACCTGAGGTTTCCCCCTTGTTCCATAGCTTTTGTCTGCTCCTGCTCCAGAACCACGCGGTCTTTGTTTTTATGGTCAGTCTGACCGCTTCAGGGCTGGCATAACCCAGCATTAAAACGTCAAGCGTTTTGCTGTCCTGCACAATAACCGGTATCAATTCGCTTTTTTCAAATAGCTTAGCAATATCCATATTAGCTTTTTTATTCTGCCGCAAATTTGCGTTATCTTATCAGCGGACAGCTATCCCTTCCTGTTTAAGATAATCCTTTACCTCTTGAACGCTCAGCTCTCCATAATGAAACAGCGAAGCAGCCAGAGCGGCGTCTGCATCGGCTTCCTGAAAAACCTGCTTAAAATGCTCGAGTGTTCCGCCCCCGCCGCTGGCTATAACCGGGATTTTCACGGCAGCCGTCACGGCTTTGACCATTTTGATATCAAAGCCCGCTCTCGTCCCGTCACAATCCATTGAGGTCAGCAGAATTTCACCGGCCCCGAGCCTTTCGCCTTCCATAGCCCATTGCACGGCATCGATTCCTGTCGGAATCCTTCCTCCGTTAATATATACCTCATAACTGCCGTCGTCTTTCATCTTGGCGTCGATGGCCAGGACAACACATTGGCTGCCGAATTTGTCGGCGGCTTTTTCAATCAGCGTCTTATCCCGTACGGCAGCGGAGTTTACCGATATTTTGTCGGCTCCGGCACGCAGAAGCGTGTTAAAATCCTCGACACTGCGAATTCCGCCGCCGACCGCAAGCGGCACGAAAACCTGACGAGCCGTACGCAGTACAACATCGGCAACCGTGGCTCTGGCTTCATGCGAAGCGGTAATATCCAGGAAAACAATCTCGTCCGCACCTTGATCGCTGTAGAAACGGGCAAGCTCCGCGGGATCGCCCGCATCCTTGAAATTCACAAAATTTACGCCCTTAACGACGCGTCCGTCTTTAACGTCAAGACAAGGTATGATTCGCTTTGCCAACATTATTCTCCCCCCAGTTTAACGGCTTTCTCAAGATCGACCGCGCCTGTGTAAAACGCCTTTCCGATAATGACGCCGTTCATTCCGATTCTTTTCAAAGCCGCTATATCCTCTAAACCGGATACGCCTCCGCTGGCTATGATATCACAGTTCAAAGCGGCTCTCAGCTCAGTCAAGCTTTCCAGCGGCGGCCCTGTCAGCATGCCGTCCGTATCGATATCGGTGAAAATAATGGTTTTTACCCCCAGCCTTTCCATCTTCAGCGCAAAGGTAAGCGCATCTTCTTCCGAATCGACCGTCCAGCCATGCGTGCTGACTCTGCCGTCTCTCGCATCTACGCCGACCGCAATGCGGTTACCGTATTTTCTGACCGCTTCTTCCACAAAGCCCGGATCGCCGACCGCGGCGGAACCGATGATCATGCGATAAACCCCCAGTGCGTTAACCTCTTCCAGATCCTTCATTGACCGGAGGCCCCCGCCCATCTCTACTTTTAATCCCGACTTCAATGCGAGCTCACGGATGATATGGGCATTGATCCTGTGTCCGTTTAACGCACCGTCCAGGTCCACCGTATGGACGATATCGGCGCCCGCCTGCTTGAATTTCAAAGCCACCTCCAACGGATTGCCGGCCACCTCGTGCACTGTCGCAAAGTCGCCTTTGTAGAGCCTTACACATTTACTTTCTTTTAAATCAATGGAAGGTAGAATGGTCATCAGATGTTCATCTCCGCGAAATTCTTAATTATTTGAAGTCCGGTTGTCCCGCTCTTTTCGGGATGGAACTGGCAGCCAAACACATACCCGCTTTGCACGATCGCACAGATATCTTCGCCGTATTCGGCAGAAGCGATGATATGTTCAGGATTCTCGGGCACACCGCAAAAGCTGTGAACAAAGTATACGAAAGAGGCATCAGAAACATTCTTTAACAGCGGTGAAGCATTTTTTATATCCAGCGCATTCCATCCAATATGCGGAAGCTTCAGCGGCGTCTTAATCTTCCGCACTTTTCCTTTGACAAGAGATAATCCTTTACAATCTTCGATCTCGCTGCTTTCCTCAAACAACATCTGCATACCGAGGCAGATACCGAGAACGGGTTTTTTTTGCGCTTGTTTCCTGACAAAAGGGCCAAGATCCTTTGACTCAAGCTGTGCCATGGCAGACGGGAAAGCGCCGACACCGGGCAAAATCAACTTGTCGGCATCTTCAAGAACCCTTGCGCTGTCGCTTATCTTGCAGTCGAAACCAAAATAATGCAATACGTTTATCACACTCATCAGGTTTCCGACCCCATAATCGATTATGCCGATATACCCCATTAATCCAAGTGCCCTTTCGTGGAGAGGATTCCTTTTCCTGATATCTCGCAGGCCTGCCTTAAGGCAACGCCGAAGGATTTAAACAAAGCCTCGGTAATATGGTGCGCATTGTCTCCGTACATGGCCTTCATGTGTAAGGTTATGCCCGCGTTTACAGACAAGGCGCGGAAAAACTCGGCAGTCAGGCAGGTTTCATAATCACCGATCCGGGCCTGGGGCATCGGCGCGTCAAACACAAGAAAAGGGCGCCCGCTAAGGTCCAGGGCCGTAAAGCAAAGCGCCTCGTCCATCGGGATATAGGCATGTGCAAAGCGCCGGATTCCCTTTTTATCTCCCAGCGCTTCTCCAAGCGCTTTGCCAATGACAATGGCCGTATCCTCGACCGTATGATGCCCGTCCACATGCAGGTCGCCTGTCACTTTCAGGTCGCAGCTGCAGCCGGCATAAAAGAACATCGCCATCAGCATATGGTCAAAAAAACCGATTCCCGTTTCGGTATAAATGGACTTTTCGTTCAGCTCCAACGTTAAGGAGATCTCCGTCTCCTTTGTTTTTCTGGTTATCTCCGCTTTCCTGATCATCATGCGGCCCTCCGTATCATTTTCGTATCCTAGTTGCTTTTTTCAAAACGGACCTTTACCGAATTGGCATGTGCGCCCAGTCCTTCTGCTTCGGCAAAACGAACAATATCCTGACTAATGCTCCTGAGCCCCTGCCTCGTATATTCGATGACGCTGGTTTTCTTGATAAAGCTCTCGGCAGACAACGGCGAGAAAAATCGCGCTGTTCCCGCGGTCGGAAGGACATGCGAGGGACCCGCCAGATAATCGCCGAGCGGTTCCGGTGAGCTTTCTCCCAGAAAGATCGCTCCGGCGTTTTTGATTTTCGGCATCAATTGCCACGGATCAGAGGTCAGAATCTCCAGATGCTCAGGCGCAACGGCATTTGCGACCTTAACCGCCTTGTCGAGGTCGTTAACTACGATTATCGCACCGTAATCCGCCAGTGATTTTCTGATTATATTTTGCCTTGATAGTTTAGCGATCTGTTTTTTCAGCTCCGCATTGACAGCCTCCGCCAATTCTCCGGAGTTTGTAACCAGTATTGAGGCAGACAGCGCATCATGCTCGGCCTGGCTCAGTAAGTCGGCTGCGCAATAAACGGGATTCGCTCCATCGTCTGCGATAATTAAAATTTCAGAGGGGCCGGCTACCATATCGATATCGATCTCTCCGAAGGCAAGCTTTTTTGCCGCCGCCACATAAGCGTTGCCGGGCCCAACCACTTTATCTACCTTTGGTACAATCCCCGCTCCATATGTCAGTGAAGCAATGGCTTGCGCGCCGCCGATGGCGATCACCCTGTGGACACCTGCGATTTTCGCAGCCGCCATGACGGCCTCATTGAGGTTTTTTGTAGGCGGCGTTACCAATGTGATTTCCTCAACACCCGCCACTTGAGCGGGTACGGTGCACATCAGCACCGAGGATGGATAGGCGGCGGTTCCGCCCGGTACGTACACACCGACTCTGGATAGCCCACGCACCAGTTGCCCGAGTACGCCGCCGCTGACATTCCATACCTTTCCCTCCGGCATCAGGCGGCTTTGATAGTCCTCTATGTTTCGGGCGGCTTTTTCCATCGAGGTGTACAGCTCTTTCGGGCATTTGGCAGCGGCCTTTTCTATGTCTTCTTTGGATACCTCATAAGGTTCTGCGCCGTCAAATTTAAGTGAATACGCGACGGCCGCCGCCCAGCCTCTCTCGCGCACATCATCCATAATCGTTTTGACCTCAGCGGCGACTTTTTTGTTGACTTCTCCGGCGCGATTTTTTATCGACTGGACAACAGAGATTTCATTCCCTATTGCGGGTACTATAACATTAACCATGCGTTTTCCCTTCCCGTTATGGCGCTTATGCCAAAGATGCTCTGCATTTTTCGATAAAACCGAATATCTCCGGCTTATACAGTTTCATTGCCGCCGTATTTACGATCAGCCGTGCGCTTATCCGGCGAATATCCTCAATCACACTGAGGCCGTTAGCTTTCAGTGTCCCGCCCGTTTGAACGATGTCAACGATGCCGTCCGAAAGACCGAGCAACGGTGCGATCTCCACTGAACCTTCAATTTTTATAACCGATACATCAATTCCCTTGGACAAAAAGTAGCTTCTCGCCACATTCGGATACTTTGTCGCAACCCTTCTTTTTTTATAATCGCCATAAAAGTCGAAGCCATCCATTACGGCCAAAGCGAACCGGCAGGCCCCGAATCCCAAATCCAGAACCTCATAGAAAGAATTGCCCTGCTCAAGAATAGTATCTTTTCCGACGATGCCCATTGAGCATACCCCATGCTCAACATAAGTGATGACATCAGGCGCTTTCGCCATGACGACTTGAAGAGGGTAATTCGGTATTTGATGAATCAGGCGGCGCCCGGGATTTCTTACCGGCTTACAGTCAAGTCCCATTTTCTCAAAAAGGGTTAGTGATTCATCCAGCAATCTGCCTTTGGTCACCGCTATTTTAAGGTTTTGCATCAAGCTTCGCCTCCGTTATACCGTTTTCTGAAACGGCCAGTATTTGCTTCAGGCCTTTTTCCCGCGCAAGCGCCATCGTTTCGTTAAAGCTCGTACAGGGAGACAGCTCGGCGGTACCCTTTGGCAGACTGTCAAGCAAATCCAACGCTTCGCTGAGCATGCCCGGTTCATAATGAACAAGCGTTTCAAGAGGCGTTATCTCAACCGGCGGCAAACAGGATATCAGTGAATCGACATAAACGGCAAAACCTGTGGACGGAAGCGGCAATCCGAAACCGCCAATCAAATTATCGTACCGTCCGCCGGCCAAAACAACCGTACCCGCTCCTTCCATAAAACCCCTGTAGACAAGTCCGCTGTAATAATCAATGCTTTGGACCAGCCCCAGGTCAAAGCGTACATACTTACCCCTGCCTGCCGTGTCAAGTTCGCGATAGATTGTAGACAGGTATTTAACCGCAGAGCGCGCCACTTCATTATCGGTCAGGGAAAATGCTTCTTCCAGAACCTCCGCGCCGCCGAATAAATAAGGCAGCTTTCTCAGACAGTCCGCTTCGCCTCCGCTAATTGACCCGATCAAATCCTCCAGCATCGCAAAGTTTTTGGATTCGATGCAATTTCTAAGCGCGTCTTTGCGCTTTTTTCCGATACCCAGACCGGAAGCAAGTCCGGTGAAAAAATCCACATGTCCAAGCTCGATATGGAATTTTTCGGCTCCGGCTGAACATAGCGCGTCAATGGCCATCGCAATCGCTTCGACATCGCCCCTGAGTCCGGGCGCTCCGATCAGTTCAATTCCGCATTGGGTAATGTCGCTGTCGCTTCCGGTATCCAAGCCGTTTGCTCTGAAGATATTCTGATTGTAATACAGCCTTTGCGGAAACGGAAAGTCTTTGAGTCTTGTCGCGGCTACCCGCGCAATCGGCGTCGTACAGTCAGGGCGCAGCACGAGCAGCCGTCCCTCACAGTCCACAAGCTTCAGCATGGATTCCTGAGGCAAGGGATTTTGTGCTTTGACAAAAAGGTCATAATACTCTACTTCGGGTGTGATTACCTCGCTGTAGCCTCTTTTTTCAAACAGCGAGATCATCGCATGCTGAACATACCGTTTCTCCACACACTCGGCAAACAGCCTGTCTCTTGTCCCCTCGGGCGTATTGACCTTATAAATTTCCATGTTTACATCCCTTTAACCATACCTGTCCGTCGTAAGACAGCTTGTTTTATTCAGGCCATGATGGATAATAATACTGTTCTTCAGCTATTTTAGAATAGTATTATGGCCATACAGGTGAAGCGCCGGGTTTGGTGCTTTGCCTGTTGCCCTTTATCATGATTCATACTCATCTTTATACTTGCTAAAAATTAGTATAGATAATTATAGCATTGGCTGTCGATTTTGTCGACAGCCAATGATCGTACAGGCCATTATTTTAGTTCTTGTTTCTGATATATTCATCCATTGCCTTCGCCGCTGTTTTCCCCGCACCCATGGCGAGGATAACCGTCGCGGCTCCGGTCACGGCATCCCCGCCGGCATAGACCCCCTCACGGGAGGTTTTTCCGTTTTCATCGGCAATCAGGCAACCCCATTTATTCGCTTCCAAACCCTTTGTGGTGTTTCTGAGCAAAGGGTTCGGAGACGTTCCGATGGACATGATTACCTGCTCCACATCAAGGACATATTCGGAGCCCGGTATCTCCACAGGCCTTCTTCGGCCGGACGCATCAGGTTCCCCAAGCTCCATCTTTATGCATTTGATTCCGCTTACAAAACCTTTGCCGTCGCTTAATATCTCCACAGGATTATTCAGCGTTTTGAATATGATTCCCTCTTCCTTGGCATGGTGGACCTCTTCTATTCTGGCCGGCATCTCGGTTTCGGAACGACGGTAGATGATATAAACCGTTTCGGCTCCAAGCCTTTTGGCGCAGCGCGCGGCATCCATTGCCACATTGCCGCCCCCGACAACAGCGACTGTGTCGGCCCTTTGAATCGGGGTTCTGGATTCCTCTTCATATGCCTTCATCAGATTGACTCTGGTTAAAAACTCGTTCGCCGAATAAACGCCGTTCAGGTTCTCGCCGGGGATATTCATAAAGCTCGGCAGACCTGCCCCGGAACCGATAAAAATGGATTCATATCCCATATTGAAAAGATCGTCGACAGACAGTACCCGGCCGATGGGCATATTGGTTTTTACCTCGACACCCAGCTCCTTTAGCCCCTCAATCTCACGGCGTACAATCTCCTTCGGCAGCCTGAATTCAGGGATTCCATAAACCAAAACGCCGCCTGCCGTATGCAAAGCCTCGAAAATCGTTACCGCATATCCCATCCGTGCCAGGTCCCCCGCACAGGTAAGCCCCGCGGGTCCGGCGCCGATAACGGCAACTTTGTGTCCGTTCGGTTCCGGCTTTTTTAAAGGTTCGCCCGGATTTGCCATATGCCAGTCGGCTACATAGCGCTCCAGCCTTCCGATGCCTACGGGTTCATGCTTTTTTCCTCTGACGCAGAGCAACTCGCATTGCGTTTCCTGCGGGCAAACCCGTCCGCAAACCGCGGGAAGAGAACTGTCTTTTGAAATAATATCGTAAGCGCCGGAAAGATCGCCTTCCTTGACTTTCATGATGAAGCCCGGAATATCGATCTCAACAGGGCATCCGGCGACACATGCGGGTTTCTTGCAGTTTAAGCAGCGGTCTGCTTCATCATACGCCTGATCGGGTGTATAGCCCAGCGCTACTTCGCTAAAATTCCTGTTCCTGATATCGGGATCCTGATGCGGCATCGCGTTTTTTTTGGGCGCCATATTAGCCATTGTTTATGACCTCCTGCCTGAGAAGATTGCATGCAGACTCATGTGCGTTATGCTCAAATTCCCTGTACATCGCACTTCTTGAAATGCTTTCGTCAAAGTCGACCAGATGCCCGTCGAAATCCGGGCCGTCCACACAGGCGAACTTGGTTTCTCCGCCCACAGTCAGCCGGCAGCAGCCGCACATGCCGGTTCCGTCAACCATGATGGAATTCATGCTGACGACAGTTTTCACACCGAATTCCTTCGTCAGGCTGCAAACATACTTCATCATGACAAGCGGCCCGATTGCAATTACCTCGTCGTATGTTTCGCCTGCTTCCAGCAGCTCCCTCAGCCGGTCCGTAACAAGCCCCTTTTGACCGTATGTTCCGTCATCACTCGTTGTGATCAGTTTTGTGCTGACCGCTTTGAATTCATCTTCCAGAATCGCAAGCTCAGATGTCCGAAATCCGATAATCGAATGAACCTCGGCCCCAAGCGCGTGCAGCTTTTTCGCAATCGGATACGCAATCGCACAGCCGACACCCCCGCCGACTACGCAGACCTTCTTGAGGCCTTCAAGCTCCGATGCCACACCCAAAGGACCGATCAGATCGTGAATAAAATCGCCCTCATTCAGCAGATTCAGCCGAAAGGTTCCATCCCCGACTATTTGAAACATGATCGTGATTGTTCCGGCTTGCCTGTCAAAGTCAGCTATGGTCAAGGGCAGGCGTTCGCCTTTCTCGTCGGTGCGCAAAATGATGAACTGCCCGGGTTCGGCCTTCGCTGCAATCAAAGGCGCTTCAAGTTCCATCAACACCACCGTTGGATTCAGCGGCTTTTTCTTTCTTATTTTTATATTTACCATGCGTTTCCTCCTAGTTATGTTAAGCATCTTAATGCCAATTATCAAATCGAATACAGTGGATTTTTGGGGATGACCGCACTATCCCCTAAGATTCCAACGCCAATAATACTGCAACTTTACAAACTTATCAAGGAGTTCCTGAGATAGGTCCGAAGTCAAATGTCCGTCGACAAGGTAAATGCCCGTTCTGTGTATTAACGGCGTAACGGCCCTGACTTCATTGGAAAGCTTCATATATTCGTTTCCGCCCCAGCCTGCCAGGTCAAATAACTTATTCATTAAAAAGCAAGGGCTGAAATCTCCGCCGTCTCCCCTAAAATCATTATCCAAAGCCTGCTTCGCCGCATCGTTGGCATAAATCAAATACGGCGTGCTGTAGTAATTTCTGAAACCCTCTTCCGTGCCCAGATCAAAATCGATTCCGATTTCCTTATATGCGCTGTTCGCGTCGCCCATCCACGGATTGTGGTCACCGAATATGACAAGCACGACAGGTTCGCTTCTGCCGTCAAAATACGCAGCCGTTTTCGTGATATTGGATATCGTGTCAGCTATACCTGCAAGATAATTGTTGATTATATGTTTTGTCTGCTTTGTATACCCTTTGTCCTTTACATATTCCTTGTCATAATGCGCGGTGTCGGTATCATATGGCCCGTGATTTTGATAGGTAACGTTAAAGCTGAAGTACGGACTATCCTGCGTGCTTACATGCGCTTCATAAAGCGAGGTAATTTCCGGAAATAATATGTCATCTCCGGCTATGCCCCCCGAAAGATCGAAGTACTTGTTTTCATAATAGTAATAGTTATCAAAGCCAAAGTATTGATTAATGTTCAGCCTGTTATAAAACCATTCGTAGCATGGATGGCTGCCTTCAGTGGTATACCCTTGTTCTTTGAAATACCTGACATATGAATTGACATTCGCACGAAAGTCATCCAGCTTGGTGTAACCCGTCAAAAATGACCATTCCGTATCGACGGTGCCGCCGGCGAAAATATTCGTGATAAGTTCCCCTGATACCGAACGTGCTGCCAGTTCATGCAAAGGAGCGAAAATGTTCTTCGTAAATTCAAGCTCGGGAAACTTGGAGAAATCGTTGAGCGCTTCGCACATGACAACAACGACATTCACTTTCCTGTCCTGCGGAATATCATCGTATGCGTATTCAAACAGCTGTTCTTCCGCTTTAGCCTTGTTGTAACCCTCCGGAGGTCTGACGATCGCTGATTGTACACTGTACAAAAAAGGATAAACGAAGCCGCGTGAAATATATTGCTGTGTCGCCGACCATCTGCTGATCAGCGCAAGATTTTCGGTTTTTGCGTAAACAGTGGGGCTTGTATAGATCGTCGTGTAACAAAAAACGGATATGCAGACAGCAACCAGAATACCGCCGGTTCTGACTCTTGCCGATTTAAGCCTTGCCCGTACAAGAAAAACGGCTGCGATGGTAAGAAGCACAGAAAATATGATTACTGTGATGAACTTCCAATTGAGTACAACCTTGAATTTGCCGATCATGGCGTCCATTTCCGATATTAGTCTGAAATCCGATGCCAGAAGCGGATCATTCCGGAAGATGAGCTTAAAATAATTGATCCAGGTTAAAACAAACGTAAGCAGAGCCGTCAGAAAGAAGCTGAGCCAGACGCGGTTCGTGATAAAATACAGAAGGAAAATCAGCATCACAACCGGCAGTATGTTTAAAATGGGCAGAAGGGGTATTTTAAAATAGCTGAAAAACATTTGAAGCAGCATGCTGGAAGCACCGAAATACATGCTGATCAAACCGATCCCAATGCCCATGCATAACAATACGAGAATCGTGTAAATACCGATTAAAACCCGGAACCTGCGGCAGGCGCGGGCACTGTGAAAGGCTCTTCCGTTGTACGTATAGACCGTTTCAATTCCCGTTTTTACAGCGCGGTCCGGAGCGTCGACGACAAGCCCCGGTTTAGCCGTCCTTGCCGCCTTGCGATAGAGCGCGTCAAAGGTATCGAAAGAGGAAAAGTAGCCTTCATTAATATCAAATGTGTTAGCAAAAAGCATCGCGTCGTGTTCTTCCGCAAGGGGCGCTAAAATCTGCTCAGGATACCTGCTGATCCAAAGTTTATCATCATCCGCCAGAATCGCATACACTCTGTTGCGTCTTTTTTTCCAGTATTTTGCCGCCTTTTCTTGTACATTCGCTACACTTTTCAAAAAACGCCATCGCATGTCGTGATAGCGCTCTTCAGCAATAACGCCAATCATGCGCAGGAAGCCAAACATAAACCGCATTAAACAATACTTGATCAAAGCAGGTTGCCGGACCAGACAAAACCGGAAAAAGCTTTTGTCCAGAGGAATGGTATATAAAGTTCGTTCAAAGAAAAAGAATGTTTTCAAGTTCAGGGTACCCCCGGGGCGAATTCTACAATAAACTATAATACATCTATCCGCATTTTTTTACAATAGCGAAAACCGGGCTCAAAAGAAAACAGGCGAATTTTGATGCGTTCTTGTTCATTTAGTCAATCGCTTGGACCAGATATACATGCTGTTAACCGCGTGTTTTTGGACGCGGCGCCCGCGGGTATAAAATCCATACACCCGCATACGACGAAAGCAAAGCAGGTATCGGAAATGACATATCCCCCGATCCCCGCTTTGCTGCTAACTTTAGAAAAATGAAAGCTGCGCCGTTTCGGGAAGGTCTCCGAACGCTCCGGCCTTTTTCAGCTGCTCGATATTTGTTTTGGATGCCTTCGGGCATTTCGCCGCAATCTCCTCTACCGATACGAACGACGAGGCTTCCTGCCTGACGGCTTCCAGGTCACGGGCGGTTGCTTCGCCCAGACCCGCGATCGCGGTAAAGGGCGGAATCAGCGCGTTTCCGTCGATTTTAAACTTCGTCGCGTCGGATTTGTAAAAATCGACGGACTTGAACACGAAGCCGCGGCTGTACATTTCGTAGCAAACTTCAAGGCTCAGCAGAAGGTCCTTTTCAGCCTGCTTGATATCCTGCTTGTTTTCCAGCTCCCTGATCTTCACCCGGACCTTGTCTATACCGGACGTCATGCATTCCAGATCAAACGCCGGTGCGCGAACGGAAAAATACGCACAGTAAAATTCCAGCGGCTTATGTACCTTGAACCAGGCGATTCGCATCGCCATCATCACATAGGCCACCGCATGCGCTTTCGGAAAAAGATATTTTATCTTCTTGCAGGATTCGATATACCATTCCGGCACATTCAGCATCCGCATGGCCGAAGCTTCCTCGTCCGTGAGCCCTCTGCCCTTTCTGACCTTTTCCATGATGAAAAACGCCTTATGGGCGTCCATTCCCATTGAAATCAGATAGAGCATGATATCATCCCGGCAGCCGATGACCTCGTTTACCGTGGCGGTCTTGCTTACGATCAGATCCTTCGCGTTTCCGAGCCACACGTCGGTTCCATGCGAGAATCCCGATAAGCGCACAAGAATCGAAAACTGTTCCGGCAGCGTATCCTGCAGCATTTCCCTGGTAAATTTCGTTCCGAATTCGGGAACTGCGATGGAGCCGGTTTTTCCGATGATCGGATCGTCTTCCGGAAGTCCGAGCGCTTTCGTCGACTTAAAAATACTCATGGTCTCAGGATCATCCAGCGGGATTTTCTGGGCATTCACGCCGGTCAGATCCTCCAGCATTTTGATCATGGACGGGTCGTCATGCCCCAGAAGGTCGAGCTTTAATAGGTTGCTCTCCATCGTATGGTATTCGTAATGCGTCGTAATGATATCGCTGTCTATGGAATCCGCCGGATGCTGGACCGGGCAAAAATCATAGATTTCCATATCATTCGGTATGACGACCAAACCGCCCGGATGCTGTCCGGTGGTTCTTTTCACACCGGTTAACCCTGCGGCCAGCCTTGCCTCTTCTACCTTTGATACCTTTAGTCCGCGCTCAGCCAGATAGTTCTTAACATATCCGTAGGCGGTTTTATCGGCGATACCGCCGATTGTGCCCGCCCTGAACACATAGTCCTCACCAAACAGCTCTATGGCATGCTTATGTGCCAAAGCCTGATATTCGCCGGAGAAGTTCAGGTCAATATCCGGCACCTTGTCGCCGCCGAAGCCGAGAAAGGTTTCAAACGGGATATCAAAGCCCTCTTTTTCATATTTTGTACCGCAGCCCGGACAGTAATCGTCCGGCATGTCCACACCGCACCCATAACCTTTTCCCGATTCAAAATCACAATGCTTGCAGTTTGGGCACCTGTAATGGGGCGGCAGCGCGTTAACTTCGGTTATACCCGCCATATACGCCGCAAGGGAGGAACCGACAGATCCCCGGGAACCGACAAGATAGCCTGATTCCAGTGACTTTGCCACCAGTTTCTGTGCGCTCATATAAATAACATGGTAGCCGCAGCCGATGATGTCCTTCATCTCGGTATCTACCCTGTCTTTAACGATCTCAGGGGGATTTTCACCATATAGCTCGGTCAGTTTGCCGTAAACGATGCTGTTTAGCTCCTCGATGGAATTCTCCATCTTCGGTATGTACAAATCATCCGGCAGGGGTTTGATCGTATCGCAGCTGTCCGCTATCTTGTTCGTATTGGTGACAACGACCTTATACGCCTTCTCTTTGCCCAGATAAGAAAATTCCTCGAGCATCTCATCGGTTGTTTTTAAGTACAGCGGCAGAGGCCTGTCCACATCGGAGAATTTATTCGACAGCAATATCCGTCTGAATATTTCGTGTTCCGGTTCCAGAAAGTGCACATCTCCGGTCGCCACCACCGGCTTTTGCGTCTCTTCTCCGAGCTTTACAATACGTTTATTAATTTCCCTGAGCTCATCTTCGTCCCTGACCGTTCCGTTATCAATCAAAAAACCGTTGTTTGCAGTGGGCTGTATTTCGAGATAGTCGTAAAAATCCGCAAGCCGTTTTAGCTCCCTCTCGCTTTTGTTTGTTAATACCGCCTTGAAAATTTCACCGTTTTCACAGGCTGATCCGACAATGAGTCCTTCTCTGTGCTCAGACAATACACTTTTCAGTATGATCGGATGCTTTTTGAAATGGTCCAGATGCGAATAGGATACCATCTTGTACAGGTTTTTCAGGCCCTTTTGTTCCTTGACCAGTATGATAATGTGCCTGGGCGCACGTTTGGAAAACCTCCGGCTTACTCTGATTTTCGACGCTTGGGGATTGATTTCGCTGAGCACAGAGATACCCATTTCTTTGAGCCTTCCGAAAAAATAGGTGAGGATCATGCTCAGGGTTTCCGCGTCGTCCGCCGCTCTGTGGTGGGTAAACTCGGGCAGTTCGAGATGCTTTGCGATGCTGTCCAGCGTATGCTTCTTTAACTCAGGCAGAAGAACCTGCCCAAGCGTAACCGTGTCAATATAGGAATTATCAAATTTGGTGCCTAATCTTTTGCAGCCTTCCGCGATAAAGCCTATATCAAAATCCGCATTATGCGCAGCCAAAGGCCGGTCCCCGACAAATGCCAAAAAGTCCCGGAGCGCTTCTTCCTGCGAGGGCGCATCGGATACATTTTCGTCGGAAATTCCGGTCAGCTTCGTTATCTCATATGGAATCTGCATGCCGGGGTTCACATAAGTTTGAAAACGCCTCCCGGCAGCGCCGTCTTTTAAAATCACCGCCCCGATCTCGGTGATCTTGTCCTTTACGCAGCTAAGGCCGGTAGTCTCCAGATCGAACACCACGAACTCATCGTCAAGCGAGGCATCGCGATCTCCCGATACGGCAACCCTGTCGTCAACATCATTAATAAAATATCCCTCGATGCCGTACAGAATCTTCACACCGTTCTGCTTGCCTGCTTTTGCGATGTGCGGAAAAGCCTGTGTGACACCGTGATCGGTGATGGCTATCGCCTTATGCCCCCAGCGCGCCGCTGTCTGGACCACGGCGTCGATATCCGTGAGCGCGTCAAGAGCGGAGAGCCGGCTGTGCATATGTAACTCAACGCGTTTTCCGTTTTCAGAACGGTCTGTTCTGCACGCTTTGTTGATTACCTCTACGGCAATAGGATCAATGCTCATATCTCCGTGAAACCGGTTAAAGCTGTACATGCCCTGAACCTTCAAGCACATACCTTTTTCAACCTCGTATAGTCTGCTTGACTCGTCTTCGCGTAAAAACTTTGATACTCTGACCGAGCCCATGTAATCTGTGATATCAAATTCAACGATTTTTGCTGTCCCGTTTCTTACCTCTCTGACGTCCAGCGAAAAAACCTCTCCCTCGACAGTGACCTTTCCCGAGTCCTGGGTCAGCTCATTGATGGGTACACAATGTCCCCTTATCGCCTTCCCGTGCAGCATCGCCGGTTTACCGGTGTTCTTCCCGGTTTTTTTAGCTGTCACAGCCCTCGTCGGCATAACCGCTGTGATGGATACTTCCTTTAAATCAAATTCCGCAGCAATACCCGCCTCGGCCAGACTCAATATGACCGGGGCGGGTTTTTTCGGAAATTTGATGACCAACTTCATCCTTTGCTGATCGCGTTCAATAACGGCAGATAAAACGCTTGCTTCATTTAATATTCCGAACAGCTTGTCGTCTCTGCAGCAACTGAACATATCATAAAATGGTACCATTATTTCACTCATTTTTTACCTATCTTCATCTATTAGCTTTTTTAATGCGTCCGCAAGTCCGTCTGCCGGTACTTTAGCGATTTTGACGCCTTTTTTAAACAATATGCCGTAGTTCACTCCGCCCGCAATCCCGTAATCGGCCGCTGCGGCTTCCCCCGGTCCGTTGACCTCGCACCCCATCACGGCTACTTTTATGTTTTTATCGCAGTCCTTGAGCTTCAGCTGAACTTCCTTCAGTAATTTCTCCAGGTCAATATCCGTTCTTCCGCAGGTTGGGCAGGATATAATCTCGATTCCGTCCTTTCGGCAGCCTGAAGCATGCAGAATTTCGATTCCGGACACCACCTCATGTACCGGATCGCCGGTCAGAGAGACCCTGATCGTATCGCCTATACCGCTAAGCAGCAGAGCGCCTATGCCCATAGCGGACTTTACAACCGCAAGCTCGCCTCCGCCGGCCTCGGTTATGCCGATATGCAGCGGATAGTCTATGCGTTCCGATGCCATGACATTTGCCGTAACAGTCGATGGAACATCGGACGCTTTCAAAGAAACACAGATATGATCAAAATCAAAATAATTCAAAAGCTCGATATGTCCGTAGGCGCTCTCCAGCATCGCATCGGGCGTTGCGCTCCCGTATTTCGATAGAATCGGTTTTTCAATGCTTCCGCTGTTTACGCCTATCCTTATCGGAATCGAACGTCTTGCACAAGCCTGCACGACCGCCTTCACATTTTCTTTGCCGCCGATATTCCCGGGGTTGATGCGAATCTTGTCCGCTCCGGCCTCGGCCGCCAGAACTGCCAGCCGATAATCAAAATGAATATCAGCAACAACCGGAATGTTTACCGCTTCTTTAATTTTGTATATCGCTGCGGCTGCGCTTTTATTCGGGACGGCAATCCTGACGATCTGGCAGCCCGCCGCTTCAAGCCTTTTGATCTGCGCCACGGTTTCATTTATGTTTTCGGTTTTCGTGTTCGTCATGGACTGAACGCTCACAGGCGCACCGCCGCCGATGAGCACCCCGCCGACGTTGATCTGTTTTGTCTTTTTCATAACAGCACCCATTTTTGTTTTTCCCGCACTCGGTTAAAGCAACTTCGAGATGTCATTGTACATCACAAAAACCATCAGACCCAGCAAAAGAATGAGGCCTGCTCCGTGGATATATCCCTCGATTTTCGGATTGACCTTCCGTCTTAGAATCTTTTCCAGGATAAATGTTATGAGCATGAAGAATATCCTGCCGCCGTCGAGCGCCGGTATCGGCAGAAGGTTCATCAACGCGAGGTTTACAGCGATGAAAGCGCAAAGATACGCGACCTGTCTGACTGCGGCGGAGACATTTTCCGACGCGCTTCCGACATCATTGATCAGCGCCACTATCCCAACCGGTCCGGAAAGCTGATTGACACCCACGGCACCGGATAAAAGATCGGACAAGCCCAGACGCACCATTCTGACAAAGGAAAAGGTTTCAAACCATGTATACTTGAGAACCTGGCCGATAGTTGCCTTAACCGGCGTAAAGTACAAGCCGATCTTCATCTCCGTCCCGTTCTCCGTTTGATATTCCTGCCGGGCTATCGGAAAATCGTCATATACCAGCTTTTTTCCGTCTCTTATGATCACGAGATCAGCGGTCAATCCATTGCTTCTGGACAAAAACAGCGAAACATCGCCGTAGGTATAAATACGTTCTCCGTTAATGGAGACGATCCGGTCCCCTGCCATAAGCCCGTTTTCTCCCTGATGCGGATATCCGCTCATAAAACCGCCCAGGACCGGGGCTGTAAACGCTTCGTTGCCCATAAATATAGCCAGAACAATAATGAATCCGACAAGAAAATTCATCAAAGATCCGGCGATAAGAATCACCAGTCTCTTCCATATCGGTTTTCGCGTAAAGGCTCTCGGGTCTTCCGAATCACCGTCTTCGCCTTCCATTGCGCAAAAGCCGCCGATCGGCAGAATGCGCAGAGTATACATCGTTTCCTTACCCTGCCGTTTAAAGACAGCCGGGCCCATTCCGATTGCGAATTCGTTGACTTTTACCCCGAGTGTTTTCGCAGCCGTAAAATGCCCCAGCTCGTGGACAGCAATTAAAATGCCGAACACCAGTACCGCTATGACTATATACATGTTTCCGCAACCCTCCTGGCGTCTTCGTCCGCGGCAATAATACCATCGATATCTCTCGCCTTGCCGCCGCTGAGCTTAGAGAGCGTTTCATCGACGATGCGATAAATATCCGTGAAACCGATTTTTCTGTGTAAAAACGAATCGACGGCAACCTCGTTTGCCGCGTTGAGCACCGCGCAGTCTGTTCCGCCATTTTCCGCGGCCTCATAAGCCAGCCGCAGGCAGCCGAATGTTTCGGTATCCGGTTCATGGAAGTTCAGATTTCCGAGCTTTGTGAAGTCCGGAGCCTTGACCGGTCCCCGGACGCGGTTCGGATAGGTCAGCGCGTATTGGATCGGAAGCCGCATATCGGGCAGGCCCAGCTGCGCCAGAACCGAGCCGTCTATGAATTCCACCATTGAATGAATTATGCTTTGCGGATGTACCAAAACCGATATCTTGCGTAAAGGCATATTGAAAAGGTGCATGGCCTCTATGACCTCCAGCCCCTTGTTCATCAGCGTCGCCGAATCAACCGTGATTTTCGCTCCCATGGCCCAATTCGGATGCTCTAATGCGTCTTCAACCCTGACATGCCTGAGCTCTTCCAAGGTTTTACCCCAAAACGGGCCGCCCGATGCGGTGATAAGCAATCTCTTGACAGTTCCGCCGCCTCGCAGGCATTGAAAGATCGCACTGTGTTCAGAGTCAACAGGAATGATCTCGGCTCCGTATTGTGATGCAGCAGCCATAATGAACTCCCCGGCAGAAACAAGGGTTTCCTTATTAGCCAGAGCAAGCCTCTTTTTTTGTTCAATCGCCGCCAGCGCGGGTTTTAAACCAAAAAACCCGCTGATCGCCGATACGACTGTTTCTGCTTCATCGGCTGCAGCGGCTTCGATGATACCGGACGCCCCGGAAGCAACCTTGATATTTGTATCCCTGAGCGCTGTTTTCAGCCTGGCGGCCGCTTTTTCATCATACAAGGCTACAAGCTTCGGCTTGAATTTTCTTGCTTGTTCCTCCAGCCCCTTGTCATCGCCGTGTGCCGCCAAAGCCGTGACACGAATGTCCAACGCTTCGGCAACCGACAACGTCTGGCGGCCGACATTGCCCGTCGAACCTAAAACCGATAGCAATACCCTTCCCCCTGTCGAAAGTGATTTTTATGCTTCGGTACATGCCTGAGCTTATCACATCCGGTAGAAAACTGATGAATTATTTGTAAACCCGCTTCTCAAAAAGGTCTAATCATGCTGGTCAGCAAAAGAACAGCCGGAGCTACCGTAATCATACTGTCAAACCGGTCCAGTGCTCCTCCGTGCCCGGGTAAAAGCGAACCGTAATCCTTGATGCCGAACTCACGTTTTATCAGTGAAAAAGCCAGATCCCCAAGCTGCGCCAGAAGTCCGCAGACAGCCCCGATTAAGCCCATATGAATTATATTGGCCTGTAGGTCAAAAGCCGCTCTTAACACCAAACAATATAATACCATAAAGAGTGAAGACGACACAATAGCGCCCAACATGCCCTCGACGGTTTTTTTGGGGCTTGTTTTCGGCGCCAGCTTATGCCTTCCAAATGCCATACCGGAAAACAGCGCGCCCGCGTCTCCGATAAATGCCGTCCCGATCGGTATAAAAATCAGAAATACCCCGTTTTCCGCGCATCGAAGCATGATAAGCGAAGACAGGCACAAGGGGATGACAATACCGGAGAACAAAGCGATTCCGAAATGCGAAAAACCATACGCAATCTCTCTTTCATGGTATGCTACCCAAAGCGCAAAGAGAATAATCAAAAACAAAAACAGGCCGCCGGCTATATACGCCGACTCTAATTGAAAGTAAGCCGCAATCTGAATCCCAAGAGCCGATAGCGCACAAAGCGCCAAGGCAAGCAGATGCTTATCCGCTTTTACCGCGTGAAACAGCTCATATACCGAAAGGACGGATATCGCACAAACCATAATGGCGAGCGCGATGGCCGGCAGGAGTAATAATATAACAACAAGCGGTATGCCGAATGCCGCGACCAGGAGCCTGGATTTCATATATACCTCCGGCTTTTAATAATTAAATCATTATATCTATAACGTCAAACAATGTCAATCAAGCGCTCTTTCACGGATGTCCTCCCGTATTTTTACTGTGAGCCGTCTTGTGTTTTATGAAAATTCCAGTCGGCGGCAGGATGATGGTTTACTAAACCCATATCCGGGTATACAATAAAAAGAAAAGGCAGAGGCCGGTTTGGGAGAAAAACATGGTTACGTATGCGCTGCTTACTAATCCCGGGCATAACAGAGTTTATTATGAAGAATCTAAAAAGTTGGCTGCCGGTGAGCTTCAACTGGCGCTTACGAAGCTTTCCATATCCTGCAGTGATGTGAAATCAGATTATATTGCGGGCGTTCATTATGTTGTGTTTTCTGCATCAGATGACCTGAGTGAAGAAGATATTGCCGTTATTGGCATGCTTTCATTTGTATATGCCATATTTGAGATCAAAAAAACCCGGGGGCTGATTTTACTCTTGCCGATTATGAAGATAAATAATCGGTACATAGACGAAAACATCGGCACCATTCTCAAATATACCGGTAAAACAAACGAGCTTTTTACCCGTATGATGATCAATATTGCTTTGTTTTGTTCTGATTTTTCACATCTAAACCAAATCAGGCTGTTGGACCCGGTCGCCGGTAAAGGGACAACACTGTTTGAAGGTTTGGTTTTCGGATATGATGTGTACGGGATTGAGATTGGAGAAAAAATCGTATCGGAAGCTTATCATTTTTTGAAAAAATATCTTGAAACAGAAAAATATAAACATACGGTAAAAACCGAAAAAGTAAGCGCTCCGGACAAAGCGTTTAAGGTCATACGGCACAGCTTCGATATCGCGAAGACAAAGGAGGAGCAAAAAGGAGGTAACCTAAAACACGTGGAGCTTATTGCCGGAAACTCCGCCAACACCGATAAATTTTTCAAAAAGAACTTTTTCCATCTGATTGTCGGCGATCTGCCCTATGGGGTTCAGCATGGAAATGTAACCAATGAAAAGCAATCCTCGCTGACGCGAAATCCCAAAGAACTGCTCAACGCCTGTCTTCCCGCCTGGTATCGTACATTGATGAATGGCGGTACCTTGGTTTTATCATGGAACTTGCTTGTTCTGCCCAGAGAGAATATGGTGTCATTATTGAATAAATCAGGCTTTACAGTGATTGACGGGGATAGTCTCATGAATTTCAGGCATCGGGTTGACCGCTCCATAAACCGTGATATTGTGGTTGCCAAAAAGACACGCCGGTAACCTCATACCACCGTGCAAAAAGCTGCCCTGAAATATCTCAAGGCAGCCTTCTTATTTTATGCGGGTTTATACCTGTATTTGTTCCATGATGAAGGCTTCTATGATGTCGCGTTCTTTGATGTCGTTGAATTTCTCCAGCGTCACCCCGCACTCGTAACCGGCTGCGACTTCCTTGGCATCGTCTTTAAAACGCTTTAGGGAAGCGATATCGCCTTCGTGAATAACAATGCCGTCTCTGACTATACGCACCTGGGCGTTTCGCTGAAGCTTGCCGTCCTGGACATAGCAGCCTGCGATCGTGCCGATCTTGGAGGCTTTATATATCTGGCGGACCTCGGCATGACCAAGCAATACCTCTCGGTATTTCGGAGCGAGAAGTCCTTTCATGGCAGCTTCGATCTCATCTATACATTCATAAATGATCCTGTACATCCTGATATCCACGCCTGCACGCACAGCCGATTCTCTGGCGGACGGTTCAGGCCGGACATTAAAGCCGACAATTATCGCATTTGATGTTGAGGCCAGCATAATATCGCTTTCGCTGATTGCCCCGACACCGTTATGAATAACTCTGACGCGCACTTCTTCGTTGGTCAGCTTTTCAAGAGATGCTTTGATCGCTTCGGCGGAACCCTGAACGTCTGCCTTTACGATGACCGCCAGTTCTTTGATCTCACCCTGCTGAATCTGGCTGAACAGATCCTCAAGCGTAACCTTTCTCTCCGAACCTGTTGTCGTCTGCTTGCTCAGGTGCTTTCGCTGCTCTACAAGTTCTCTGGCCATACGCTCATCTTCGACCGCGTTAAATGTGTCACCGGCTCCCGGCGCTTCCGAAAGCCCGGTTATTTCAACCGGAACCGAAGGCCCGGCTTCCTGAAGTCTTTCGCCTTTGTCGCTGATCATGGTCCGAACTCTGCCGACCGTCATCCCCGCTATGATTACATCGCCTTGCTTCAGTGTACCGTTTTGAACAAGCACGGTTGCTATCGGGCCGCGTCCCTTGTCGAGCCTTGCCTCAATGACGGTTCCTTTGGCCAGTCTTTTCGGATTGGCCTTCAGCTCACGCATTTCGGCGGTTAAAGTAACCATTTCAAGCAGGTTGTCAATACCCGCTCCCGTCTTCGCCGAAATCTCGCAGATGATCGTATCCCCGCCCCATTCCTCAGACAGGATCCCGTGATCCGTAAGCTGCTGCTTGATGCGCTGGGGGTTCACACCTTCCTTATCCATCTTGTTGATCGCAACAATAATCGGCACTTCGGCCGCTTTCGCATGGTTAATGGCTTCTATTGTCTGCGGCTTGATTCCATCATCCGCAGCCACGACCAGAATAGCGATATCCGTGACCATGGCGCCTCTCGCACGCATCGAGGTAAACGCTTCATGACCCGGGGTATCCAAAAACGTTATCTGTTTCCCTTTTACTTCTATCTGATACGCTCCGATATGCTGCGTGATTCCGCCTGCCTCGCCTTCCGCGACATTGGCATGCCGGATCCTGTCCAGAAGGGAGGTCTTCCCATGATCGACATGGCCCATCACAACGACAACCGGGCTCCTGCTTTTCTGATCTTCCTTTTTGTCTTCGGAATCGTCAATCAGCCGCTCCTCGATTGTCATTACGATTTCCCGTTCGACCTTACAGCCCATTTCAAGAGCGACAAGCGCCGCCGTGTCATAATCGATGATATCGGATAAGGATGCCATTGTTCCGAGCTTAATGAGCTGTTTTACTACCTCTGTGCCTGTCTTTTTCATTCTGGTGGCCAGCTCGCCGACAGAGATTTCATCGGGAATCGTCACCTTCAGCTGTTGCTTCTTGGCTATCTCCAGCTGAAGCTTCTGCATTTTATCACGCTGCTCCTGGCGCTTTTTTGCGCCTGCCGCTACGCTGCTTCCTCCCCGCTTATCTTGACTCTTCCTTGTAAACTTTTCCTTACCGGACCTGGCATTGGCAAGCCTTTCCGGTACGAACTTTTCAAGCCTCTCGTCATATTTGGCAATATTGACGGTCGCACCTCTTGTATCGATTACACGCTTCTCAGGCACTCTTGGTGCCTGTACGTTCGGCTTTGATCCCGCAGTCTGCTGTTGGGGATGTGTCCTTTGCCTGAAATCCTGCTGCTTTCCCTGCGTTTTTCCCGCATCGCCCGACGCCTGACCTGCCGGACTTGACGTTTTTTGATCCTGCGAATGCGGTTTGCCTTCTTTTGCGTCTTTGGCAGTTTTGCTGCTTTTTGTATCCGGCTGCAGTTGGGTGCCGCTTTGGGTTCTTTTTGCAGCCGTTTCCTCCCGCTTTGCAGCGATACCGGGTTTCCGGTCCTTTTGCGCTGCCTTTTCAGCCGGTTCGGCTGTAGGTTTGCTTGTGCTTTTGGATGTAAGTGCGAAGACATCTTCAATGCTCTCAACCTGATTGTGAATGGTGAGGTAATCAAATACGATATTCAGCTCTTCGTCCGTGAGCACCTGCATATGGTTTTTCGGTGCAGTCGCATATTCCGCCAATATTGTGCTAATGGCTTTTGTAGTAAGGTTAAAATCTTTAGCCACCTCATGCACTCTATACTTCACCATTTACATTCCTCCTCTTTTGCTCTTGTCCTGTGTTTTTGCGGCAAGGCCGCCGATTTTTCCGCTTTTCAATTTGCTTTGCTTCGCCTTCAGCCGCTTATATAAGTCGGAATATTCCTCATATCCGGCAGCCAGCTTTTCCGCAAAGCTTGCCGCCATACTCAAGTCCGTTATCGTGATAACCGCGCATACTCTCTTCCCGAGCATTTCACCCAGCGTTTCCTTCTCATATGGCAGTGCGGCTTTTTCAATTTGACTCCATGCGGATAGATTCGCCGCCCTTTTAACCGTATTATCCGATGCATCCGATGCCGTTAATATCAAAACGGCCTTTCCTTTTCGCGTGGCGGCATATACGGCTTCTTCGCCCGTTTCCAGCGCTCCCGCTTTTTTGCACATGCCCAGAAAACTAAGTATCTTATCCATCTCCTGCCTCCATTCTTGCCAAAAGATCGTCATAAAGCTCGGCAGGTATTGAAGTATCCAGCGAACGCTCGAGCGCCTGTGATTTCCGCGCCTTTTTCAGGCATTCGGTATTTTTGCAAAGATATGCGCCCCGACCCGGGCTTTTGCCCTTAAAGTCGAGCGAAATCGTACCTTCAGGTGATCTTACCACACGGATAAGCTCCCTTTTGGGCTTCATTTCCTTGCATCCCGTACACTGACGCAACGGTATTTTTTTCGGCATTCACTAAACTCCCCATTCCGCCGCTAATCGGCGGTAATAATATCCCGGAAAATCGATGGTTTGAGCATGAGCAAGATTCGCTCCGCCTCTATGAATAAAGCGCTGAATCATTGTGAAATCTTCTCAGCTTCGTATTCAGGCCATTATTCGTCAAAATTATCGTCTATATCATCATCTAAATCATTATCAAAATCTTCAAGACTTTGCCCGGATTCTGTTTTCAGCCTGGATGTATTTATCATCTCAGAGGCCGGCCTGATATCGATCTTGTAGCCGGTCAGCTTCGCTGCAAGCCGGGCGTTTTTTCCCTCTTTGCCGATGGCAAGCGACAATTGATTATCCGGTGCGATGACCCGGCAGCTTTTCCCGTCTTCCAAAAGCGTAACGCTGTAAACCTCCGCCGGCGCCAAAGCGGCGGCGACAAACGCCTCCGGTGATTCATCATACTGAATAATATCAATTTTCTCGCCCTTCAGCTCATCGACAATGCCGGATACGCGTGCACCCTTGGGTCCCACGCAAGCACCAATCGGATCAACGGTCGGATCGTTCGACCAGACAGCTATTTTCGTGCGGCTGCCCGCTTCTCTTGCTATGCTTTTAATCTCCACAATCCCGTCAAATATCTCAGGAACCTCCAGTTCAAACAGGCGCTTGACAAGGCCGGGATGTGTTCTGGATATGATCACCTGAGGGCCCTTTGTAGACCGCCGGACCTCAACCAGATACACCTTGACCCTGTCGCCTTCCCTGAGGTTTTCGGACGGAACCTGCTCGCCGGTAAGAAGGACGGCTTCGGTGATTTCGGCGCTGCTGGCAATTTTGATATATATATTTCCGGTCCTGGGATCAACCCTGCTGACGACCCCTGTTAGGATTTCATGCTCCTTGGATGTAAATTCCTCATAAATCATCCCGCGCTCAGCTTCACGTATACCCTGAATAATAACCTGTTTTGCAGCCTGCGCAGCGATTCTTCCGAATTTTTTAGTTTCCACATCTGTTTTTATTATATCGCCGATCTCCGCTTTCGGTGATGTCTCTCTTGCTTGATCCAGCGTCAGCTCCAGAGCGGGATTTGAAACTTCCTCAACGACCGTTCTTTGAATATAAATATTAATCTTACGCTTTTCGGCATCAATATCCACAACAACCCCTTCCGCTGTTTCCGGATCATCCTTACGCACAGCGGCCAGCAAAGCCTGCATGATCTTCTCAATCATGTAGCTCTTGGGTATGCCTTTTTCCTTCTCGATTTCTTCAATTGCCAAAAAGAATTCGGTGTTCATCTGTATCTTCCATTCCGCCGCTGCGCAGGCAAATATTCTGAGAAAACAGCTTTATCTTGCCATACGCAGCCCTTACCTGATGACAAGACCTTCAATGCGTTCATCAACGCATACTAAAAAACGATTCTCAGTCTGACGCTTGCGATCTCGCTTTTTTTAAAATGAGTGGTTTTTCCAGCCGCCTCGATCTCCACGTCGCCTTCCGCGTAGCTTTTTAGCTTTCCAATATATTCTTTTCGTCCCTCTTTGGCACCATAGAGCTTTACCGCCACATTGCTGCCGATAAATTTCTCAAAATCAGACGGCCGCTTCAGCGTTCTTTCTGCTCCGGCAGAAGAAACCATGAGAATATAAGCTTCCTCTATCGGATCCTCTTCATCCAGTAACGCATCCAATTCGCGACTGACCGCCTCGCATTGGTCGATAGTCACGCCATCGTCACTGTCTATAAAAACACGCAGGAAGCGCTGCCCGGCTTCTTTGACAAATTCCACGTCCCAAAGCTCACATCCCTGTTTTTCCGCTATGGGAGCGGCCAGCTTTGAAACAAGCCCAACGATGTTTTTCATACCTTGTCTACTTACCTTCCATTCGGTCGTTTACTGTCATTTCATCACCATTACAAATGGCCTTGAACAAGCAAAAAAATATACATTCCTGCAAGGCCAAGAAAAAGAGTGGGCAAAGCCCACTCAGAAAATCAATACCTCTAAATAACATGATAACACAACTTCGTGCCGATTGCAAGTATTTTTTATGTTTCAGAAAATCAGAAAATTCACCCGTGACTTGAAAGTCACGTGAAACGAGATGGCATCCTAACTGAGGTTCTTTATGCACGATATAATGCGAGACTGAAATACCCCGTTTTCAAGCGTTATCTCTCCGGTTCATATTGCGATTTTGAAACCTTCGGAACGGCATCGCTCCGGATTCTGCCTAATTCCTCTCTGATAATCAAGTCCACGACTCTGCGCCCATGGCTGTCCAGCTGTTTGTAAATATTCAGCATCTCGATTTCCGTAAGGCCAATCCGCATGTTATTATCAGGTTTCCCGACCAGGTAATCAAGTGATACATTAAAATAATCGGATAGCTTCAGTAAAGTTGCAAGCCTTACGTTCTCATACCCTTTCTTATACCAACCGTCTATTGTCGTATACGGAATCCCGCTGTTTTGAGCGAGTTTGCTTTTCGTTATCGCTTTCTCGGCCATCAACCGATTGAGCACAGTCAAAAACATACTGTCACTTCCCCGGCATATTGTCTTGTTTACCGTTAGGCAGCCGATGCCGCCGATTATGTTATACTTAAAAGGCTGTGGCCCTAATACTGTCCATCCATTCAATTGAAAAACAGTATCATATCAGGCGAAAAGTCTCGGAGGATACGCGCCGCTGTCATGTAGCCTTTTTATCTCGGCTTTGACTGCTTCGATGTCCTCCCTGTATGTGATGCCGCACCATTTTGCCTGTGTATCCAAAACCGATACGTTAAGCTTTCCATGTCTGATCATTTCATCAATCATAACCGGGAGCAGGCATTCGCTTTTATTGTCTTCCGGCGGCAGTTTCGCTAAGAACCCGTTAAAGTAATCTTCCATCACATCTAATATCCAAGGGGTAAAACCCCAGATATTCATCGATACCAAAGAATCGGAGTCAAGCGGGATACCGTTTTTTGCCGACGCCATATCCTTAATCGTTCCGTCCGGGAAAAGCCTGATTTTATATGTTTCCTTTACGCTCTTAAGCCGGCCGTTTTCCTGATTGCAGATTCCCCTTGTTACGGTTCCGTTAATGCTCACCGTGTTTTTGAGCCGGTAGCCGACCATAGAAGCGTGACCTTCCGGCTTCATGTTGATCAGTTGCTTGTAGATGGATTGATACGCGTCTATCCCATAATAGTCGTCGGCATTGATCACGACAAACGGTTCTTTGATCATATTTCTTGTGCACAGTACCGCGTGAACCGTTCCAAACGGCTTTGTGCGCCCATCCGGCACGACATAAAAAGAGGGCAAAGAAGAATAATCCTGCAGCGCGTATTCGACTTCAACGGGCTTTCCGTCCGCAGTCTTCCGGTGCATGATCCTATCGCCCGAAAGAAGCTTTACATCCTCCAGAATATCCGGTTTTACAATATAGACAACCTTGGAGAAACCTGCCCTGATTGCGTCATAAATCGAGTATTCCATTAAAATCTCACCGGCAGGTCCTATTTTTTCAATCTGTTTGATTCCGCCGAACCGGGAACCGATTCCCGCGGCCATGATCACCAACGTCGCTTTCACGCCATCCTCCTTTTCCGCCGCTTTGCATTCATGCTGTGTTTAATACCTGCAATCTATATCTCCAGATCCTCAATGAGTTCGCCGCTTAAAATCCCTTCCGCTATCTGTCTGACTTCTCCTGTCATTTTAATGTTCCATTCATTGTCCACGGAAATTTTAAGCTCCCCTCCCTGCATTTTGATATGTACATCATTGGCGGATAGTCCTCTTTTTTTCAGAACGCTTGCCACCGCGCATGCCGAACTGCCGGAAGCCAGTGTGAAGCCCGCTCCTCTTTCCCAGATTAGAATCTCGGCCAAACGGGATGACAATACCTTTACAAACTGGACATTGATCCTGTTTGGAAAAACACTGTGGTTTTCGATATCTTTTCCGTAAGCCCTGATCTCATCCTCGCTCAACTTGTCCGTAATAATGACACAATGCGGGTTTCCAACCGAAACACAATTGATTTCATATACCTTGTCGCGCACAGCCAGTGTTTCGCCGATTACTTCTCCGGATAAAAACCCAGTTGGAATAGCCTTGGAATCGAAAATGGCCTTTCCCATCTCCACTGACACGGATCTGGCCTTTTTGAACGTGGTTTTCATGATCCTTGCATTGACGATCCTGCCCATTGTTTCAACCGTGAATTCCTTATGCAGGCAAAAACCGTAATCATAAAGGAATTTACAAAATATTCTTAGCCCATTCCCGCTGATTTCCGCCTCCGAACCGTCCGGGTTAAAGACTTTCAACCCAAAATCCGCTTTGTCTGAATCCACTTTCAATAAAATACCGTCCGAACCAATTCCGAAATGGACATTGCAAATCCGTTTAATCGCTTTTTCGGTCAGATCAAAGCTGATATTGTCCTTATCCAGGACAACATAATCATTGCCCAATCCGTGCGTTTTCACAAAGCTGTTTATTTTCACATAACATCATCTGCCCTTAACCGTATTGCAATACTATTGCTTTTACAAATCATTATGACAGTCATGGGAATATATTCCGACTATTTCATAAAATATGGACATGTCTCGTTCTTACCCCGGCAGTCAGATCACATCGGTTCTATTTTTATTGATATTAGTTATTATAGCCCCGGACATGCCGGCTGTCCAGATTATTTCCTATTGCATGTATCGGACCTGCAGCGGTAATATGTTAAACAAACTTTATTCGAAAAAAATGTATTGACAGAAAATCAGTAACGTGATATGATATTTATCAATATATTTTAAATGCGATAATAAGGGACGCAGATTTAGCCGAAGACGTTTTCAGAGAATTGCCGGTTGGTGAAAGGCAATACGCTAAGCTACAATCCCTCCCCCTTTAGCAGTCAGCTGAAAGCGTAAGCGATTAGGCGCGACCGGAGGCCCGCCGTTAACCGGGAACGCATTCGATACGACTTCGTATCCGATGTTGTTGAGCGGCTGCATTATGCAGCAACCGGAGTGGTACCGCGGAGCAATGCTTCGTCTCTATTGAGACGAAGCTTTTTTTATTGAAATTACATGGAAAGGCCGGGTTGATATGTCATTTTACTTCCTGCGACTTAGATGCCGCAGACAACCTTTTGGGTTCGTTCTGCGCTTTTTGGCATTCCTTTTTTACGGTTTCACAGCGAAGCCAGAACCATCGGTGTAATCCGGCTATTTCCGGCCGATACTGCACATGGTTATGGCCTTCGCCCGCATCGGCGGAGTTTTTTATTTGAAAAAATCCGCTTCATATTAAGAAAGAGGTAAATTATAATGAGAAAGATAACCATATTTGACACAACACTGAGAGACGGTGAGCAAGCGCCGGGCTACAGCATGAATATAGCCGAAAAGGTAGAGATGGCAAGGCAGCTGGAAGCGCTTGGTGTCGATGTTATGGAGGCCGGCTTTGCCGCCTCGTCACCGGAGGATTTTGAATCGATCAGAGCCATCGCAAAAAACATCAAAAAAGCAACCGTATGCAGTCTCTCCCGTCTGGTCAGGGAGGACATCACACGCTCTTATGAAGCCGTGAAAGACGCGGCTTATCCGAGAATCCATGTGTTTATTGCAACAAGCGACATTCACATAATGCATAAGCTCAAAACGACCCGAGAGGATATTTTGTCGAAGGTCAAGGAACTTGTCGCTTACGCCAAAAGCCTGTGCAAAGACATTGAGTTTTCCGCCGAGGACGCATCGCGAAGCGATTGGGACTACCTCGTTAACATTTTTGAGGCTGCTATCGATAGCGGGGCGAATGTGATCAATGTACCCGACACGGTTGGGTATACCACACCGGATGAAATGTACGCTTTGATCAATTACCTCAAAGAGCACGTTAAGGGCATTGATCGTGTTGACATTTCCGTCCACTGTCATAACGATCTCGGTCTTGCCGTTGCGAACACACTTGCCGCCGTCCGGGCCGGCGCCAAGCAAATCGAATGCACCATCAACGGCATCGGAGAAAGGGCCGGTAACGCCGCCCTCGAGGAATTGGTAATGGCAATCAACACGAAAAAAGATTATTATAACTGCGAAACCGGTATCGAAACAAGGCAGCTGTTCAAAACAAGCCGGCTTCTGTCGTCGATTACCGGTGTTCCGCTATATCCAAGCAAGCCGATTGTCGGGAGCAATGCATTTGCGCATGAGGCCGGCATTCATCAGCATGGCGTTATCAATAACCCGATGACTTACGAAATCATGTCTCCGGAGAGCATCGGCATTATACAAAACAGAATGGTTCTCGGTAAGCATTCGGGCAAACACGCCATCGAATCAAGGCTTAACGAACTGGGATATGAGTTATCGCCGGAAGAGATGGAGAGGATTTTCGCGGAATTTAAAAAGCTGACCGACAAGAAGAAAACGATAACCGAAAAGGATTTAATTGCTTTGGCGGGAGCAGAGAAAATGAGCGATATCGAAACCTATGTGCTGGAAGGATTCACCGTTCAATCCGGTTCCGACTCCTCGGCCACTTCATCGATCAGGCTTGTTAAAAACGGAGAGGTGTATATGGACGCCGCTATCGGTTCCGGTCCGATCGATGCCGCTTTCAAGGCAATCGAACGAATTACCGGTCTGGGCAACGAGCTTGTCAACTATACAATCCAGTCGGTCACCGAGGGAGAGGACGCGTTGGGTGAGGTAATGGTGAAGCTAAAAAGAAAAGACGGCGAGGATACGGTAACCGGGCACGGCCTGAGTACCGACATAATCGAAGCCAGCATCAAAGCTTATGTTAATGGCGTCAACAAGATCCTTGCCTTCAGAAGCTGAGCATAATACTATTCTACATGTTTTTGGAGAGCAGTATAAATATCCGTTCAATACATCCCTTCCGTACGGTATCGTCATATACTGAACAAGGAGGGGATGTCGTTGAATTATAATCCGGATAATGCGGTTGCCTATGCGCATAAATGGGCATTTTCCCGAAATCCGCGGTACTATGATTTTCAAAATATCGGCGGAGACTGCACGAATTTTATCTCACAATGCATTTATGCGGGCTGCCATGTCATGAACGATACACCGGATCTCGGATGGTTTTACTATTCGCCGAAATCCAGAAGCGCCGCCTGGAGCGGTGTTGCATACCTCTATCGCTTCCTTGTCGCGAACAAAGGCCGGGGACCATATGGTCATTTGGCCCCTTTAACCGAAGCCGGTCCCGGCGATGTTATTCAGCTGAGTTTTGACGGAGAAAATTATACCCATTCCTTGTTTGTTGTCAAAGCCGGTAAGAACCCCGAACCGCAGAACATTCTGATTGCAACGCACACATATGATGCAGACAACAGGGCGCTCAATACATACACTTACCGGTCTCATCGGTTAATCCGCATCGACGGAGCGCGACTTTAAGTTGAGCGATTTATAACAAAAAGACCCGGAAGCGCCGTCATCGGTCCACCTCCGTGTCTTTTTGCGTACATATGCCTTGGGGTTTTTGGGTTTGCGTGTTACCGGGTTAAGCGCACCCCATGTTCTTCGCTTTTTTGTATTGAGTTCCCGTTTCTTGCGCTTCGATAGCTTCTCATGCGGTATAAATTTCTCCATATATTCTCCTTTTCCTGTTGTTGCTGTTATTATAATCCAGATACGACTAATTGTCTACGATTCCATTTAAATACTGCTCTTTGGCCAAATTGAAAAAAAATATGACCAAGGGCAAAGAGCCGAATGTGTATGCCCGTCACAGCCGCGCTGACTGTGACGGGCACTCCTCAGGCTTCATACAATCCCATAAAATGCGTATAATCCAGAACATCCGCCAGCCCCGCGAGAACCCTGTTCATCGCGACCTCGCTATAGATGCCGGCTTGCGGCTGAGCGCTGCTTTTATCTGCGTCTGTCTCGGGTAGCGCCACACCGATGGTCCTTCTCCCGTTTTCCTGCATGTTTATGAACATATTTCCGTTATAATGCTCAACAATCCGCATGGCCGAGGCCGTTCCCAAATCAGTTCCGCCAAATATGCCAAATGCTTCCACCGGCTTGTTGCCGCTGTTTTCCATGTTATTACGGTGCTCGGTACCGTTTTCTCGCCCGCAGGCGGTTATGTTCAGCATAATGTTACCGCCATTCTTGCTCAAAGCAAGGATAATATCCCCTCCTCCGGAGATTAGCCTGATGCTGTCGCAAAAAAGGCACAACAGCATATGCTCAAATATTATATAATCTGCCGATATGACTGCATCTTCACATTGACTGATAAAAAGAAAGTCAATACCGCTTTTGTAAAACAAGGAAGCAACGGTTCCGACAAGATTCGTACAAAGGTAATTCAATTCTATTAACCCTGTATCCGTATACCCCGGCCCTCTCCCGGCCATCAGATAACTTTCGATGTTCCGCGTTAACTGCAAAAGTTTATAGTGATTATGTTTCATCATTGCCAAATACGGCAATGTTTCGGTTTTTTTTTGATCTTCAAGCTCATGAAAAAGCGCGGATGCTGAGGCGAAGCATACACTCAGTGTTTCTCTCAGCGTGAAAATAACGCTTTCCATAACCTTTAAATATTCATCTTCTTCGCTGCATTCTGCCGTCCCGATATTATCCGGCTGATTGCCCTCGGGTGTTAAGCAAGCATTAGCATCGGCATCATTGAGCCGGGAGTACCCGGAAGATATCCCCGACGCAAAGGAAGCCCCCTCGGTATCGATTGTAACCACTCCTTCAAGTTCGCTGTCGGTTATAGACATATATCTGAACGGTTTCCCGTCCAAAAGGCGTTTTGCTCCGGCGTCCAAACCGGTTTTCTCGCCGCTTTTTGATGCAATGACCGCAGCGCCGTCATGTTTTGGCATACTGCCGATCATCTCGTTCATACGCCATATGCTCTCCTTTTCAATAAAGGGCCTTTGTACTGCATCATGAAATTTGTTTATTCCTTTCCGACAAGGTACGGATAGTTTTTGTCGATATCATATAAATAATACCTAAATATTTCCTACACACTTGAAATACCTTGTGCTTCGGATTACAATGTTTCCGTATGGATATACTGTGATATGGAAAAACTCAGGCAATCATCAACCACAGGGGATTAAAAAGCGTAACGACTCAGACAAACCGCTTTGCATTCTCCTCCGTGTGCAATTTTCCAAATCATTTGATATTTTACAAAGTGGAGGTATATTATGGCAATCAAAATAGGAATCAATGGATTCGGAAGGATCGGGCGGCTCGTTTTCAGAGCAGGCCTGAACCGCGAAGACATCGAGTTTGTGGGCATCAATGACTTAATCAGTTCCGATTATATGGCCTATATGCTCAAGTATGACACTATCCACGGCCGGTTCAATGGGACGGTCGATTATACGCAGGACAGCTTGATCGTAAATGGAAAAACCGTTCAGGTTTTTTCGGAAAAGGATCCTTCGATTATCCCTTGGGATTCTGTCGGTGCGGATTATATCGTTGAGTCGACCGGTTTTTTCACCACAACCGAGAAAGCATCAGGCCATCTGAAGAGCGGGGCAAAAAAAGTCGTCATTTCAGCGCCTTCCGCAGACGCTCCCATGTTTGTTATGGGCGTTAATCAGGAAAAATACGAAACTTCAATGAACATCGTATCCAATGCCTCGTGCACGACCAACTGCCTGGCTCCTTTGGCTAAGGTCATCAACGATCAGTTTGGCATCAAGGACGGCCTGATGACAACCGTTCACTCTATAACATCGTCACAAAAGACCGTCGACAGCCCCTCATCTAAGGATTGGCGCGGCGGCAGAGCAGCGTCGGGTAATATCATTCCCTCTTCTACCGGAGCGGCAAAAGCGGTCGGCAAGGTTATCCCGTCATTAAACGGCAAACTAACCGGTATGGCCTTCCGCGTCCCCACTTTGAATGTTTCCGTCGTCGATCTGACAGTTAACCTGGAAAAGCCCGCATCATATAATGATATTTGCGCGGCTGTCAAGAACGCTTCTGAAAACGAAATGAAGGGAATAATGGGTTATACAGAGGAATTGGTGGTATCCTCCGATTTCATCGGCGATGCGCGCACATCCATATTCGATGCCAAAGCCGGCATTGCGCTGACCGACACCTTTGTTAAACTGGTCAGCTGGTATGACAATGAATGGGGTTATTCCAACAAGCTCATTGACCTCATCGCCCATATGAACAGCAGGGACAATACCTGAGCATAAACATCGATCAATGTATAGTATGCAGCGAAAGGGGGTACTGTCTCAAAATGTCTCCGAAAGCATCCGGCATTAAAACAATTGCGAAAAACAAAAAAGCTTTTCACGACTATTTTGTTGAGGAGCGCTTTGAGGCCGGAATCTCCCTTTCCGGCACTGAGGTTAAATCCATCAGGCAGGGTGCGGTTAATCTACGGGACTCATTTTGCATGGTCAAAGACGGCGAACTTTTTGTCAGAGGTATGCACATCAGTCCTTATGAAAAGGGAAATATTTTTAATAAGGAGCCCATGCGCCCGCGCAGGCTTTTGATGCATAAGCGTGAAATCATGAAGCTGAGTAACAGAGTAAAGCAAGACGGCTTTTCACTAATACCGCTTTCTCTTTATTTTAAAGGCCCGCTTGTCAAAGTAGAGCTCGGTGTTTGTAAAGGCAAAAAGCTTCACGATAAGCGAGACGCCGAAGCAAAAAAAGACGCGGTGAGGGAAATCGAAAGATCCATCAAAGATCATTAATATCTTTTATCACGGCTTCGTTATACAAAGAATAAATTAAGGAAGGAAATCATCCCGAATGAAACAAAACCCGATCGTTACGATAGAAATGGAAAGTGGCGGAACCATTATTGCCGAGTTATACCCCGATATTGCGCCGAATACCGTCAACAACTTTATTTCCCTGATTCAGTCCGGCTATTACAACGGCTTGATTTTTCATCGTGTCATTCCCGGCTTCATGATCCAGGGCGGCTGCCCGAACGGGACCGGCACCGGAGGTCCCGGCTATTCGATCAAAGGTGAATTTTCCGCCAACGGCTTCAAGAACGACCTCACGCATGACAAAGGTGTTTTGTCAATGGCCAGAACGTCGGCGCCGAATTCAGCCGGCAGTCAGTTTTTCATCATGACATCAAAGTCCCCGCATCTGGACGGTAACTACGCCGCTTTCGGAAAAGTAACCGAAGGACTTGACGTTGTTGACGACATCGTTAACGCTCCGCGCAATCATATGGACAAACCGGACTCCGATCAACGCATGAAGTCTGTAACGGTCGCAACTTATGGCACAGATTATCCGGCACCTGAAAAATGCTGACTTTTTCTATCCGCCGACATAGGTTTATGTAAACTATATCATTTCTTTTGCGTTCCCGGTATTGCATAGCGAACGGATGTATGATATACTATCTGCGTGAACAGATAACATATTCGCCTATTTATGTCGCCTTGCATTGCAAGGCGACATATGAAACGAAGCCTGAGCCGATACCGAATGGTTTTCCTCAGTGCGGAGAATTAAAAACACAAAACAACAAACCGCACCTCCGATTATATGGGGGCGTACCGGTTTCGACGGGGGTACGGAGGCGGGATAAGCGGGCAGAGGCGCCTGACCTCTATAAAACGGGTACATTTATAAATTAAACAACGATAACGATTATCAATTGATGGCCGCTTAGGCCATCCGTCCCGTCCGGAAGAACCACGAGCCGGAACGGGGCGTCACTTAGTGGTGCACGTGAGCGCGTTAAGCTTTGCCCGCGCCATGCATAATGAAGCTACAAACCCGAGGGGCGTGGCGGCTTGCCCCCGGCGATGAAAATAGCCTTGCGCTGAAATAACCGTCTGCGCCCGGA
>LSQX01205068.1_pt1 | contig 38411 bp, 30 predicted proteins | sample 654561 | NCBI WGS metagenome assembly LSQX01 (sample SAMN04489861, study PRJNA283612) | anaerobic digester metagenome | isolation source: 4 biogas reactors fed with cattle manure at either 37C or 55C with and... | place: Denmark: Kongens Lyngby | collected 2014 | reverse complement strand
GACCTGCGAAGACGTGGATGAGTGCGCTGATGGCACGGCCGCATGCGATGAAAACGCCACATGCCTGAACACCGAAGGGGCATATGAATGTGCCTGTAACGATGGCTTTGAAGGCGACGGAAAGGACTGCCAAGACGTGGATGAGTGCGCCCTTGAGACCCATGACTGTCCAGAAGACATGACCTGCAAGAACACGGAGGGAGGCTTCAACTGCGAATGCCCACCTGGATTGGTCGAAGAGAGTGGCACGTGCATAGACCCGGCAAAATGGGTTGCCGTTGCGTATTTAGGAAGCGGCCTTGGCATGCTTGACACTGACACGATGGTCATTCACGGCCCATTTTTAAAAGGACGACTCGGGTATGATCAAATCTTCGACATAGCCGTTACCCCAGACGGCAAGACAGCTGTGATACTGGTCGGCTTTCCCAGTGTCGTATACTTCGTCGACATATCGAACGTTATGGCTCCGACTATTTTGGGCGCCCTTCCGACACACCTATACCCCCTATACCCGTATGACATCGCCATAGACGCGAAAGGAAAGTACGCACTGATGGTAAGTGAGGATTATTATACCATTAGAGTTATTGACATTGCTGCGATGGAGCTTGTGGATGAATTCTATTCCCCGGATTCATGTCACAGCTCGGTTGAAATAGCCGCTGATGGAACCGTGATTACGACCTGTAATGATGAGCCCCAAGTCACTTCCCTTACGCTAGCAGACGATGGACAACTGAGCCTAGTCGCGACACATGATTTGCGCAATTACCCGTTCTACGGAAGGAATATCGCGATTGCTCCTGATGGTAAAACTGTCGTAGTTTCAGGGACTCATGAACCTTTGTTTTACGGCAAAGCCCTTAAGCCCGAGCGCCAAAAGGAAGAGCCAGACCCAACCTATCCGCTGTTGGTGCTTGAGATTACCAAGCCAGGTCATGTCAAGATTAAAAGCATGCTGGATGATATTCCACGGATAGTTCAGGCTATGGCCTTTGATAGGACTGGAAAACACGTGTACATGCTTGGTAACAACGGCTATGTGAGTTCGATGCACAAGCCTTTACCCGCACCGGTTTTAGATACGGAAATGGACCTGTTTATGGTCGCAGATATCGAGTCTCCCGGAGTTGTTAACTTTAATCCGGATGTTTTGGTAAACCTTCATCGAAAATCGTCTGATATTTACAGCGGTTTAGACTCGCTGGTTGTTCGTGATGACAAGGCCTGGGTTGGATATGCCAACTACTGGTACGAATACTCCCTCGACCCTAGCTTGGTCAGGTACGTTACCGCTGTTGATCTGAACACATTCGAGGCAAAACGCGTTCCAGCCGACGGCATGGTCGCCGCCTTGGCAAGAGTGCCGCTTACCTCGACCTCGGTCGAGATACCAGAAGAAACCGCAAGTTGCCAAGGCCATTGTCTTGAGGTTGTCGCAGAAGACCCTCCATTTGGCGTTGGAGGTTTCAACCGCAGTCAGCGATGTTTTTGCGAGCCAGGCTGTGAGGTTTGGGGTGACTGCTGTTCGGACTATGCAGAAGCATGCAGTGCCTGCGACCCCAACGATTGCAGGGCGGATCAGACCTGCTTGAACATGGAAGACGGAAGATACGAGTGCGGATGCATACCTGGCACCGTGGAGGTTGATGATACTTGTGAGAATATTGATGTCTGCGGCGCAGAAGGCGGCGAAGCTTTGTGCAAACCGGAAGCCACATGCGTTAACAATTGGATTTTCGGCTACCTATGTATTTGCAACGACCCATTCATCTCTGATGGCCTAGATGGCTGCATGTGTGATCATGGTTATAGAGAGGGGGGCGAAAGCGGGTGCGAAGATATTGATGAATGCGCTGAAGGACTGCACGACTGCTTCGACGACGCTGATTGTGTCAATGTAGAAGGCGGATACATTTGCGCGGGCACCCCTGCTTAAGGGTAGCAGTCTTGTCTCGGTCGTTTGATGCCATCGTTAGAAACATTGCTTGGATTTTTTGCCGCTTCATTGGTGCTGGCTATAAGTCCTGGCCCAGATAACTTGTTTGTTTTGACCCTTTCCACTGTTCATGGGCGTAAGGCTGGGCTTATTGTGACTTTGGGGCTGTGTACTGGATTGATGGTGCACACGTTGGCCGTGACCTTTGGAGTGGCCGCCATTTTCCAAGCCTCTGACCTTGCCTTTATGGCCCTGAAGTATTGTGGTGCCGCGTACTTGCTTTACCTTGCCTGGTTGGCGTTTAGGGCCAAGGATGTTGGCGGCGCTAACCAAGATGCCCCTGCGGCCGGGAAGCTGTACAGGCGAGGCATCATCATGAACATAACCAATCCTAAAGTTTCGATATTTTTCCTGGCCTTATTGCCTCAGTTTACAGACCCATCAAGAGGCTCCATCGCCGCCCAAATGGTTGTGTTGGGCGGGATTTTCATCCTTTCAACCCTCATCGTTTTTGGCGCCGTAGCCTTGGCCGCAGGCAGCATCAGCGCGTGGATGCTTAAATCTAAACGCGCCCGCGTTTGGTTAAACCGCCTGTCAGGGTTGGTGTTCATCGCCTTGGCCATCCGCTTAGCAACTATCAGCCGATGATGCTTCTGAGCGGGCCTTAATTACGTATTTCGAAAGTGGTATTTACTTTAGATGAAAGCCTAGCGGTAGTGTAGCTGGGGCTGGCTAGAACATAACCGCCTGTTTTCATAGACATATTTCAAGCACAACAATCTGGCACAAGTATTGCCAAGTCTTGGCCACGTTGGGATTTCTTCTGAAGGAGAAGACATGAAGAACTTTGTTACACGTGGCCCGCTGCTCATCGTAGCAGCGTTTTTGTTTACCGCCCTGCCAGTCAGCGCCCAAGAGGCAGGACATGACCCGGACCTGCTGGAAGGGCTGATCGAAGATGATTCCTCAGCTAGTACCCCGGAAACTGCCGCATCTGCTGCCGTTGAAGAGGCTAAAACCTCAACCGCAGAAAGCCAAGAGGCTTCAGACAAAGACTCTGTGGCTACCACTGAGGATGTGCACAGTGAAAAAGGCCCCAGTGACGAAGGCCAAGTCGAACATACCGACGGAGGCCTTCAGATCTACGAATCCGAAGACACCGTTGTCACAGGAACTAGAACTGCAAAGAGGCTATCCTCGACGCCAGTCAAGACGGAAGTAATCGGACGCACCGAACTAGAACAGAAAAACGCCTTCAATCTGGCAGACGCACTTGAAAGTGAAACAGGCGTAAGAGTCGAAAACAACTGCCAGAACTGCGGCTTCAACCAGGTCAGACTGAACGGACTGGAAGGCCGCTACACCCAGATCTTGATCGACGGCAGACCTGTAGTTTCATCAATGGCTGGTGTCTATCTGCTGGAACAGATTCCGGAAGAGATGATCGACCGCCTTGAAATCGTCAAGGGCGGAGGCTCTGCGCTGTATGGCGGAAACGCGATAGGCGGCGTCATAAACGTGATAACGACTCGCCCAAACAAGAGCTTTGCGAATATGTCCATCCAGGCAGGAGGATTGGGGATTGGCGTTAACGGCATCGGCGATGAAGGATTTGACACCAAGCTTTCGGCCAGTGGAGCTGTCGTCAATAAGGCCAAGAACCTGCGGTTGCACGTGTTTGGGTCGGGACGCATTCGTGGCGACTACGACTACGACATGGACGGATTCTCTGACATTGGCCGCCTAAGAGGAGTCAACGCCGGGGCCGAGGCGTTCTTCAACCCAATGCGCGATGCAGAACTGTCAGGAAAGTTTCACGCAATTCACGAAAACCGACGAGGCGGCGACCAGATGGCGCTGCCTGAACACGACGCCTGGGTGGCAGAAGCAGTCAAGATGTACCGTTTCTCTGGAGACATCAACTGGACACACAAGGTAAACGACCTGTTTGATTACCAGATAGGTTACAGCATCGCTCACACCCAACGAGACTCATATTACGGCAGTGGTGGAGGCGTCAGGCTGCCTGAAGTGCCTGATTCCATAGCCGACTGGAACCAGCAAATGCTGGACGAATTCCTGGAAATCTACGGTTCAAAACTGACCGCGCTGAAGGCGTACGGAAACACCACTAACCCGGTTCACGTAGTCGACGGCCTGATGAACTTCAACTTTGATGCCAAAGGTAAACACATAATTACAACGGGGTTACAGTTCAGCGCCGACATGCTGAAGGATCAGTATCCAGGATACCAAGAAGTCATGCCACCCCTGGACGAGACCTACACCGATATTGGCGCGTTTGTGCAGCACAACTGGGAATTCGCGAAATGGGGCGAGTGGGTAATTGGCCTTCGAATCGACAAGCACTCTGAGTTAAAGCAAGTGATCCCAAGTCCTAGGCTGGCTCTGATGTTCAAGCCCGCCGAATGGCTTAGGATGAGGACTTCTTTCTCGACCGGTTTCAGGGCTCCTCAGATCTTTGATGAAGACCTACACATCACGATCATCAATGGCGAAGGACAGTGGATTAACAACCCCGCGAATCTTGAGGCGGAAAAATCCTACTCGGTTTCACAGCAGTTGGAATTCGTTACCCCGATCAACAACGCATGGAGATTTAGAGGCTCGGTCAACGGTTTCTTCACCATGATCGATGACGCATTTGCCTTGCACCAAAACGACAATCCCGACACCGAAGGCATAATGGAGTTTGATCGAATCAACCGTGGCCGAACAATAGTTGGCGGGATCGAGGCCGAGGTCTCGTTCAAGATGAGAAACATCCTTGAGATCGGAACAGCCTGGACGTGGGAACGCTCATACAACTCTGAAGAAGACCCGGACTTTGGTACCAAGCACATTTTTAGAACACCTGAGGTGTACGGTTCCGTCACCTTTACGGCAACACCTTACAAGGGGCTTGAACTGCGCACGGCACTTGATATCACTGGCCCGATGTGGGCACCTCACTATGCTGGATATATTGCGGAAGATCGTTTAGAAAGGACTCCCTGGTTCTTTGACTGGGATATCAGCGTTGGGTACAAGGCCGAGTTCAACAATGGCGCCTATATCAAGCCGTTTGTAGTTGTGTACAACATCTTGAACTCATTCCAGAAAGACATGGATCAGGGCATGGATCGCGACGCTGGTTATGTTTATGGACCGCGCATGCCAAGGGCGATTTTCGGCGGTATCAAGTTTGGAATCTAAGTTGGTCAACACACTGGGAGCCAGCCTATGAACAAAGGCAAGTTCTTAACTATTTTGGTGGTCCTGACTGCGGTAGGCTCGTTGGCGACCGCACAGGAAAACCAGTTCAAACAACGAGCTCAAAAGCTGGCCGATCTGCGAGGTGAGATCGGAAGGCTTGAATCCAGAATCCAGACCGAACGTGAGACCGGACTCAACGAGGTTCAATCGCTGATATCGCAGACAGAAGAGCTGGAACTACTGATTCAAAAAGAAAAAATCCGGCTAAAGACCCTTGAACGCATGATTACTGAAAAACGAGACGCAGACAGCGCTGCGAAACAGGCGGTTGAGGAGCTGAAAACGCCGGTGCTGGCGGCGATTCAGTTGATTCGTGAGACGGTCTTGGCGGGGCTTCCGTTTCGCCTGGAGGAAAGGCTTGGCGAGCTTGACCATTTGCAAGCCAGCCTGACAGGCAACACAGCCGACGCGCTGACGATCGCTTCAAGGCTGTGGCAATTCGTCGAGGATGAGTTAAAGCTTTCAAGCGAGACTGGACAATATCGCCAAGTAATTGAAATCGAAGGTGTAAACATCCTAGCTGACGTTGTCAGGGTCGGGATGATGCTGATGTTTTATCGCACTGAAGACGGGCGATACGGGACGACCACCAAAAAGGAAGGCCTGTGGGCGTTTGAGCAGGTAACCAACAAAGAGGCAACCGATGGGATCGACGCTCTATTCGATTCACTGAGGCGCCAAGTCAGACAGGGCAGATTCAACCTCCCGATAAGGCTTGAGATTCCGGGAGGTAGCGCACGATGAAAACGCCTAGATTAATAATTCCAATCATGCTGGTGTTTTTGGCTGCGACAAAACCTGCTTTTGGGGCCGACCTTGATGCCGTGTACGCGGCCGAACTTGCAGAGCTTGAGGCTGAACGCGACCGAATGCTGAAGGAACTGGACCACATTCGAGAGCAAAACCGCAAGGATATAGATTCGCGTCGAGGCCAGATCCTGTTTTTGGGCGACCGTCTGATGCAGCTGCGCCTGGAAAGCGATAAGGCAGAAAGTGACTTGGCTCGCTTGGAAGACCTGCAGGAATCCGGGTTGTCAAAACGTGACCAGTTTGATTCGGCCATCGATCAGGCAAGCACCACGCTTTTGAAGGCTGGGGAGGAACCATTCGATGTCGACCAGGATCCGCTGGAACTGATACCAAGAGTCTTCACGGCTGCAAAGAGCCTGCTTGAAGCTAGGGCCAGTATCTCGACGCGAGATGGCAGCTATTTCATGAAAAGCGGCCTTGAAGCCAAAGGCAAGATCCTAATGTTGGGGCCGATGGCGGCTTTTGCATCCGGACCTGAAAGTGGCCTGCTGGCGTTGGCAGGTACGGATTCGTTTAGGGTCGTGCATGCCATCCCCCCAGAAACTCTGGCCCCTATCTTTGATGAAGGCAGATTTTTAGAGGTCACTCCAGTCTTTCTGATTGATCGACTGGCGGGAATGGACGTTGACGACCGGGAAAAGACCGTTTTGGAACACCTGAAAAGTGGCGGCATCATTGTCTGGCCTATCATCGGGCTTGGTTTGCTGGCGGTGTTGATCTTCATCGAACGAGTGTTTACCTTGACAAGGCTTGGCTTTGGAACGGATAAACTGATCCAAAAGGTCTTGGACTACGTGACAGCTGGACACGTGACCGACGCTGAAAAGGCCTGCGAAGGAAAGTCAAACTGCGCTTCCAGAGTGATGGAGGTGGCGCTAAAGAACCGAGGCATTTGTCGCAAAGACTACGAAAGCTTGGTTAATGAAACCCTGCTGGCGCAGCAAAACAGACTGGAGCGCTTTTTGCAGCTTCTAAACGTCATCGCTGCAGTGGCTCCGCTGCTTGGACTTTTGGGTACCGTCACAGGCATGATCGCGACTTTCGACGTGATCACAACCCACGGTACTGGAAATCCCAAGCTTCTGTCGGGGGGTATTTCCGAGGCGCTGGTCACTACTGAACTCGGATTGATTGTGGCGATTCCGGTTCTTCTATTGCATGCGTTTTTGGCAAGCTGGGTCGACAAGATCTCCGGCAACATAGAGCGAGCGGCTTTGAAACTTTCGGCTGCCTTGAATTGTGGATTTGCACAAAAAACAACCGCGGATGACCAAGACGACACGGCCGCAAGTGACCAAGACGACATAGACGCGCCCTACGCTGCTCCGAGGGAATCATGAACGGCGGGTTTGCAGACAAGGTGGTTGCAACGATAACCACCATAGTCGACTACGCCGAAGCTGGCGGCGTGGTAGTCATCCCAATCGAGATACTGGCCCTGTTTCTGTGGTTTTTCGTAGTGGTGCGATTTTTTACCCTCAGACGAGGCACGCGCAGTCCCGTTGATGAGTTGGCTACCACGCTGTTCAACCAGAAAGCGCCGAATCTAGCGGCAGGCCTTGACCCAAACGGGGTGTTAAGTTCAGCAGTGCTTGAAATGGCGGACTTGCTGAAAAATCCTGCAAATTTAAATGGATACGCCCTAAATGGGATTCTATTGGGTTGTGAGAACACGCTCAGGCGCTATCGACGCGGCATATCCATCATAGTCGTACTGGCACCGTTGCTAGGCCTGCTTGGAACAGTTACCGGCATGATAGCTACGTTTGAATCCCTGAATTCCAGTGCAGGAGATGGCGGCATCGCGGGGGGAATCTCCGAGGCGCTAATCACCACCCAGCTGGGCCTTGGGGTTGCAATCCCTGGCCTGCTTGCGGCACGAGTGCTGGAACGGCGGGAACAACGCCTGCGCGGCGAATTGAAAGACCTTAGCGAGGCATTCAAAAGAATGGCTCTTAACGAAGATAAGGAGTCTGCAGAATGATCGGAATCAGAAAAGCGGGAAACAGCCGTGAGACTGGTGAAGTCAACATGGCGCCACTGATCGACATGACCTTTATCCTGTTGATCTTCTTCATGGTCAGCACGACCTTCGTCAGAGATGCGCAGGTCGATATTGAAAGGCCTGGAGCTGCTTCTGGGGTACAATCCGATCAGCGCGTTTTAAGGGTAACCATCGATGCGCGTGGAGAAATCTATGTCGACACGCGGCCAGTCAAACCGTGGATGGTTCAAAGCGCGGTACGAGAACAGCTGTCACACAACCCCATCAAAACCGTGCTGGCAGTCGTTGATAGGAGGGTCAACACAGGCAAACTTATTGAAGTGGTAGACCAATGTAGGCTTGGAGGTGCCGAAGAAGTCGGCGTAGCGATAGACCAGGAATTCTGATGGCGACAAACACCCCCAAAACTCGCAAACTGCATCCGCTGCACATCGTTTTGGCGATTGTTGTGACGCTGGTGCTCAACATTGGGGGGATGATCCTGATGAGCGGCCTTAAGGATACTAGTCCACCGCCTGTAACTAGTGAGGTCGGTAAGGTCACAACATTTGAAGTCCAGGCACCACGCGAAAAAAGGAGGCCACCAGCTGAAAAACGCAGCAGACAGCGGGTTACAAAGACTCAGGTCTCTGCAGTTGCCCCACCGAATCTTCCGTCGAGCATCCAGTCCCCGGCGCTGCTCGCGGCCGCCCTGGACCTGTCCGACATGATTGGAAGCGAGCTTCAGGATTCGTCTGGACCAGATGAATTGATAATGAGCGAAAAGACTGTTGACGAACCGCCACGGGCGATTCGCCAGCCGGCGGCATTGTATCCACAAGACGCCGCAGACCAGGGAATCCAAGGCTATGTTCAGCTTAGGCTGCTGGTCAATAGGGATGGGATAGTTAAAAAGGTACACGTTGAAAAGGCGGCCCCTGCTGGAGTCTTCGAGGAGGCAGCAAAACAGGCCGCCATACGCTGGAGTTTTTCGCCTGCCATGTTTGAAGGCCAGCCCGTTTCGGTGTGGGTCCGGCAAAGAATGATCTTTAGCTTGGATGATGGAGGCCTATGATGCGCTTTTGGAAAAATAAAATTGGATGGGCACCACTGTGGTTTGCAGCGGTTTTGTTGACCGCCACAGTAGCTAGCGCAAATGACACTGATGACGGGCTACAGGATCCCCTCACTCCGGTGCGGATCCTGATGAAAAGTGGCAGGTGGTCAAACGCCGAAACAGCGCTGAAACGAATCGTCACGCTTGAAATTAAAAGGGATAAAGAAATCCACGAGAATGAAGAAGATGTCGAACATGTGCATTTGGACCTTTTGGAAGCAAACGCCTTGATGGGAATCATCGACGTGCAGTTCGAACGGCATCAAAGCGGAATCAAGCGCCTGGAAAGGGTCTTGCGTGAACGGCCGAATAAAACATCATTGTGGATTTATCTTGCACAAGCCAAGGCCTCAACTGGTGACCACGAAGGCGCTTTGGTCGCGCTGGATAAATGCAAAGACCTGTCAGCTCGGCTTCCTGGGTGGTTTATCCTGAAGTCAAGATCCGAAGCTGAGTTACAAAAAATGGACCAGGCGGGAAATACACTTAAAGATGGCCTAGTTGTCTTTCCTGGAAACCTCGATCTTCTACGGGAGAAATGCATGCTTATGTTCCTTATGGGGCTGTATAACGAGGCGGCGCGAACCGCCGCAAGCATGTTCACGGCGGATTCATCTGATTTTTCGGCGTTCTTAATGATGGGAGAGGCCCTAAGAAAGGTCGGAAATTTCCGAGATTCGATCCTGATCCTGGAAGAAGGTGTCCTGCGATTTCCCAAAGAAACTCAATTAAAGACCCAGCTTGCGTATGTATACGCGCTGGACGGTCAGCATTTGGCGGCAGCCCGGCTGTTTGAACGACTGACCAGGAGCGGCCAGGATTTGGCCTTTGAAACGGCGGATCAGTATCGGCTGGCCGGAAGATACCAAGATGCGCTGAAATGGAACGGTAAGGTGAAAAATGGGCAACGACGCCAGAACCAACGCTTGGCGATTGCAATCTCTGGGAAACTGTATGCCTTGGCTTGTTCAATGGCTGCTCAGCTGGAACACTGTGGACAAGTAGGTGACAACACATCATATCAACTGGCATACTCTTGTTTCAGGCATGGGGATTTTCCTCAGTCGATCAGGTTTTTGGACCGGATTTCAGACCCGACGCTGGCCTCATCAGCACAAGGGATACGGGACGCGATTTCCAGGGTAATGTAGCGCGCCGCGGGCCTGAAGGGTGCTTTTTCAAACGATGGAGACTAGATGTCACTTCGAACCAGAGTTCTGCTTGCTGCACTGCTAGCTATCGCAATCCCGCTGACAGCATATCTGGCGCTGGACTCCACCTTGAATCGCAAGAATCTGCTGAACGACCAAGCAAACTCGCTTCGAATCATTGCGGATTCGATGAACGCCATATTCATGACATGCGATGATATGTGTGTCCAGACAACGCAGGACTTCGTGTCGTCTATGGATCGCATTCACCCAGAAATTGAGATTATCATTGTGGATCGCCAGATGAGGGTGATTGCAGCGACTGAACAATCGCTGATCGGGCACCCTTGGCATGAACCTCAATTCCCTGCAATTTTGGCGGGAGAACTCGATTTTGAATGGCACAAAATGGAGCATCACGGCATACCTGTGATGGATATCACCATCCCAATGAAGGACGCCGACAACAACATAACTGGGGCGCTGCATCTGGCAAAACCTATTGAATTGGTCCAAGAGCGCCTTCGCGAAAGCAGCATCAGGTACGGGGTGTTTGTGGCAATCGTCATCATTAGCGTCGTGGCGATCCTCAGCACCATCCTTTATCGCATTATCGTGCTAAGACTGGTGAGGATCGGCCAAGAAATTCGGGAAATCAGTGGGTTGAGCGGCATCGAGGGGCCCCGCGGAAAAACCAAGGATGAGATTCAGCTGCTGCACCACTTTTTGAACAGAATGGTTGGGCAACTAGCCGGAACGACCAAACAGTTACAAGAAGCGCTTGACGACCGGGAACTGCTGCTTGAGCAGGTCAATTCGTTAAACGCCGCACTGGAAAGCGAGATTGTCAGAGTCAGGACCGAGTTGGAAAAGGCCCAAGAGGGGCTGCTGTGGGCGGAACACCTGTCAACAATTGGTAAACTGGCCGCTGGACTGGCGCATGAAATCAGAAATCCGCTTTTCATAATCAGGGCTACCGCCGAATCGATTAAAAAGACGGGTGACGAGGGAGAACAGGTCGCATCAGACATCATCGAAGAAGTCGACCGCGTCAATGACATCATCTCGCGACTTCTGGACTTGGCCAGACCCATTGTCCTTGGTAAGGAAAGGCTTAATGTTGCGGCTTTGATTCGCGACGTCGTGTCGCAGGCCGCAAAAAGACTGCCTGAGGGGGTAATGATTTTGGGAGATGTTGATGCGGCATCGGATTTGTGGATTATGGGTGATTCAAGTTACCTGAAACAGGCGCTAGCGAACATCATAGACAACTCGGTTCAAGCGATCCGATCACGTGGAGAAATCAAGATTTCGGCTGGGCACGACGCAGATGGGCGTGTATACATATCGATCAGCGATGATGGATGCGGTATCGATAAGTCCGACTTGGCGCTGGTATTTGATCCTTTTTACTCGAAACGAAGCGGCGGCACAGGGTTGGGACTACCTGCGGTAAAGAAGGTCTTGGACCTTCACAAGGCTGAGATCAGTATCGAAAGCCAGCCTGAGCAAGGTACAATTTTCAGAATCTGTTTCGAGGAGGCTTACGGGGGACTAAATGCCTAGAATCCTGGTAATCGATGATGAACCGAAAATTCTGCGCCTGATTGGCAGGGCGCTTACTGATGTAGGCCATCAGGTGACAACGTGCGATAACGGTGAACAGGCTATGCGGGAACTGAGCACATCCGGATTCGACATGATGATCAGTGATGTTCGGCTGCCGGACTGCTCTGGGGAAGACCTGCTTGAGTACGCCAAATCTATCGATCCTGACCTTCAGGTGATTCTAATCACGGCCTATGGCACTGTTTCCCAGGCCGTAAACGCTATGCGAAAGGGAGCCAGCGACTACATTCTGAAACCGTTCGAGATAGACGCACTGATTTCGATAGTCGCCAAAAACCTTGAAAACATCAGGCTGCGGGATGACCTGATGATTTTGAAATCCGAGCGAATGGATGAGAGGGCCGGACGACGAATCACGGGCAACTCGGAGCAGATCAGACACATGAAGGAGCTCATTGGCGCTGTGGCTGCGCTTCCGACGAACGTTTTGGTCACCGGTAAGAGCGGAACCGGCAAGGAGTTGGTGGCCGAGACCATCCATGCGCTGGGGGCAGGGTCACAAAGGCCGCTTTTGCGCGTTAATTGCCTCGCCATCCCTAGCGATCTGATGGAAAGCCAACTATTTGGACATGTCCGTGGGGCGTTCACAGGGGCGCACACATCGAAAAAGGGATACTTTGAGCTGGCTTCTGGGGGTTCGCTTTTTTTAGACGAGATAGGCGACCTTCCAATGGAACTGCAGGGAAAGTTGCTGAGGGTGCTTGAGGAAGGCACCATCACACCGGTGGGTAGTACTACGCCTGTTACCGTGCAAACACGGGTAATCGCGGCCACGAATGCTGATTTGGCGGAAAAATGCGCGGCTGGCAAGTTTCGTGAGGACCTGTATTTTCGGCTGAATGTCTTCCCGATTCATGTACCCACGCTGGCTGAACGCATTGAAGATATTCCAGAACTTGTGCGTGATCTGACCGAGTCGATCTGCAGGAAGCTGGGGCGACCAGTCAACGATGTGTCTCAGGATGCCCTTGATGCTATGAAGGCCTATCCATGGCCTGGCAACGTACGTGAGCTGCGCAATGTGCTTGAGCGGGCGTTGATACTGGCGGGCAATCGTCCCCTTGTGGCCAACGACTTCAAGTGCCTGCTGCGTACAACTACGCCTCACTGCTGTCCCTGTGCTGCAGAGCGGGAGGGGTCCAATTTTAACGAAAGGGTGGATGTCTTTAAAAAGAATATGATTCTGGATGCACTCGCTAAGACCAACGGGGTCAAAAAGGACGCCGCCGATTCACTTGGACTGAGCCCTCGCGCACTTTCACATCATCTGAAGACTTTGGGTATCGAATGATCGCGTTTTGGGGATTCTCCCGATAATAACCCGTACCTGCGGTTGGTGACGAAATCTAATTTATTCGCCGTCCGATTGCTGCTTGGGGGTGGGGTGGCGGTTTTGGATAAAGCCGGCAGTTTTTGGGGATATGCCAGGAATTGTTGAATTATCAACGGTGACAATCTGGTCAGACTGCTCTACCCTGTTTAAGTCTGGGTGTTCGGAGATGTAATCATGACGCGCTTTATGAGATTTCAAAGTTCTAGGCATTTGGCGATAGCTTCCGTTTTTGTGCTGGCTATGGCAGGTGTTTTGGGATGCGGTGGTGACGACCCAGCGCCGCAGGACGTCATTCAAGACAGCATGGACCAGGACGAGGGCGCCGAGGATGTGACGACGGATGCCAAGGATGTGGTCGACGCGGTGGATCACGTGGGGGATGATGGGCTAGAAGACGGGGTGGATGCAGACGACGCCACAGATGTCGATGACGCGTCGGACGCGGACGACACTTTGGATGTAGACACCGAGGAGCCTGAGGTTATAGTTCCTTCGTTCCCACTGGTTACAGGCGGCGTGTCTTCGCATGTCATAGTGGTGGCGGATGATGCCAGCCCCTCCGAGAAGACTGCGGCAAACGAAATCCAAGCGCTGTTCAAGGAGGCCTCCGGGGTTGAACTGCCAATCGTGGCCGAGCCTGAATCTGAAGATGTCCCAGTCATCGTGGTTGGGGCTGGCGCACAGGCGGCACGATTCGGCGTCGAGCCTGACATGGAGGTACTTGGTACAGACGGTTTCGTCCTGAAGGCGGCGGAGCCATCTGTCGTAATCGCTGGAAACCCAGCCGCCGGAACGATGTATGGCGTTCACCGCTTCCTAGAGATTGCGCTAAATGTCAGATGGACAGCTCCTGGCGTCACTATCGTGCCAAAGACCCCCGACATCGTTTTCCCACAAGAGCTGGATTTACTTGAAAAACCGGCCTTCAAGTGGCGTCTCACATCGTATAATTGGCCAGGTGGGGACCGAGCCTTCAGGGCTCACCAAGGTGAAAACAACGGTAACCATGGCCCTGACGCTGAATACGGTGCAACCCATTACCACGACGGTCGGTGCCACAGTTACTTCAGGTTCATTACACCAGGCGAGTTCTGGGACACTCACCCCGAGTACTTCTCGGAAATCAACGGCCAGCGCATACGCGAGGCCACCCAGCTTTGCCTGACAAATCCGGAAGTAATGGAAATCGTTGTCGAGCGCATGCTTGCCAGGATGGAGGCTGACCCAGACGCGACCCAACACAACTTCTCGCAGATGGACTACTACAACCAGTGCCAGTGCGAAAACTGTCGGGCGATGAACGAACAGTATCAGACCGATGGCGGCACCCAGTTCTGGTTCGTAAACGAGCTTGCGCGACGCACCTCCGAGGTCTATCCCAACAAACTGATTGGTACGCTTGCCTACATGTACACCGAAGAACCTCCGGTCGGCATGAAAATGCACCCGAACGTGGCGGTATGGCTGTGTCATATGTATCCGTCGTGCGACACCCACCCGATTCGCACATGCCCTGACAACGCCGATTTCAAGCGTCGTGCCGAGGCTTGGGCCCAAATTACAGACCATCTGTACATGTGGCACTATATCGTTGATTTCATGCACTATTACAGCCCGTTCCCGAACCTTTACGCGCTGGCGGACAACATCCGTTTCTATCGCGACATCGGTGCCGAGGGCATCTACCTGCAAGGCATGGGACACACCGGTGGTGGCGGGGAATTCAGCCTACTGAGGCCGTGGTTTGGGATGAAGCTGCTGTGGCGGCCAGACTTGGACACCACCAAGCTGATCAAGCGGTTCCTGAAGGATTACTATGGGCCTGCCTGGGGGCCGATGTTTGACTGGATCACCTTGCTACAAAACAAGGTCGACGACGAAGACATCCATCTGCACCTGTACAGCAACCCCGGAACCGGCCATTTACCCGAGGAAGTTATGGAGACCGGCGAGGCGCTATTTGACGAAGCCGCACGACTAGTCAAGGGCGATGCGGTTCTTGAGAAGCGGATAGCCATTGAGCGCATGCAACTGAGATACGCCCGGATTTTCCCCAGAAACGGGTATCGCATTGAAGATGGCATGTTAAGGTGGAATCCAGGCATGGCGACAGCCGAAGACGCCATAGATTTCATGAGTATGATGAACGAACACGGCTTCACATCGTATCGAGAGGCCCAAGGCAGCCCAGAAACGATTCTGCTGCTGTACGCATTGATTGGTTCTGACGCCGAGGTGAAAACTATCTCGAACGGCGCACTGGAAGTCGACGTTGTCCCGACTTTGGCTGGACGGGCGCTACGCATCACCCACGTCGCAAGCGGCACAACCATCACGTCCTGGGACCAGCGCCGCAACCTATTTTTCCCGTTTGCTGGTGGCTTCAATGACCGCGTCGGCGAAGGCTTTGATTTCATGGGCTGGATCGAACCTGCCACTGCTTTTGCAGTCACGCCCACCGGACTCAGGATAGAGATGGACACGATGAACGGCTACAAACTGGCGCGGACCTACCAACTTGACGAAACCGAACCAATCCTACGCATCTCAACAAAGCTAACCAATCCAGGCTCTTCCCCCGTCGAAGCCCGCCTCCGCCCCCACCTGGAGCTAGTCCTAGGCGACCTCCCCACCACGACGGTCAGCTTCACCGCCCGCAACGGCACCTCAGTCGTTAAGGACATGACCAACGTCATAGCCGGCATGCGAGAAGGCGAATACTTCTACTACGACAACGTCCCGAACGGCTCCTGGACCTTCAGCGGTACCCTAGGCCTAGACGTCACCTACCGCTTCGACGACGACGCCGTCGACTTCACCCAACTCTACGCCTACCCAGAAAGGGATGGAGAGCTAGAAATGGAGATCTTCGCCAAGCGGGTAACCCTAGGCCCAGGCGAATCAATGACATTCGACAGCGAAATCGAGGTACGCCCGGCCAGGTGATTGGGGGGGGCGTGCGATTTGTCAGGAAGAATCGAGGCGTATTCGAGGCTCATCCAAGCCTTGCAGCCTCGGCCGCAATATGTCCCGCCAAACAGGTGACGAAGGTCTTAAGGCTGGTCATTGATGACAATGAGGAAAAATCACCACTGTCAGCGGCAGTTCGAGGAGATGTAATCACGGAAGCGGCTGAGTAGAGCTGCTCCAATGCAAGCTTCTGGCACAGCAAATCGTACCGTTTGAGATAGGAAGAGCCCTTGAATTCTTCAAACACCGGAAAATGAGGGGAGCTATCCCTGACCGAAGACCGGGATTGGGGAGCATCCTCAACTAGTATCATCCATCCGACAAACGGACGGGGCTGTTGGCCAAACGCTCCTTGTCGATAAGCCATCCACAGATCATGGGCTGTGCCGATGGCCTCTTCCGCTCGGTTATTGAAATTGTTGCCAAAGGAGGGTCCGACTTGGCTTTTAAATTCGATAGCTGCGACCAGTTGCCCCTTGTGAACGACTAACAAATCCCACTGTTTAGTTGGTCTAAAGAAGCCTGGCAATGTAAGAACAGAGCGTTTCTGATGTATGTCGGCATGAGCAAGTCCGTTAGCACAAACAATGTCGAGTACTAAGGCGATAAACCCGTCCATGTTTTTGCCAGCCGTCACACCACCACGCTCGCCCTGATCATCCTTACCCGACTCAATCTGTCTCTGCCTAGCGGCTTTCCTGTTTGTCCAAAACGCCTGCACCGCTTCACGAGCCTTTCGCTCATAATCCACGAGGTCAATTGCCATTGTCATTCTCCTTTCCCGCCAAGCGCGCAACGTTCTTGTTCATTTAGCTTGTATAGCTTGAAAACCGCTCTGTTGCAGGCGTCACGGTCGCGGGAGGCGGCGGCGGAGATCAGTTCCTGCCGCTGATTTAGGGACACGTCCTGCCAGAGGGGAATCCGGATGCGCCTCAGGTACTGCGCTTGAAAGCGTAGGTAACCGCCACGCATTTTCGTTGAATAGGTCTTCACAAATAGCTTGGCGATACTGGAAAGTAATACTGCTTGCAAGGCCCGCAAATCCCAAGTATCTGAAACGACGTAGTAAAGGTTGTGGTGTGGATAGAATTGGCCCGGCTCAAAAACAACGTGGGTTTCCCCCTTAATGTCAGGTATCAGCAACTTCGGCTTGCTGGTCAGCTCCGGCCATATCCGGTCAATCGTCCGGTACCAATTTGACGGTTTCTTTAAAGCACAGTGGCGCTTTGCAATTATCGCCTTGTGTGACTCAAGGTATTTGGCCAGCCTGGGGTAATCCCGCAAGTCAACAAGACTGCCGTCTTTTGCAAACGGATTAATGACACCTTTGCCTTGCCAGATTACTTCTCCGGATTGAATGTCCCGGGTAGTGACCAAGGGAAGCTTACGGTCAGGTTCGACTTTAAGAGCCTCGAAAGACCCGATAAACACCTTATCCGCCCCCGTGGCAACACCGATCCCGACCTTACAGCCAACCTGTTCTAATACTGGGAACTGGCTTTCAAGACGCCGAATCAATGACATTTGGTCACAAGCTTCCAAAAGCCACGGATCTGAACCGTTCACCACGCCAGCTATTTCCCGCACACACGAATCTTTGGCAAGAGTCGCCGAGTTGATTTCGACGGCAACATGCGACAGCGCCACTTTCTCAATCTTGGGCCGATGGGTAATGCGCGTTGGGCCTGCTTTTGTCCTAGAAATCACTGTGATCGCCGGATAGGCGCTGACTTCGGCGTGAAAGGCGTTGGTATCCACCATATCAACATAGGCTTTTAGGTGAAAACCTGTTGAAATGAGCTCCCTCAACGGACCGCCATAGCGGTTTTTCATCCATCGATCAGCACAGATAAAACCAAGATTTCCGCCTTGATTAAGCAAAGAAAGCGAACGCTCAATAAACGGAATGTAAATATCAGCGCGGTCATACATCGTCTGATAACGACGACGGTACTCTGAAAGCAATGGCGCGGGAATCAGTTCCTGCCGGATATATGGAGGGTTACCAACGACGAAATCAAAGCAGCCATTTTGTCGCTCCAGAAGGAAATCCCCCTGAATCAACCATTGGTCAGCAAGACCACAGGCCACTGTTTGCGAAATCCCCTCTTTTACAAGTCGATTTACAACGGCCTTACGTGTAGAAACAAACGTTTCTCTATGCAGTTCCACCCCACAAACCGCGTTTCGCAACTCAGCCTCAGCCAAGGCAACGTTTCCACCATACGCCCGCCACGCCCCAAGCAGCCGCTCAACAATTGGAAAAAGAAAATCACCAGCCCCAAAAGAAGGCTCCAAAATACGACGAAGATGCAACGGTTCGCCAGCGACATAACCAACCAAATCGAGAATAAAATCCACGACCTCAACGCGAGTAAAAACAGCCCCTCGGGCCTCTACGGTACTATTAGAAGCCAACGCTTCAACCGCATTACCGACCGCCACAGGCCTAGGAAACGCAGAAGCATCAGGCAGCTCAAAAAGATTCAATTGTGTCAGGCTCGACATGGCATTTCGCCTTTCTTTGCCAATTAACGGCCCCCGCCACAGCTGATCGCAAAACAGCTAGGCAGCCCCTCAACGTTCAATCATCAGTCTTCAGGCCCCAAATCCATCACCACGCTACAGGTATCACAGACAGACTATCATAGCAAAAAAACACCAAACGGCAGGCAAGCTTTTGCCTTAGCATTGGGCTTTAATGCTTGGTTAAATTGTCCCTATCTGTGTGTGCAATAATAATTGGTGAAAATAATACTCAGAACCTCTAGGTGCGACTATCCAGTACAGTTCTGAGTTCAGCAAGCACTCGTTTTAGCATTAGCGCCTCACTGCCCCGACCTGTTACTGCTTGGTCGTACCACTGGCTTCCTGAGGCCGCTCTTTTGCGAATATGGTCAATAGGAGTTCTGTATCATCAATCTGGCGATATTCCGGAACCCGTCCCGACAACTTTTTGCTTTCAGACAGGATGATAGGTACACCTTCGCCACGCTTGTCCATCAGAAAATTGCGGTCACCCTTGTAGTCTGCAAACGGTACAGGACAGCGAGCAAGCAAACTCGTCAGCAGTTCATTACGAGCCACCTGACGAAGCGGGAGGCTTTCAATCGTCATTGTATTTGGAATCGCGCCGGGAGAAAAAATCTCAAGGCGATCAGCGAACATATGTAATCGAACCTTAGAATTTTGAATCGAATAGTCCCTATGAGCAACGGCATTTACCAATGCTTCAAATACTGCTTGCATGGCAAATTGTGGAATCTCACGTCGTGCGGGTTCCTTCACCGCGTAAACCCTCATATTTTTTTTAACGAACTCGTAGGCCTCTTCAATTTGAACATCCAAAGGCCCAACAATATCTCTCGCGTCTTCCTGGTAAGCAGCATTCCGCTCGGTTCCCCGATAGGCAACAGCCTGAATAAAAGCATTGGTCAAAAATTCCTGTGGTTGCCTACAAGCCATCAATATCCCACTGACACTTGGACATATTTTGCCATCATCGTCCTGGGTTAGCAGTTTTAGTTTAAGTAAAAAGTCTTCGTCACTGTCTAAGGAGTACGGAGGTTTAAACTTTTCCCACAAAGCCTTATCGAGACAATCTCGGGGCGCAGTAGTAACCGACTGCTCATCAAAACGGATGAGTCTGACCTGACTTCGTTGCTGAAAAAGTCTGGCTAGCACATCGGGAGTCATCTCGCGTTTTGAACTACCAATCCTGTGATAGTAACCACCAGGACTTTTATGAACATAAAGACTTTTGGGAACGTCAACTCTGATAATGACTCGTTCCACACCGTCTTCGACAACGACTGGAATCTTGCGAATCCGGCAAAAAAGCTGGGGGGGGGGTAATGAGGTCATTACATATGCCTCGCACCCAAGTCTCAACCGCGTCCAGTTTGTCCAAAGGTATGCCCAACACCGTTCTCGTGCCGTCTTCAACCCCTAAAACAAAGACTCCATTTGCCGTGTTCGCCATCGCAGCAAGCTCATTGGCCATACTGTCGCGGTGTGGGTCATTAACTTGGTCGCCCTTGTATTTCAGGTTCTTAAGTTCAAGAGCGGAATCCTCCCCCAACCTAATTTGTTTCAGCAGTTCATCTGTGGTCTCAAACATGCCTAACCCCCAGCTATGCGTTTGTAGCGCTTCTCAAACGCCTGTCGGCCACCTTCCATTATGGTGCAAATCATCTCCCGTATGATTGGTACATCAAGGCCGCCTTGTTGGTCAATTTGTACCTGACCGTTTTCAAATTTTAGGACATGCACCAACTCAGAATCGCCGTTAACAACGATATTGGGATTGTGAGTAACAATGATAAGCTGGCGTCTGTTCTTGTTCTCGTGGATCTGCTTAACAATGAGGTCATAGATCAATGCGTTATCCAGATCGTCCTCTGGTTGATCTATTATCAGCGGTTCGTCACCATGGCTCAATAAGAATGCAAGAATCGCTGCTGCTTTCTGCCCGGCAGACCCTTTTTCAAGGTCATCGAATTTGCCAGAGTTCGGGTCTTTTGAATACTTGACCCTCAACATGTCTTCGGGCCACCATACATCAAGTTGATCGAAAACCGCAGGTTGAGTTTCCAGTAGTTTTTTCAAGCGGTTATCAAACGCACCATGATAGCCAGCAACTTGCCCTTTAGCTATATCGAAGGTCTTCGTTTTAATTTGTAAGATCAGGTCCCGCAAATCAGATTCAGGGGTTTTAGCTTCGTCCCATGTGGCGAGCTCCCACAGAAGGCCCTGACTGTTTTCTCGGTCACATACGGAACTTACGAACTTGCCATCATCAAGACTCAATATCGAGCGATAGTCATCTTCTAATGAACTAACATCACCATATTGAACCAAATCCATTCGCACAAAAGCACTGGTTCCAATAACTCTGTTGATAAAACCTTTTCTTTTTTCGAATAATTCACGGCGCAGTGTCTCGAAGTTCGCCAAGAATGCCTCAATCTGCGTGTCGATCAACTCAATTTCCTTGCGAATCGAATCCATGGTTCTCAATTGCTGTTGCAATTGGTTACGCTGTGCGACCCACTCTCCATAAAGGGAAATGCTTAGTTGGCTCTTTTTTTCCTCATATTCTTTGACCAGCGCTTCATACGCAGCTTCGCTAGCCTGCACTACCTGGTACCATTTGCTGTCACGAATCGCGTTTTTCCTTTTATCCCTTAGTTCATCAACCGTATTGGCCAACTCGCCAAGCCTTTCACAAATCTGTGTTAGCCCTTGTTCGGCCCGTTCGTGAATAGCCTTCATCTCGGCGGTAGTTTCATCTTGCTGATCGAATAAGTGTGAAGGAAAGTCGGACAGCACAGCGTTGGATATCAACTTCCTTATGCCGGATGATAGATTGTCAAAAACCTCAGGATCGGCAAGGCCGTACTTTTGCTGATTGCGCTTTTGGTAATGTTTCAGTACCTCTCCATGACCCTTTTCCTCGTATTGCTTTAGATCGTTTTCTAGGTCCCTAAGCCTTGCTCGAATTTCCTGTTCACCAGCAAGCTGCAGTAATAGCCCTCTCCTTCGCTCCCTTAGTTGCAAGAACTGACTTTTGACACCTTCCCAGCGTGAGTTCCACTCCGCCCGATCTACCTCTGGCGAACGGTCAATAACCTCCAAAAGCCCTCGCGGGTTTGAAGCAAGTTCGTTGATCTGTTTTTGGCTGAAAATGCTTATCGGAAACCGCCCCCTAATATCACCTGGTTCGACTACTTGCCAATCACTGTTGTTTTGCTCCTCCAACACAGCGCCTTGGCCATCAAATCGCCACCGCAGCCGATAATTCTTGCCACGCCGGTTAAGCTCAAGCAGGATTTCCGTGTCATTCAACATGACACCTTTGCGCTGTGACAGCTGCATAAACTTATCCAGTTCATCCTTCACTCTGGGAGCTTCGATTGCCAAATTATGATCACGCCGAGTAACGATCCGGATAGATTCGAGCACAGTAGATTTTCCGGTTCCACGTCCACCAATGATTGAATTAAAATGCGGATGCAACTGGATAAAAAATGGTTTGTCATTAACGCGGCCACAGTGTCTCATAGCCTTGATAGTCAGCTTCGACAAGAAAATACCGGGCAGATGATTGGGGTCCTCCTCCTGATTCTTTACACAAAACTCGTGATCCAACAACGCTAGTCGCAAACCTTCAATAGTGGGTTGACTCATTTTGAGCCAACTGAAGTACCTCCCGATTTCATCGGGCTTATGGGCATCAGAACCGGCCACTTTTGCAAGACGATCAACAGCCCTTTTCAATTGCGGGTCCAAATCGTCGAATCTTTGAAGATCGCAAAACTCTACAGCTGATAAAGCTTCTAGGCTTGACTCAAGCCCTGGCTTGAGAGTTCTGGCGTTCCAAAGCAAACCATTTGCCCCGTTGATATGAGCGGCGATAGCAACCCCGCCTTCGTCAGTGATCCTTTGAACCGTCTCTAAAAAACTTGTTGTCGTAAATGTGTTCTGATCATCACCATGACCGCCAGTAATTCCAAATCTCCCTAGAACACCGGTCACCTTATTACCATCACAGGTTGGGTCAAAAACGGCCAACAAATGGACTCGGCCACTACTTTCAGCAACTGTAATCTCAACCCCTGGAAAAATGGTCAGCTCCCGGTACCAATCGGGCTTTGTCTCACACTGTTGCAGCTCCCTATTTTTGGCTTTCAGTACATCAATCCAGTCACCCGAGTGGTGGTCAGTTACCACAACACAATCAAGCCCAGATTGCATTGCATTCTGAAGCCATTCTTCCGGTTGGGTGTTCTTTAATGATTCATCCCCCCGACCGTAATCACTAGACATGGGAGTGTGCGTGTGGAAATCAAATTTCCACCATTTACTTCCCGGGAAACTCCATTTACCTGTCATCTCACGCCCTCCCATTCGTGTTACTGCCTGGCGCTCAACAGCCTTGCGAAGGCTTAGCTCATCATGTTTTCGGCAACAACCCCAGGATATTAGGCAAACCCTATATCCGGGCACACAAACCCGAGTTAACCATGTCAATCTATGTTGACAGCTCACCAAAATCAAGCGCTTGGCATCGATTAGTATCGATTTTTCCCCAAATTGTCGGGCAAAAGCAGCACCTTCCTCATCCACCTTACCAAAACCAACAATTCCAACCCCACCACCATTTAGCAGGGTGCGATTTCCTACTCCAAACAACAATGGAGGCGATCTATCCTTGAGATGCTTCTTGTAACGAGCCGGATAATCTCTATCACTTCGGCTTATTATCCAGATACCGTTGCGCTGCCACTCCTCAACGGCGAAGCCGAGCTGAACACCCCTGCCGAAGAGAGATTCCAACAGCGGCCTCTGGAGTCGGTCCTTTTTGAAAACGCCACAAAGCATGATTATGGCTTTGGTATCCTTCGTTAAAAAGTTGCTCTTCATCAGTCCACCCTTAGCGAGTTCAAGCTCAGTACCATCGGATATACAGCAAAACAACCAGCTTGGCGTAATAGGGCTGATGCCACAGTAAAAGTCCACCCAAAGTTGACCACATCATCAACCAATAAACACGCATCATTCAAACACTGGTTGTTAACTTCGAAGACTCCATCAAGGTTCTTGACTTGCTGAAAACTGTTTTTCATCTCCTTCTGCGGTCTACTTGAAAGTACCTTTTCGATGCACTAAACAAAGGGCAACCCAAGTGCGTCTGCCAACCGTGCCGCGAAATCAGGAACTAACTCTGGATGATTAAGTGACGGAATACATGTTACCCATTTGGGGGTTGGATCTGGAGACCAGGCCCTCAACATTTCTACAGCAGCTACAAGTTCGTCTGTTAGGCTGGTATTTTCCACTAGCCACAAGCTGTCCCCAACCAGCATCACGCCATAGGCTTAACGCACGTCCCTCCTGAGCCAGTTTTCCTCAGGAATCTCATACCCACCCAATCGAGAACGTGTAAACACATTTTTTGCGAGCCATCGCCTTCTTGGCAAAATCGATTGGTAGCTTCTGCGCAAAAACAGCCCAGCTCGACTCACTAGATCGTTGTCGTATGATTCATCTAGCAGTAAATCAGAGTTACAGTTTCTTCACTGTCCACAAGGCTCCGGATAAGGGTCATCTAAGGCCGCTTGTACAAATGCCATCAAACAATGTGGATGCGTCATATAGTCACGCATCTGTTGTTGTTCTGCCTGCCTCGTATTGGTGATCGCATCAACGTATGCCTGATCTACCCTATACGAACCTGTAGCTGCCGTAAGTTGCCATTTAGCGCTGATCTTTGTTACCGGTGATGGGGACTGGGCTGTTAAAAATTTTATAGTTTTGTCGATTTGAGTCTGCCCTAGATTCAAGACACGCTGAATTTCAGGCACTGAGAGACCATTATCGGATTCATCCAGAACCCTTAGGATGTCTGATATGTGCTGTTGGGGCGGAAACGCACTGCGTATGAAGTAATCAGCGATGCGGTCATCCTCTTCTCCACACAACAGAATGCCGTAGGCTTCATCTATTGCAAACAACCCGATACTAAGGACTAAATTCTGAAGAACATTTTGACGGAACTCGTCGTTGGCCAAACGTTACGCCTAGGCAGGTCACAGGGTTGGAACTGGCCAATGACATCTGTTCCTCTTCAAAGAGCAGGCCTGAGCTAGGCTTACCAGGAACAAGGGCGGGCTGAAAAAGCTCGCTTTGCTTTCTCATATCGTTAATCCTATTTTTGAGGCAATTTTTCGAGCCAGCTCCTCAAAATCGTTTTTGGCATCTTGCACAGCATTGGCATGTGCACCAATAGCACCATCGGCGGATGTAAGTTTAAAGATGGGCTTGCGATTCTCTTGCCCCATAGATATCAGACTGCGGTAATGCCTGATTGTAGCCAAGCATTCAGGGTCATCCGCTTGCTTGTAAATATCCTTCGGTTGCTGATCCAACACCGCAGTACGATAAACTTCAGGTATTCGGTCAGCCCATTTAGCATACGCTTTCACCGGACGGTCGAGACGGACTCCATGCTGTTGGCAGACGTAACCAATTGTCTGCATGCCCCCTTTAGGAAGCTCGAACCCTGCGTGGTCGACGCGTTCTTTACTGGCGTCCCAGTTGTCTAATCGTTTCTTCCACAGGTTTTTCCAGCTTCGCAGCGTTGGACCAAGATTTTTCAAGCCTTGCAAGGAAAAGAGGTCAGCTCCCAACGGAATGATCACATAGTCAGTAGCGATTAAGACAGAACGGTTGATTGCACCAAGATTGGGGCCAATATCGACTAAAATAATGTCTGCCTCGATTTTTTGAGCCGCCAACTGCATGACCTGCCAAAAGGCTGATAAGATTCGCATTGGGCGGTAAAGATTGTTGTCTCCCATACTATTAGGCCATTGAGATGACAACAAATCTTCAAACCCAGATAACTCCACATCGCCTGGAATCAAATATAAATTGTTAGTTATCTCCTGAAGGATCGGGGCTGTAATATCTCCCACACCAGTCAGTGGCTTCAGGCAATGAAAGATGGTGGTCCCAGCCTGCTGATCGTTCCATATTTTCTCAATTAAATCTTCTTCCAAGAACGCTGCCGTTAAATTGGACTGAGGATCAAGATCGACAGCCAGTACACGTTTTTGCAAACTCGCAAACATCCACGCAAGGTGATAAATGAGCGATGTTTTACCAACTCCGCCTTTATTGTTGAAAAAAGTAAGGACTGGTGGTTTCTCGTTCATGCCCTCCTCCTCAGCGTACACACGACGGCACTTTGACTGGTTATAAATTCAATTTTAGGATTACCATTTCGTTCCATAGCCCTTTGAGCGATAGCGATGCCACGTCCAAAAGCCTGAATAAAACCAAAGGTTTTAAGAGCCACGCCAATATTGGGATTACGGTAATCGGTTATACCAGGTTGCCCAAAATTCTCGCTGGTAACGTTTCCATAAGGACCACCTGGACTAGAAATTTCAATGCGGTCATTAAACCAGTAAACACGAATCGGAGCGTTAGTCCCCTCATAAGTGCGGTGAAATACAGCGTTATACAGGATCTGTTGAAGAGCATCCACAGGATAGGTTTGATTGATTTCGTGGGTAGCATTCGACTCGATGTTTACCGCTGTGTGATTATGAGCCCTAAGTTTTTCCTCCATGCGCCGCAGCATTTCAACAACCGCGCCACCTATCGTCGCCTCGTCAATTACCGGATCCACCAGTTCTGTACCATCGATGCGCAGAAACTGAATATATGCCCCAGGAAGAAAGTCCTGGGGACTCTTGCCAATAGTAAGCAAACCAAGCACAGTGGGTGTCTGGTCGGATGGAGAAACAATCATCTTACAGGATGCTAAGCGCTCCGCATAACTCCGGTTGTTATCTTCAAGCACATCAGCCGCAAAAGCCCTAGGCAAGTATTCGTTCTCAAAAATGGTTCGGGAAAGATCCGTAAGTTTGGCTGTAGGAATCGAACAAAGATCAAATGGTAGATTCTTGTGCCGCCGTTTTTCATTCAGAATCCGCTCTTCTTGTTCGTTAGCAATAGCCCTTCTAGGGCCGGTACGTATCCATATCCGGCCATCGTATTTTACTGGCGGCAAATCTGAAGGCATTACAGTCACAACAGCCATCTCTGACCCATTTAGAACGCGCTTCTCAACTGACAAAACTGGCATCGGAAGGATATTGCCATCAGTCTTCATATCCGCTAGGGACTGAAGAAGTCGATCTGTAATCTGTTCGTTGGACGGAGTTCCATCGTCATGCGCTCCGATAAAAAGGACGCCTGGCAAATTGCTATTCGGCAAATCGTTGGCGAATGCACAGACAGCTTGCCTGGCCTTCTTACGAGTTTCCTCATTCCTGAAGGACTGTTTACGCTCGACACGATCAGACTCAATATCATTCAACAGAACCAATAGCTGATCATCTGTGTATGGTTTCATATTCGTCATTCCTCCATAACGATCCGCACCTTGTTCTGGTCCTTGCCCTTTGGCAGCCTCAACAGACCGTCTCGTTAGTTGCATTCAGATATCTGCAAATGTCATCTACCGTCAACCATCTCTCGTCAACAGCCTTGCGAAGGCTTAGCTCATCATGTTTTCAGCAACAACCCGAGGATATTAGGCAAATCCTACATCCGGGCACACAAACCCGAGTTAACCATGTCAATCTATGTTGACAGCTCACCAAAATCAAGCGCTTGGCATCGATTAGTATTGATTTTTCCCAAATCGGCCAAGTGACAGTTGGGGGCAAGATTAGTTTGGGGTCAACCGAGCCATCTCATCAGCCAACCACCGTACAGCGCCTTCCACATCGAAATGCCTCCTTCCATAGTTGATATTGCGTAGTTTTACTGGGATGTAGGGGTCGTGCTTGTCGACTATTGTTGTTAGTACCTTGCTGGCTAAGGCTTCGGGGCTTGGGGGCGGTTTTGCCAGGATTGTTTGGATTGAGGTGGCAAAGGTGGCTAAGGTGCAGTTCTTTATGTCAATGATGCCGCTAAAACAATTCGCTTCTAGGCCGGTGCCGCGAAGAAGGGCGGTTATTGTGTTCGTTGTTCGATCACCTAGCCATGGGAGGACGTGAAGGGTGCTTCCTATTTCGATGAGGCTGGTGCGCTCTAGGCCCGACCGGTGAAAATAATCGAAGCCTTCTGCTAGCGCCTCTTTTGCTGACTTGTTCAGGTAAACCGGTAGCTCGTTGTCGATGTAAATGCGACGCATTTCTTGTCGTACGACATCGTGTACAGCCTGTTCGCCGCCTGTGAATTTTGGAGGGACACCTCCTATGCCTCTGCCTAGCTGGATGTATTTCTCGTCCGGATTTATGTCCTCCACCTGCCAACTGTGACCGCCGAATATGAGCGTTTGCCCAACTGCGAGAGGCTTGTCCAATGGAATTGTGCCAATTACGCTGCCGCCAAATTCAAGACGATACTCTTCCAAAGCGTTGAAGGCCGTGAAAAAGCTATAGTGTTCAACCAGTTTCTCGCCTTGCACCCCTAAAACAAGTGGACCTTCTCCCATTTGGGTTATCAAATGATGCTCGCCCAGAGCCCTTAACAAGGCGGCGTACATGCCTTTATCAACCAGAGCAAAGGGGCCAGTTTTGCACAACAAAGTCCACAATTGACTTGCGCGAACACCCCCATACTGGCCAATCACCGCTAACGTCTGCTGGACAAGGGTGGACAGGTGATATTGGTTGTCCGAAGCTGGCTCACACCACCTCTGAAGAAGAAGGTTAATCATTGCGATGCTTTGCGCCGTTTGCACGCGCAGGCTCTCCAAAGGATGGCTTTCGGCCGTAATCTCATCTTCACTGATGAAAAGTCGCAAGATAGCCGCGTCACCTCTGCGACCAGAACGCCCAAGACGCTGCCGCAAGCTCGCCACACTTTGCGGTGCGGTCACCTGGGCGATTGAATCTACGCTTCCAATATCAATCCCCAACTCCAGAGTCATCGTACAAACAGCAGAAGTTGGCAAGCTTTCCTTCTGGAGTCGAGCCTCAAGCTCCTCCCGCATCTCTTTAGAAAGGTTGCCGTGGTGTGGGAAAAACTCGTTTGGCACGCCATTCTTTTTGCAAAGGTCCGACAGGCCAACACAGATCTGCTCAGTACGCTCGCGACTGTTGGTAAAAATCAGATGCGATTTCCCGCGCAAAATCCTGTACAGGTCGTTAACTATCTCCTCGAATGTGGTTGGCGATTCCTGCTGGTCTTGGGAAGCCTTGTTTAGATAGCCTCTAAGCTGGATCTTCAGCTTAGTGCCAGCCGCCTTTGACTCAATGATTTCGCATGAATAGTTTTGCGCTGGTGGCCTTAAAAAACGGGCAACTTGCTCCATATCACCCAAAGTCGCACTAAGTGCAACCCTAGGAACAGTCCGCCCAAGCAAGAATTCGATGCGATGCAAAAGAGACTGAAGCTGGCAGCCTCGCTCGGTGCCTAAAAAAACATGAAACTCATCAATAATGATGTGACTTAACGATGAAAACGCCTTCGCACACCAAGCGCCATTACTAAGCAGCAAAGATTCCAATGACTCTGGCGTGATCAACACTATGCCACCCGGCTGCTTCTTTTGTTTACCTTTAACTGACCCCAGCACATCCCCATGCCACGGCGTTACAGGCAAATCAAGAGCTTCACCAAGACTCAGTAATCTGCGGTATTGATCGTTTATCAATGCCTTCAAGGGGCTGATGTACAGAATCCCGATCCCATCAGGTTTCATTTCAGCTATGCGAGAACAAGCAGGCAGGAAGGCTGCTTCCGTCTTTCCCGCTGCGGTCGAAGCGCTGATAATAACGTCGCGATTTGCCTCTATGATCGGCTGAATTGCGCGTTCTTGGATGTCTCTAAGCTGGCTCCAATTCTGCTCCCAAATCCAACGTTGGACATCTCTGTGCAATAAGTTGAATCCAGTTGATTCACCCACCCTTCACCTCAGGTTGCTGCTTCAAGGCCCCGTCTCGCCCCCCATCTCAATGCCCCGGCTCGTCCCCTCTCAAGGCTCCGGCTCGTCCCCCTCTTCAAGTCGAAATGTGGTCAGCTCGTCGTCGTCATCATCAGCCACAATTCCAGGCATATCCGTATCAAACTCCTCCTGAACATGCACCCTTTCAATCAACTGGTCCCAGCTAAGGTGTGGATTCTGGTCAAGAATCGCCAAAAGCTCAACAAATGCCTTGATAGTATTCCGAGGCGTCCGAAAATATGCATCCCCAAGGCGATTTGAGCAATTAGCCAAAAAGGCCACTAAAGCTTCATCTGGAAGAAGATATTTCTCTTCATCTCCATAGGCATAAACGTGCCGGAGATTTCTCAATAAAACAAGCAACTCTTCCGGTGTCAGGTTCGCAAGATGTAATGTTGGCGAGGTGTAATCCACGATCTCTAGGGAACGGGGGGGAGGATTCTCAGCCAGGCGCGAGTACAGCGCCTCATAGCTATAGAGCCCTTTTCTTGTGTCCATAAGAAAATCAGGCGTCCCCCCTAACAAAAATCCGATGTACTCAGCAGTGCCTTGCAAACAATCGTTAAAAATACGAAGTATCTGCTCATAATTCGCCAGTCTAGCTTTCTGAGTAGCAAGCCTGTAAAGACTCACCATTTCGTCAAGGTTAACCAAAAGCCCTTTATACCCAGCTTGGCGGACAAACAAACTTAACAATTTCAAATGGTCATAAACGTTGGCATCATCAACTATGGTCCGCACTCCTAGTGCGTTTCTGGCGTCAGTTTTTGTTGCAAATTCCCCACGCAGCCAACGCACAGCATCCGACTTGAGCTGTTCATTGTCCTGCTCGTGTCCCTTCCAGTACGCGCTTATTACCTTGGCAAAATCGAACCCGCCAACCAGCTCGGACAAGTGAGCCAATCTTTTCTCAATTATTTCCGCAACTTCTACGTCAGTGGCTTCAGCCTGTCTTCTGGCTTCTGTGATGAAACGTTCGACGATGCTAGTCAGGGCATTACCATCAGGCTTTGTCCTGGTTGAAATATTTCGCAGCAGCTCCGTATACAGAGCGCGGGCTTGCCCCCCAGTTCCATACAGCCTTCTATTCGGGGAAAGGTCTGCGTTAATTGTTACCAAACCCTCACGCAGGGCTATTAAACGAATCAACTGCAGGAAAAAGCTCTTCCCAGAACCAAACTCACCTATTATGAATCGGATGGAAGCCCCACCATCCGAGATCCGCCTTATGTCTTGTAAAAGAGCCTCCACCTCTCGCACGCGTCCAACTTGAATATGTTGCAGCCCCGTGCGTGGAGTCACACCTGCACGCAGGGATTGTATGATAGCGTCACGCTCACGTGGGCGAAGTGGTTGTCTAGTGTCATTGGACATTTACTATCTCCGTTGCAAGATTTGTGTCGACATATATTGGGTCACCATCATCGATTAACGGTGCACTCACATGCTTAATGGACCATTCGTTGAGCACCTCCATCGCTCCATCAGCCATCAACCCGAGCTCCTTACACAGTGCCTCTACCGAGCTACGTTCCCACGTCTCCTGTTGTGACAGGCGATGAAACAAATCTTGGTGTGCCTGGTCCAAAAGTGTCAAGGGATTATCGGACGGCAAAGCGGTCAAAGCAACATCACTTGCCACAGGTTCTTCTTCTGGGTCGGCAAAGATTCCTGTCAGAAGAATCTTAACTTGTCGCGTCTCCTCCAAAATGATCCCAATCAACTCCTTATCCAAGCTAAAACTATCCGGTTTTGCCGACTCAACATCAAAAGTTGGACCAGCCGAACTAGGGAAAGTTGGCTCGGCATCTGGTAAACCTACTGTTAACGGCCCCCTCGCAGCCGCCAAAGCATTGACGTCGTTTCTAACTTGCTCCTTGTCTAGGCCAATAATCGTGTAAAGCTTTTCCAGATGCAGGATTTCTGTCGGATTGATTGTTCCATCCGCGATAGCAATTGCCACCAATACACGGCCAATTGCCGCCTTTTCTGCTGGGTTGGCTTCAGATAGCCGCTGCTTGATCCCAACTGTCCCTTGGGGGGTATCAAGACACCACTGCAGAAACGCGTGCAACGAGTCTCTCTCTGACTGTGTTAACTCCCCAGTTTCATTAATCAGATTTTGCAGTATCGCCTTCTCTTCATCGGAAAGAACGTCATCAGTCTGACTAACCAATGCGCCAAGCCGAATAATCGTGACAAGCGTCAAAAACACAGCGGATGGGCGAAAATCCGCGCCATATCCATTTGGAAAAACGACCACCTTACCATCAGGATTCAGCTTCAGATCATGAAATCGAACATCGGGCGCTATCCCAAATCCGATAGCTTCCACCAAAGTGGCTAGGTTTTCGGATTCTTTTTTATCGATCTGTTGGGGTGGCTTATCGCCAAATAATCGATACAAGTCAGCAACATACACAAGCCCCGCACCTGAGGAACACAATTGGGTAAGCAGCGACCGAGCTCTATTGATGGCCGGAGATAGATGCTTTATATCTTGAGGCAGCAAGCCCAACGCTGCCAACGAGTTGGGGTCGTTATCCTTGCGCCCAAGAAACCTGCTGTACGGCTCCAGATCATCCGTGCATTCCTCAATTAATGGCTTCAGCCTGTTTAAAGGAGCCGTCAGAATGAACGGATTTGGCAAATCTGGAACTCTAAGCTTCAGGTCCCCGTCCAACGATGGGTTGGCAAAACGGGATTCGAGCTCCAAGGGCGTTTTGTTAGGCTTTACAATCAAGCCGTCCCCAAACCGCCGCTTATAGCGAATTGAAAACAACTCCTTGAATTCTTTGGCACACCGTCGCGCTGGGGTTTTTTGTCCGAATTCTGGATGCAGTGTCATCCATTGCAGGGCCATTTCGGCGGGAATTGGCCGTCCTGAGGCTACCTGTCTTGCCAAGACAACCTGGAATGGCTGCAAACAGTATCGGTCATTAAAGTCAAGGTAATCAGGCACGGGTTGGTCGCCCCGATAAAGCGCCCATTCCATGGCCAACAGCCTTTTTGCATGGCCACGAAAGGCGCGATTTCCACCATAAATCATTAGCAAGCGATTGATTTCTTGAGCTATTTTAGCACTCTCGCTAGGGGACAGCAATCCATTTTGCCCATCAACGAACAGCCGCCGCTCCAGCCCATAGAAAAACAAAAACACATAACCAATATTGGCCTCAGAATCACTACGACCGGTCGCCAACCACTTCAGATATGCCCCCCGACATCTCGGCGGCATATCAGCATACCGAGGCCTGTCCCCTACCTCATCACCACCATACCAAGGTTCAGCAGGCGACACTTGAAGCGAGGGATCAATCAGGCAAGCATCGTTATCGCGACCGCTTAAATCAGGCAGGCTCTCCCCAACATAAATCATACCGTCGGCAATGCTGTATCCCTGCACCCTGACGCCCTCACCCGGCCCCCACCACTTCGCAGGCCTGCCGCTTGGAGATTTGGGTTTTGGCTTGGGAGTTAAGGGCTTGGCACTAGGCTGCTTGGGCTTGGCTCCTGGCGGTACGGGGCTGGCACTAGGCGCTTTGGGTCCAGCTGGCCGCGGTCTAGGCCTACCACCACGCGGCTTGGGCCTAGTGCCACCAAAGATTCCACCCACGCCCGGAAACTTAATTCGCCCAGGAAACTTCGATCTGCCCCGTTTTTTGGCCCTACGGGAAGAGTACCCAACCACCTGATAAATCAGATAACTCAGGAGAGCAATTATAAAAATAATTTCAACAACGATGATAAACGAAGAAATGACTTTCACTATAATTCCAATCGGATAAACGCCAACGCCAAGCTAACGCTTCTAACCAACATCAAAGCCCAAGGCATTGCAGCCCCAAATATAGCAGGTAAAAGCCCCCGTAAAAAGCCGATTCTTGGGCATTAAGACTCCAGCAAAATTTATTGCCACTTTTACCATTAACTGGTAATATTTATTACCAGTTGCAGAGACAACTGGATAGATTAATTACCGGAGACCGTGCCATGATCAACACGCTGAGAGAAATAATCCTGGATTTTCAAGAGATTGAGCTGCCTACGGGTGTGCCTCGACGGCTTGAGGTCTCAAGGGTGCAGGGTAAGGCTACGGTTTGCATTGGGGTGCGGCGAAGTGGCAAATCTACTTTTATGTTCCAGTTGATGAAAAGGCTGCTGGATTCTGGGGTGTCTAGGCAGAATATCCTGTACCTGAACTTTTTCGATGACCGCCTGCGTGGGCTGCTGAAGGATAATTTGGGTGTGATTCTGGAGGCCTACTTTTCGCTTTATCCCAAAAAAAAGAATGTGGAGACGGTTTATTGCTTTTTTGATGAGATCCAGGTGGTGACTGGCTGGGAACCGTTTGTTGACCGTTTGATGCGTACGGAAAAATGCGAGGTTAATATCACTGGCTCGTCGGCCCAGATGCTGTCACGTGAGATCGCGACCCAGATGCGTGGAAGGGCTCTGTCGTGGGAAATTTTCCCTTTTTCATTCCGGGAGTTTCTCGACTACAAGAAAATCGATTGTGACGGTCCGCTGTCGACCAAAAAGCGGCTAACCATCCAAAACGCATTTGAGGAGTACTGGGACACAGGTGGTTTCCCCGAAGTTGCTGGCCTTGACCGAATGCTGCGCATCAAGATACAACAGGAGTACTTCAACGCGATGCTGTTTAGGGATATCGTTGAGCGCCACAACATACCCCACCCTAGAGCCGTCACGGATCTGGCACATTGGCTGGTCGATCATGTGGGTTCCCTCTATTCCATCAACAAGCTAACCGGCTATCTGCAATCGCTGGGGCATAAAGCGCCTAAAGCCGCAGTATCCGACTATCTGGAATGGTTCGAGGACGCCTACGTTATGTTCACGGTGCGCGTCTTTGATGCTTCACTGGCCCGGACCAACGCCAACCCCAAGAAAATTTACTGTGTTGACCACGCACTGGTGACGTCCGTCAGCTCCGGTATTCTGGTCAATTCAGGCCACCTTCTGGAAAACCTGGTCTTCACAGCACTGCGTCGAGTCACGCCGAACATCTGTTACTACAAGACCAAAGCAGGCCACGAGGTTGACTTCATAGCCGTACAACAGGCCTCGCCCAATATGCTTGTTCAGGTTTGCGAGTCACTGGCCGACCAACAAACTCGCAAAAGGGGAATCACAGCGCTAGCCGAGGCCATGACCGAGTTAAAACTATCGAAAGGCATCATCGTGACCAGAAACGAAGAAGAACAGATTGAGGTCGACGCCGGAATCATTGACGTCCTGCCAGCTTGGCGGTTTTTGCTGAACATGGAACTGTGAAACTACCCTGCTCGCTTACTTGGGCGCTTGACCAGAACATGCTGCAAGTTTCACCACAAATCCCCCCCACCAAGCCCCAACCAATGCGCCTCATTCCTCCTCGTTCGTCCCGTACGATTCTTTGTGCCTTTCACGAAAGTAGTTAACATACATCCTCAGTTGCCTGTTTAGCTCATCAATGTCAAATCGCTCGCTGTCAAACTTACCACCGAGCCACTCTATGGTGGATTCATATTCATCGTTGCTAGGATCGCTCACCACATCCAAAAACTCCAAATAGCCAAGCGCACCGCCAATATTCTCGGGCGGACAGGCCCGCGCACCATCAATGCAGACCAGTTCATCGCTCGCTCCAGGATCCATATAAAAGATTTCCTCAAGAAACAGTTGATGCTCCCACCCATCTCCAAAATCATACAGGTAGCCAAAATCGGCCCCTTCCTCGTAGACCAGCTCGTCAAGGTGATAGTCCTTACTTGACAACCCTTCTTCGCCTAATTCCGGCCACCGAGTGTATCGCTGATGGCCGATGTGGAACCGGTATGAATGGCAGTCCGTCCACCCCATCACCATCTGAATGACCTCGTGCAGTTGCGCAAGCGTAATACTGGCTGGCACAACAAAACTCCGCCAAATTGCAGGTTCAATGCCAAGCAACCCAATTTCCAGCATGTAAAATCGATACTTCATTTTCACCCCCTAAGCCAAACCCCGGCTTGTGCTTGAATCTTTCCATCCCGGCATAACGAAATCCAGAGGCTTAAAAAGCTCCGAACTATGACTGGGCTATTTTAGTGACACAACTCGTGCACAACAACATGTTAAATGCATAAAACTTCCAGATTGTGGTGGTGTTCGTCGATGAGGTCGTTTGGAGCCTTGGGCTGGTGCGTGGTGACAGCACTCGCAACGTCGGATTCCAGAGCGGCTCGAAGCGGATGGACATCTTGGCTAAAGGTCTGTATCTGCCACACCCGGTCTTCATGCGTACTCTTACCAAGGGCTCGAAGGACGTCGCCAAAACTAATTTGTTAACTCCCAACAACTGCGGTTTTGGTGCCCCACACCACAACACCCGTAAGGGTTAGCACTTAGCTATCTTTGACGGCAAATTCCTCATCGACCTCAAAAAGATCATGCGTGGAGCGATGAACGCCTATGTCGTGTTCCATTAACAACAGCACCAATTGTTCCCCGTTCATCAGCGCGATTGGAGTTTTGTCTGGCTGGGCGGCTTCTTTGATGGCACCGGGGCTGAAGTCGCTGCTGGTGATGATCAGCCCCTGCTCGTGCGCTCCAAGGCTGCCGCCCACCTGCTGAACTATTGGGGCTTGGATGTTGCTCTTCCATTTCTTTACCTGAACGGCCATTTTGATGCGGATTACTTCACCGATGACCAAGATGCCACGGACATCAATGCCTCCGTCGCCACTAAGCCTAGTCACCTCGACCGCCTCGAAGCCCATCTCCAACAGCAGCTGAGAGATGAGCTCCTCGAACTCGCCTGGCGTCATCGCCAGCAAACGCTCACGCAGAGCCTTCCGGACCTGCTCGTTGTGCTGCTCAATTTGAAGCGCCAGCCCGCGCCTAGTCCATTCGCTCAGACCAAAATAGCCATGACCATAATGAACAAATCGGGGCCGCTCACCTCGTTTTCGCTTGCGCTTGATCTCGGTTATCAGCAGAGTCAACATGCTGGTCTGGGGCGTTTTCCCGCTCGTTATCAACCACCCCATCTCCAACGCCTTCTCCGTAATATCCCAATAATGCATGGGCCTTTTGCCCCCAAACTCCTCAAGCACTTTCTCAGCACAATCTGTAAAGGAAAGCCTTCCGTTTGCAGATGGAGCATTTGGCGCCACCCTATCAGGCGCAGCTGTGTCCGTACTGTCCGTACTGTCAGGGACTTCCACAGCAAAATCCCGAAGACCAAAGGTCATAGGAGCCACCAGCATAAAGGGCGACTGATCACCGTTGCTCTGGATGTCTAACTGTAGCTGGGCGCTGACGGTATCCTCCAGCGTCTTGCCATCAGACTCCCAAAGCCCAGCCTCAATCATCAACTTGGTGATCTCACTCGCATGCAGCGGCTTTCCAGCTTCCTTAAGAATTCGAATCACTGCCTCTTTAACTTCCATCATGCAGCTAACTCCGTGAGAAGAACCGCGCCTGTTATAGCATTAAATCGGTCACATTTGTTCAATCACCCAGCCCAATGCATCCATATGTAACCTGTAGAGGCTGTGCGGCGTCTTCACCGAAGGCGATTTTTAACGGATGGATTGGAGAAGTGTCACGCTTGTCCTTCCCACGCAAAAGGCCTCATCCGGTTACCCCCAGCGCATGCCAGTACGGCTCAAATCCTGCCATCACAATCTCTGTAATAAGTTGTAAAAACGACTCAAAACCGTTGTTTGTGTGAGCTTTATCAAGAGCTTCATAGTACTGCAGACGTCGCTTTACATGCAAAACAACTGGCGGAAAGCCGCTTTTCATCAATTCCAGATTCATCAACAAACGCGCAGTTCTACCATTGCCATCAACGAAAGGATGGATTTTCACAAAATCCGAATGAATTCTGGCAGCACGTTCCACCGGATGAAGGTTTGCCCCCTCCCCCTGACACCAACTGATGAGGCTTTCCATGTCGCTTTGCACACGCCAAGCATCAGGCGGCACATGCTCAGCACCCGAGATAATGACATTCGTTTTGCGATAAACGTAGGTCCAGCGAAGCACCAAATCCGCCCGAAGATTACCCACAACCTCCAACGGCAAAGGCAGAAAAGAATCAAGCTTTAGTTTCAAAGCATCCAACTGCTGGTATCTACACATCGTTATCGACCTCATCCTAACACCAAACCACTATGGGAATTTAAGGAATATGCGTTTGGTTGGTGTAAAACCTGTGCATCATACACTTCTCCACTAATCTACACCTCTTAATCGACACTAATACTTTTCAAAATACAGTTCGTATCATGGGAATTCAAATAACAAAAGGACTGAGGAGCGACCTTACAACTGGTCAGTTCTGAAATTTTTATCGGCATAGATAACTCATAAACATTACCCAATGCAAATGCCCCTGCACGCTTTTGTCCGGCAAAGTAGTCGGTGTAAAATTTGTGAGTAATACCGGACCCGTAAGAGGTATCAGCCCAGATCTCAGACGGAGTTCCAACTAAACGCCCAACAACCTCTACCACAGCTACTACTCTTTTAGTTGGCGCAGTGCAATACAACACTAAATGTGAAATAGCTTGTGCCGGCATGATTCTACGATACTCAAATACCTTCCGGCCAGAAAGAATACTAGCTACATACTCAGGAAGAATGGAAATTAATATGGCGTTATTCATTTGAACTCCCTGAAAAACATTTAGCGTATTGCTCATGTGAAATCTTACGAATGCTTTGAATCGGTCCC
>LSQX01298881.1_pt1 | contig 38420 bp, 39 predicted proteins | sample 654561 | NCBI WGS metagenome assembly LSQX01 (sample SAMN04489861, study PRJNA283612) | anaerobic digester metagenome | isolation source: 4 biogas reactors fed with cattle manure at either 37C or 55C with and... | place: Denmark: Kongens Lyngby | collected 2014 | reverse complement strand
GGGGATGTTGAACTCGTTGATGTTGATGATAATGGAGTGGTCAAGGTTCGTCTCAAAGGTGCCTGCGGCGGCTGACCGATGGCCATCGTTACCCTGAAAATGGGAATTGAGCGGTCGCTCAAGCAGCAGATTCCAGAAGTAACTGAAGTAGTTGCTGTTCGTTAGGATGAACTCGATATTTGCCGGGATGTACTGAAAAATGTTAATAGTAAAACGAAACCCGCTGTAATAATTTAACAGCGGGTTTACTATCTTTCAGCAGGGTAAAGTATCAGGTAAACCATCTGTCGCGATACTTATGGATGAAGTTTTCAGCTAAATAATTCAGTGGTTTCCGTGCTGTTGTAAATTTTTCCGCAAGCAGAGAAAGCACTTGGTCCAGTCCCTGTTCCCTGGCTTCATCATAAGTGGCAGCTAGATCGTAGTAGCGCCTTCCTTCCTCTTCATAGTCATGTATGCTCCGCTTTCCTTGCCCTATATAGCGGCTCAAAAGCTGGTCATCGTCGGTTGAACCGCTCAGATATTCGGGAAAAATACCTGTCAGGAAGAGGGAAATATCTGCAAGCCTTTTGTAGAAATCATAACGGTAAGGAAAATCCACCAATCCTGCCAATTCCAGCACATCATCAAAATTTAGTTCGCTAAACTGGCGCTGGTAGGTCAGACCCCGTGCACGGTAGACAACAGTCGTGCTGTCGACTTTTGTAAATGAGGCCAGTATCCTGGCTAGATAAGCGCGCAAATCTTTGTTTTGAAGGAGTGCCACAGTATCCTTGGTATCGAAAACAGGGATACGCTCTTTCTTGCTTATGATTTCCATAGTATAGCTTGTTCTCTCTAGGTCCCTTTTTGTCTGCAGAAGCAGGATAGTAAAAAGCAGAAAAGGGGAAATCTTTAGGAAGATATCTTTTTCTTCTTGGACACGCCAAAAAAGCCTTTCATCATCCAGCATAATCTCGACCAGGTCAGGTTTATCCTTGAGCAGATCAACGATATAATCATAATCCTGTCTTTTGTCAACCACCGTTTTGACAATAAAATAAAGGTCGCCCTCGGTTAAATCCTGCAAATACGACATTGCAACCTTCATGTGTTCCACCCCCCATTTTTCATAAGTGCTCTTAACAACCGATTTCGGGAGACAACGGAACCCATATCACATCTAGTGGGAATAAGAGTTGTAGTTAAGGAAGAGAGGCTTGTGGAGTATCTTTTACTATTTATTTTAGTTTAGCATGTGCTGTTTAATTCCTCAATGGGATTTACGGCCAGTTTTTTTAAGGTGAAGGTGTCAGAGGGTTACTCTTGACAAAGCAGTGACAATGGCGTATAAAAATTGTTTAATGAGATTATATAAATTCCTGGAGAGGTGACACTAGAAGATGCCGACTTATGACTACAGATGCGAACACTGCGGCCGCTTCCAGGTGACGCAGCGGATAACTGAATCACCTCTGGAAAAGTGTCCGACCTGTGGACAGCCTGTTGAGAGGTTAATATCTCGTAATGTTGCTATTATTTTTAAAGGGTCAGGTTTTTACTGTACAGATAATAGGACTGATTCGGGAACAGAGGAAAAGCCGGCAGCGAAGGCCAAGGAAGAGTCTAAAACCGAAACACCATCTACAACATAATTTAAGGTTTACCAAAAAGCCACGCATCGATTGCGTGGTTGTTTTTTTATCCAGGCATAAAAAGGGCGAAAGCTGGTAATAATTGACCCTGATAGGTAATAGAGGGAGTGAGTTGTAATGGATGAAAAATCGAAAGCAATTAGATTGCAGCGCCTGGAGGGGCGGGAAGAGCTATTTGAACTCTTTCGGCAGGTAGTTGATAGTTTTAGGCGTCAGCGGATAAAAACTAAATAGAGAGGATCAACTTTGTCTCCATCAAGCGTCTCCTCAAAGGCGGCGCTCTTTTTATTTTGGCACAGCTTTTGTGATTAAATATTATTGAAAAGGATTCTGCTTGGAAAATGTACAATAATTATACAGGAGGCAAAAATTATGGTTTTATATGGAGAAAAAGTGAGGGGGAATGATGTGAACAAGATCAAGTTTGGGACCGACGGCTGGCGTGATCTGATAGCTGAGGATTTTACCTTTGCCAATGTGCGCTTGGTAGCGCAGGCAATTGCTAATTATTTAAAGGATTCAGGTCTGGCTGATAAAGGTGTAGTGATCGGGTATGATAACCGCTTCTTATCTGAACACTTTGCGGCAAGTGTTGCAGGAGTAATGGCTGGTAACAGTATCACATCATGGCTGCCTGCGGAAGCAACCCCAACCCCGGTAACAGCTTTTGCAGTCAAAGCCCTTGAAGCTGGCGGGGCGGTGATGATCACTGCAAGCCACAATCCGCCTGAGTATAACGGAATCAAGTTTATTCCCGACTACGCAGGCCCAGCTACACCAGAGATCACCGAAGCCATTGAAAAGAATTTAAACAATCTACAGGCTGATGATATTCTTTTTCTGCCGGAACAGATAGGAAGAGAACGGGGCCTTGTGCGAGAACTGGATGCTAAACCCTTCTACTTTGCCCATCTGCAGAAAGTGCTCAACTACCGCACCATCCACAGGGGCAGATTGAAGATCGTTTTCGACCCTATGTGGGGAGCTGGTAGAGGTTATCTTGAAGAACTACTGAAAGGAACAAAAAACCAGCTGGAGGTGATCCATAACAACCGGGATGTTTTATTTGGAGGTTACCTTCCCGATCCCAATGAGCGCGGTCTCGCCCCCTTGCGAGATGCTGTTCTCGAAAAGGGAGCTGATATCGGGTTAGCTTTAGATGGTGATGCGGACCGCTTTGGTGTAATTGACCAGCATGGTGAGTACTATTCACCCAACCGCATACTCCCTCTCATTCTCTATTACCTTTTAGAAGACCGCAATTGGCGGGGAGCAGTGGCCCGTACTGTGGCCACAACCCATATGCTTGATCGCATTGCTGATGATTACGGATTACCGGTTGTGGAAACCCCTGTTGGTTTCAAGTATATCGGGCAGTCTCTGATACATCACCGCAGTATGCTGGGTGGGGAAGAAAGCGGGGGTATGAGTGTCCAGGGGCATGTACCGGAAAAAGACGGCATCCTGGCTATTTCCTTGATTGTAGAAATGTTGGCAGCCAGAGGGAAACCATTGAAAGAGTTGTATCAGGAGATTACTGATAAATTTGGAACCTTGGTTAGTGCTCGTTTAGATCTGAAGTGCAAACCTGAGGAAAAAGAGCAGCTTCTAAACAGAATCGAGGAGTGGTCACCAGAGAGCATCAACGGTCAAAAGGTGGTAGAGCGCAACACTAAAGATGGGGTAAAACTGCTTCTCGCTGATGGGAGTTGGGTCCTAGTGCGTGCCTCTGGCACGGAACCGCTCTTCAGGATATATGCTGAGGCAGCAACACAGGATGGTGTAGACAAGCTGCAGAATGAGGCACGGCATTTATTAGGTCTTTGATCCCATAATGTTAATATTTTCAGTTTTTAATCTAGGTCTGCAGGAAAGATGCCTGAATATGTTGAAATGTAAAAATATAACCAGGACCACCAATAAGGTGGTAATCGTTCTCTGATAGGGTAGAAGGCGCTAGACTTCAAGGATGAATTAATTGTAAACTCTGCCTTAGCTAGGGGTACAGATACTATTCTGGTTGTTCCCGTTATTGGGGAGGGGAAACATAATGGAGAAAATTAGAGTATTAATAGCTGATGATCAACCCTTAATCAGAGAGGGTTTACGGCGGGTGCTGGAGACGGATCCTCATATTGAAATATGTGATGAGGTGGGGGATGGACAGGGAGCTATCAATTTAACCCGCAGTCTCCGCCCAGATGTTATTCTAATGGATCTAGAGATGCCAGGGACAAGTGGTTTAGAAGCCAGTCAGGTGATCCGCAAGGAAATGCCTGATGTTAAAATAATCTTTCTTACTGTTGCTGAGGATGAGGAAATGCTGGAAGTAGTTAAAGCAGGTGCCAGCGGATACCTTTTAAAGGATGTACAGCCAGATGAACTTTTAAAATCTATTCATGATGTAGCGGAGGGTAAGCCAGCTTTTCCCCCAGTGGTCACTGATAAACTGGAAGGTGAGTATAGTCGTTTGAGTTCCCGTAATATGGATCAGCGGATCAAAAGCCTTACAGCAAGAGAAAAAGAGGTGCTGGCTCTGATCGCCTTAGGTGAATCGAATCGCAGCATTGCGAGCAAGCTTTTCATCAGTGAAAAAACAGTAAAAAATCATATAACAAGTATTTTCCGCAAGATTAAAGTTCATGACCGCACTCAAGCTGCCATTTACGCCATAAAAAACCATATAGTAGAGATTTAGCCATTAACCCCGTCCCTTTTCTCCGCATATATTGTGGAGAAAAGGGGGGTAATATATGGCCAGTGTCTTACTTTTAGTCCTCTTAGGACTGCTCCTCTATATACTGTTCTTTTCCTACCGCAGATTTATTGTGTTTCAAAAGCGATATGCTGATCCTGACCTTACTTTACTGCTTATCGTTCGCAATCAGGCTCCTATCATTGAAGGGGTTATCAAAGAACTGCTTGCCTATTACAACACCTCACCCAAATCCTTTGAACTTGTTATTTTCGATGACGCCTCTACAGATGAAACACCAGAGATACTGCGCTGTTTGTCACGCAGATACAACTGCACATTGGTTTTCGGCCAGACACCTGTGGGTATCAAAGCCATGGAAAAAACACTCTCCATTTGCCGGGGAAAGGTAATCCATTTTTTCCTGCTCACTGAAAGGGTAGGATTGAGGACGGTCAGCTCTTTGGCCAGGTGTTTGTCCCGCGGGGAGAAGATCCCGAATTTCGGGATCGCCTGTGCCTCAGGTGTGATGTCAGGGACTACATCCAACTAAGCCCTGCGCCAACTGTCCCATCAATTAAGGACATATCTCAATTAGTGCATTGAGTTTTTGAGAACCATGCAGGTATTTTAGCGTATTTATGGAATATATAACCATTATGTCATCTGAGCAGAGGTTATTATTCCAGTTATATGTTGCACAGGGTAGAGGGAAATTTCTCTTTTTTCTCTCCCCTGTTCCTCTTTTTGACTTTAATTATCTTGCCAGTAAAGAATTTGATCGCTTCTTTCCGGTTGTTTCTCCTTTGCCTCTGGGGCTTGCAGCATCTATATTCAAGGATCTGTGCAAAACAAACTTTAAAAAATGCTCAGCTGAATCGCTTTTGGCAAAGATACGCGCCCTCTGCAGCAGGGAATTGGGCAGGAGGGGAATGCCTAAAGATTACGAAGAGACAGCTGTTATTCACCGGGCGGAAATTGCATTTCCACCGGACACACTTCCGGGATATGAGGAACTCAATGAGTTGGAATCTCTGCTCAAAGGGCGGCTCCTATCTCTGAGCGAAATTCAGCGTATTGTTGGTTTTTGGGACAAAGAAATCCTTAACAAGGCTCTCCAGTTGCTCTGCCTTGAGGGAAGAGCGGCCCTGCTGCCTGCCCTTTATCAAAAAAAGGGAAGTTTAGTCCGCTGTCAGCGCTGTGGTTGGGAGGGCATTCCTGATAACCACAACTGTGCACGCTGCGGCAGCAGTGAGTGCTGTAGTTGCCCCGATTGTGGGCTGTTGGGGAGTTTGAGTTTTTGTGATCCCCTCTATACTGGGGTTGTTGACAAGGGAGAGGATGTGATCTGCTGCAGGCCCCTTTTGCTGGGTGATTCTCTTGCAAAAAGAGCAAAAAGAGCTTCCTTGAGGAAAATCCCTGCTCCAAGGCCCTGCCGCTGGACGCTGCCAGGGGATATCAAATTTACACCCCCACAGGAGGCTGCAGTTCAGCACCTGCTAAAGTTTGGCAGAGAGGGTAAAGAAGGTGGGACCTGCCTGGTTTGGGCAGCCTGTGGGGCCGGAAAAACAGAAGTTTCTTTTCCCCTGATCGCTGAAATGCTGAATCAGGGGAAAAAGGTGCTTTTTGCATCACCCCGCAGGGATGTAATCCTGGAGATCGCACCCCGCCTGGCCTGCGCTTTCGGCAGGGAGCGTACAGCAGCCCTTTATGGAGGAAGCAGTACTCTTCGACGGGAAGTCCCTCTGCTGGCTGCCACAACACACCAGGTTCTGCGTTTTTATCATAATTTTGATCTGGTGATCCTGGATGAGGGTGATGCCTATCCTTTTCCTGAAAACAGGATGCTGCAATTCGGGGTCGAAAAGGCCCGCTGCCCAGGGGGAAAGCTGGTTTACCTCACAGCCACTCCCACCTCCTGGATGCTGGCCCAGGCTAGGAAAAGCAAGGTTGATGTTATTAAAATCCCTGCCCGCCCCCATGGTTTTCCTTTACCTGTGCCAAAATTTTTGAAGATTGCGCCCCTGCAAAAGAACAAGAGGGGGTTTATGCTCCAGCGGCAAGTCCTTGAAATTGCAGCTGAACTGTTAAAAAAGCCCGGCAACCGCATCTTTCTCTTTGTGCCATCTGTTGTTATGACATCTTTAGTGGGAGAAGCCCTGCGCTCTGCAGCAGGTAAATATCCTTTGGATTATCTAAAACCGGACAATGTTCAGTGGACCCATGCCGGTGATAGGGACCGGAAGTTGAAAAGGGATCGCTTTTTTGCCGGCGAATTTCCTTTACTGGTGACCACAACCATTATGGAACGGGGGGTCACTGTTCCTAGGGTTAACGTATTGGTTTTGGAGGCTGCCCAAGAGGGTATTTTCGATACCCCCACACTGGTGCAGATCGCTGGGCGCTGCGGCCGCAGCCCCGATTATCCTACAGGTGAGGTCTGGTTTATCTCTCGGGAAATCAGCAGGTCCATGCGGGAGGCCAGGTCACAGATCATAGTAATGAATAAAGAAGCCCAGCGCAAAGGCTATCTGCGCAAGGACTGGGAAGAAATACTCAAGAAAATTGTGTTTTAAGTGTGTTGTGAAGTAAAATATAGTAATAAGGGGGAGAAATTAATTGCTGTCCGCAATCAGAGGACTGAAGGCCCTCATTTTTCCGGAAAGCAAAGGGTGCCCTTTATGTGGGCGCCAGGGAGCCCCCCATCAAATTTGCCGCTTCTGTTTACAGATGTGGGCTGATCTGGCAGAGGGGCTTGTCCCTTGTACCAAATGCGGCCGCTTCCATGCCGGACAGGAGGGGAAAATGATCTGCTGGGAGTGCCGGGAAGATGAGCAACCGTACATCATCTCCAGGGCTGTGGCACCCTTTGAGGGCCCTGTAAGGGAGGCTGTCCACTACTTCAAGTTCTGCGGGAGGAGGGGATTGGCCTATCCCTTTGGAGAGCTAATGGCCTCTCTAGTTGTTCAGCTTTTCCCCTTTCGCTCATTTGGTGCTGTAGTGCCTGTACCCCTACATATAGGCCGGCTGCGGGAACGGGGTTATAATCAGGCAGCTTTACTTGCTGAGGTGATAGCTGGGATTTTAAAAATCCCTTTACAAGAGGAAGCCCTGCTGCGGGTCAGAGAAACTCCAAGCCAGACATCCCTTTCCAGACAAGAGCGTGAGGAAAATATGAAAGGAGCCTTTATAGCCGGTAAGGAGGCCCTACTGCTACAGGGGAAACGGGTCTTGCTGGTGGACGATGTTTATACAACAGGGGCTACAGTCAAGGAGTGCTGCCGGGTGCTCGCTTCAGCAGGTGTTGGTGAACTATATGTGGTCGCTCTAGCTGCAGGTATTGTCAAAGATAAAAATCCTAAAGAGGTGTAATCTGCATGATTTCAATTCTTTTTCTTCTCATGTTGGTGCCGCTGCTGTTGATGATGCTTTTTTTTAATGTGGCAACATTTTCTTTTTCTCGTCTGGGCATGTCCCAACAAGGGGCATTTCTGTTTTTAACTGCATCGATCATCGGCAGCATGATCAATATACCCCTTTCCCGGCGCAGAATACAGGTGTATGAACCCAGGGCACACCCTTTTTCCATGTTCTTTTTTTATTACCCTCCTGTTGTTCGGGAGCAGGTTATCTACTTAAATGTTGGGGGAGCCGGGCTGCCGGCTGTTTTATCCCTCTATCTATTGCTGAGCGGTAGGGCGCCATTGCTGCCTACCCTGTTTGCTCTGCTTGTGGTCACTGTTGTAGCAAAGATGATGGCCCGGCCGAAACCGGGTGTAGGGATTGTGATGCCCGCATTTATCCCTCCCATAGTTGCTGCTGCTTCTGCTCTGATACTGGCACCTTCTGGCTTTACTGCCCCTGTGGCTTATGTAGCCGGAACCATGGGTACTTTGATCGGGGCTGATCTGCTGAACTGGAGAAGCTTCCAGAGCTTAGGTGGGCAGGCGGTAAGCATCGGGGGCGCAGGAATCTTCGATGGGGTTTTTCTGGTGGGGATTATAGCAGCATTTTTAGGATAAAATTCTTTGCCCGTATCTCTCGTGATCTCTACCCCGCTTGTCTTGCCCGCACGCCTATAATGCTGCGGCCTGTTTGATCACCTCTATGGATGAGATGGGATTGGTGGGGCGCTGAGTTCCTCAATCTGGTTAACATAATATTGCTTTTCCTCTTCCTTCAAGTAGGGAATATTATATTGAGCCACCATCAGAGCGGCTTTTTTGCTTCCTTCAGCTAGCCATCTGGCACACTCCATATCTGCCTTTACAGGGGGATAGGACTGGGGAAGGGAGTGTTTTATCAGGGAGATGATTTCTCCAGCACAACGGGCTATCTCCAGAGGAATATCAGTGAACTTTTTGGCAGCTAATGGGGTACCTTCAAAAAAAGCCTTGATGGCAAAGCCGTCTTCCTGGGCCAGTGCCAAGGCCCGCTCCATAAGGGTTTCTGCTCTAAGCAGTGTTTCTTCCCAGTAATTTTGGGGGTTTAGGGAGTCTTTTTGCTGCTGACTGCCCTTCTCCTCTTTGATCCTACGCAAGTTGACCCGACAGGTCATGGCAAAGAGGGCTGCGGCATGAGCAGCAGTCACCCCCGCAGATGAACCTGCGCTGGGGTAGAGGGAGTCAGCTGACAGTTCCCTAAAATACTGGCTTAACTTAAGCTCTTTGATTACAGGAGGAGTATCCATCATGATCCCCTTTCTTTTCTCAGTGTATCTAGCCTTACCGATCGCCAGAAGTTAGCAAATCTCAGACAGTCTCCCATTCCGCTGATCTGTTTTATTATACCTTTTCGAGAGCAAGATTAATAATCCTTCCCATTGTCTGCATGGCAAGGTAAAAGCTTGTTAATCCAAATCAGGTTGTCCCCTCCGGTGATCATTAAACCGGGGTTTTACTTTTATTTACGGTTGTTATTAACTGTACTTCAATTATCAGACAGAGAATAAGAAGGAATTTGGGTCTAAAGGGTCGAATTTGAACCAATAAATTCTCTATTTCTCCCAGAGGGAGGTGAGGCTTTTGAAAGAGGTGCAAATTGATGTAGGCAGGTGTGTCGGTTGTAAGTCCTGTGAAATAGCCTGTGCAGTAGAGCATTCAGCTGGAAAAGAGTTGTTTGGGGCAATTTTCGAAGAGCCGCAGCCCCGCAAGCGCATTTTTGTCCAGCATGCAGGTGAAAAATCTGTTCCAGTCAACTGCCGGCATTGTGAAGAGGCCTTTTGTGTGAGAGTATGCCCCACCGGAGCAATGTACAGGCAAGGAGCTATAGTACTGCACAACCGTAATCTCTGCATCGGGTGCGGTTTCTGTGAACTGGCCTGCCCCTTTGGTGCTATCACCCGTTCTCCGGGAAGCAAGTTGGTGACCAAGTGTGACCTCTGTCCTGACAGAGAAATTCCGGCCTGTGTCAGTGCCTGTCCTACTAATGCCCTTTCCTTTACGACACCTGAAGAAGCACAGAGAAAGAAACGACGCACTTTGGCTGAACAAATGTTCCTACCTTGAAATAGAGGTCTGAGGCAGGAGGTCGGAAGACGGAGGCAATCGAAACCTAATGTCCTCATTCCTATGTATGAAGGGCTGTGATGAACACAGCTGACTGAAGAATCAGTGAAAGGAGGATCTTTTGTGGGAGAGAAGAGTGTAGATAAGGCATCATTAAGTATGCTCGATAAAGCCGCTCAGGAAGGTATAGAGACCGCATGGGATCGCTATGAAAAACAGCAGCCCCAATGCGGTTTCGGTCTTTTAGGGCTCTGCTGCCGCCACTGCAATATGGGTCCCTGCCGGATAGATCCCTTTGGAGAAGAGCCCCAGGAGGGGATCTGTGGAGCTACTGCAGACACCATTGCAGCCCGCCACCTTTTGCGGATGATCGCTGCTGGTGCTGCTGCTCACTCAGATCATGGAAGAGATATTGTGACCACCCTTTATGAAACAGCTGAGGGTGAAGCACAGGGCTACCAGATCAAAGATGAGGGTAAACTGCGCGCCTTAGCTGCTGAATTCGGTATTCCCGAAGAAGGAAGAAGTAAAGAGGATGTTGCTCGGGATCTAGCCCGGGAGGCCATGGAAGAGTTCGGCATGGTCAAGGGCACACTCAATTTCCTCAATAGAGTACCTGAGAAGAGAAGACAGCTCTGGGAGAAATTAGGGATTGCTCCACGGGGGATCGACCGGGAGATTGTTGAGGCAATGCACCGCACCCATATGGGGGTTGATAATGACTATGTGAATTTGACCCTGCACGGGGTGCGTACTGGTCTCAGCGACGGCTGGGGAGGCTCCATGTTTGCCACCGAGTTTTCCGATGTCCTTTTTGGAACACCACAACCGGTCAGGGGGAAAAGCAATCTGGGGGTTCTGAAAGAGGACCAGGTCAATATTGTGGTCCACGGCCATGAGCCTGTGCTCTCGGAAATGATCGTACAGGCAGCAAAGGATGAAGAATTGATAGCTGCAGCCCGGGAAAAGGGTGCTCAAGGCATTAATGTCTGTGGGATGTGCTGTACAGGTAATGAGATTTTGATGCGTCACGGTGTGCCTGTTGCAGGGAACTTCCTCCAGCAGGAGCTGGCTGTTATAACAGGTGTGGTGGATGCCATGGTGGTGGATGTGCAGTGCATTATGCCTGCCTTGACCCAGGTAGCCAAATGCTATCACACCAAACTGATCTCCACATCACCCAAAGCCCGCTTCCCGGAGATGGAGCATGTGCCTTTCAGTGAAAGGACTGCACTGGATACCGCCCGCCAGATAGTGAAAATGGCTGTTGATAACTATCCACGCAGGAATAAGGATCGGATCCAAGTACCTGATGAGGAAATGGAATATATGGCTGGCTTCAGTGTGGAGGCCATACTGAAAGCCCTAGGTGGTAGTTTGAACCCCCTGCTGGATGCGATTAAAGCCGGCCAGATCAAAGGAATCGCAGCAGTTGTCGGTTGTAACAACCCGAAGGTCACCCAAGATTCAGGGCATCTTACTATCACCAGAGAACTTATCAAAAATGACGTTTTAGTGGTACAGACCGGGTGTGCAGCTATCGCCTGCGCTAAGGCAGGGTTATTGCTGCCTGAGGCCGCTGACCAGGCTGGGCCAGGGCTGAGCGCAGTCTGCAAGGCGCTGGGCATTCCACCTGTTCTGCATATGGGATCATGTGTGGACATCAGCCGCATCCTTGTCACAGCAGCAGCTATCGCCAATGCCCTGGGTGTTGACATCAGCGACCTGCCTGCAGCAGGGGCAGCTCCGGAATGGATGTCAGAGAAAGCAGTTTCCATCGGGTCCTATGTGGTGGGCTCCGGTGTTTTCACAGTTTTGGGGACCGTACCACAGGTATTGGGAGCTAAGAAATTTACAGAACTCCTGACAAAAGGTGCTCAGGATGTACTGGGAGCAGCCTTTGCTGTGGAGACTGATCCCTTAAAGGCTGCAGAATTGATCATAGAGCACATCGCAGCCAAGAGAAAAGGGTTGGGCTTGGAAGCGTAAAGCTGTGATAAAGTAGAAAGTCCGAAAAAATATGCACAAAACCCCAATAAATTTGGGGTTTTTGTGTGTTCGCCTACGGTCGGGACCCCATCAAAAAGGGGGGTGCTGAAGGAAGCCGAAGGGGGACTTATTTATGTATGGTTTAAATATTAGGCAAAATCATGTATTATCCTGTTAAAATTAAAATAAGTGAATAATCAAAAGATGGTTTCAAAGTATCAACAGATTGGAAGGGTTGAACATGAATCCAAAAGAAGCAGTTGTAATAAGCTGTCAAGCTGTAAGTGCCGAAATTGAAAATATTGCACCGCCGAACATAACGACAAGAGTACTGGAATTCGGTCTACACAACCATCCGAATAAACTCAATCAAAGGCTTAGAGAGTGTCTGGATGAAATTGAGCAAGAGGGCAGATATCAGTTTGCCCTTTTCGCCTACGGGCTTTGTTCTAATGGAGTAGTTGGCTTGAAACCAAGAAGTGTTAAAGTTGTTATACCTAAAGTAGATGATTGTATCAGTCTTTTTCTTGGTTCTCGCAAGAAATATGTGGAGCAATTGCGCAGAGATCCGGGCACCTTTTATTTAACCAAAGGCTGGATCGATTATGGAGAAACACCCCTTGCCATCTACAACCAAGATGTTCCCTGGACAAAAAAATACTCCCAGGAACAGATCCGCTGGATAGCCCGGGAAACCATCAGGAACTATACTCGAGTAGCTCTGATCGAAACCGGTGCCTATGATATTTCCTCTTATGAAGAGTTCGCACGAAAGACAGCGGATGTGTTTGGATTAAAATATGAACTGCTTCCAGGCTCTCTTGATTTATTGAAGAGATTGCTTTACGGTCCCTGGGATAACGATTTTGTGGTTGTGGAGCCGGGGACAGAGATAACGAAAGAAATGTTCTTATAGTAACAGCTGGTGTTTGATTATTTCGCAAAGTGTGCTTTTTGATGATGAAAAAGTTTCACCAAATTTGAAAAGTTTATTTTTACAAGATAGGGGGCATTTACTTGTCACTGGTACTAGGAATAGACACAGGTGGGACTTATACAGATGGGATTATACTTGATGTGACTGATCAAAGGGTTGTTGCTAAAGCCAAAGTGCTTACTACTCATGATGATTTAACCAGATGTATTACAGATTGTTTTCGGGAACTGAAATGCGATGCTGTACATGATATAAAAATGATAGCCTTGTCTACTACTCTGGCAACCAATGCAGTTGTAGAGGGGCACGGTGGAGAAGTTGGCCTGTTGTTGATCGGCAGTGAGCCCATCGACAAACTTCCAGCTGCTGTTTGTGAAATCATCAAGGGCGGACATGATGCAGCAGGCAAACCCCAGGCAGAGTTGGATGTTGAGGAAGTTCGTAACGCTATCCGGAAGATGTGCGGCAGGGTTGAAGCTGTGGCTATCTCCAGCTTTTTTAGTGTTCGCAATCCGGAACATGAACAAAAAGCGCGTGAACTGGTAAGAGAAATGATGGATGTGCCGGTGGTGTGCGGTCATGAGCTTTCCAGTTCTCTAGGATTTTATGAGCGAGCGGTCACCGCGGTTTTAAACGCTAAACTGCTGCCGATCATAGCTTCGTTAATTGAATCAGTGAAAAAGGTCTTAAGGGAAGAGGGGATTAATGCTCCATTAATGATTGTCAAAGGTGATGGCAGTTTGATGAGCGAGAGTGTGGCAAGGGTAAGGCCTATCGAAACACTGCTCTCAGGCCCTGCTGCCAGCATCTACGGAGCCGTTTACTGCGGTAAAGTAAAGGATGCCCTGGTATTGGATATGGGTGGAACCACCACTGATATTGCGGTTCTTTCCGATGAGGTGCCGAAAATCAATGATGAAGGAGCTGTTGTTGGGGGGTGGAGAACCCGTGTCAGGGCAGCAGAGATCAACACCTATGGAATCGGCGGGGATAGTTACATTCAGATAGACAAAGACAAAAATCTGATCATCGGGCCAAATAGGGTATGGCCCTTGGCTTTGGCTGCTGATAGATATCCTCATCTGGTGGAAGAATTGAGCCTGCAGTGGGAAACCAAAAAATTTAACTCACTTTATAGCCAGCCAACCGATTGTTTCATTTTAGTGCAGCAAGATATAGCTGTGCAGATGACGACCACAGAAAAGGAAGCTGTTCAACTGCTGAAAGAACAGCCCCATACACTGCAGTTTTTAGCTGATAAGATGGGGACAAAGACCTTTTTCTTAGATCTGAGTCGTTTGGTGGAGATGGGTATTTTGAATAAGGCTTCTGTAACCCCTACCGATATCTTACATGCCAATGGCCGTTATACACGGTGGAATAGGGAGGCATCCATTTTAGGTGTCAAGATGCTGGCTCATAAAATGGGAAAAAGTTATCAGGAGTTTCTTGATCTGGCGATGGAGGCCATTATTAATAAAATAGCTCTGAGCATTTTGCAGAGTGTGGTCAATTTTGAGGGCAAAGATTTTGATATTCAGGATGAAAAAGGGGCTATGTATTTCATCGGCAAACTTTTGCAGCCAAAAAAAGCTGGTAGATTAATGGGTTGCAGTCTTGAGTTTAACCTGCCCTTAGTTGCTATCGGCGCTCCTGTAAATGTTTATTTGCCTGAGGTGGCCAGCAAATTAAAGCTGGACTTGATCATACCTCCTAACGCGGAAATTGCCAATGCTATCGGGGCAGCATCAGGCAATGTTGTGGAGGCTGTTCAAGTTTTAATAAGGCATGATGATGAACAGTACATTGTTCATGCCCCATGGGAGCGGAAGGTATTTGATAATTATGATGATGCTATTGCTTATGCTCAGGCTGAGGCTGCAAAAAAAGCTGCAGTTCAGATTGAAAAAGCAGGTGCTGCAGATTATCAATTAACTACAGAGAAGGAAGAAGTAAATATTCCGGGATGGGATATCCTTATGGAGACAAGAATAACAGTGACCGCAGTGGGTAAACCGAAGTGGTTATCATAAGAGCTTCCCTTCCCATTATAATAGAAGGGGAGGTTTTTTATGGGCATTTATAAAGCGGAATCTATTGTTCTCAGGAGCAGGGTTTATGGGGAAGCGGACCGGATTCTTGTTCTTTATACCAGAGAAGCAGGAAAGCTTTCAGCCATAGCCAAGGGTGTGCGCAAGACTACCAGCCGCCTGCGGGGAGCGGTGCAGTTGTTCAATCATGCCCACCTAGTGCTTTATACCGGAAAAAGCCTAGACACAGTTTCCCAGGGGGAGGCAGAGGAGCAGTTTTCCTACCTGGAGCAGGACTTGGAACTCTTTGCAGCTGCCAGCTACTGTGCAGAATTGGTGGACCGCCTCACACCGGACCGGGAGCCCCAGCCCAGGCTGTTTTATTTACTCCTCTCCACTTTCAGGGCATTGAAAAACGGGAACCCCGAGCTTTTAGCCAGGGTTTTCGAGCTCAAACTTTTAGATATCCTTGGTTACAGGCCGCGCCTAACCGGCTGTGTGATGGGTGATCACCCTGCTGTCAGGGAGGGTGTACAGCAGGTATGGTTCAGTATTGAACGGGGTGGAGTGATCTGCCCTGCCTGTGCTGAGCATTGTAAAGAAGCGATTCCCCTTTCACCGGCAGCCCTTGGTGTGATGGGTTATATCCTGCGCAGCCCACTGCAGCAGGCTGTTAAAGCCAAGATCAGCCCAAAAGTGCTCAGAGAGATGGCAGCTCTTCTCCAAAAGTTTTTAAGCTATCATGGTGAGGTTAAGCTGCAGTCCCGCTACTTTTTGGATGCCTTTCGGGATAGTGAAACTATAAGGCATAAAAAGCAGTGGTGAGGGAAGATTAGGGGTAGAAGGTGATCCTATGGATGAACAGCTGTTAAAAAAAATTGATCTGATAAAAGAAAGGATGGATGTGAGTTACAAAGAGGCCAGTGATGCTCTGGACAGGGCATCAGGTGATGTTGTGGCTGCATTGGTTTTGTTGGAAGAGGAACTGCAGGGAGAGCACTTGTGTGAAAAACTGAAGGAAACACTGGAAAAGGGGATCAGTGCCAAACTGCGTCTCAAAAAGGGGGATCACACTATCCTAGAGTTTCCCGCTGGTTTGGGTTTAGCTGGGGTGTTGGGGATGCTGCTCAGTGATGAACTGGCCGTTCTGGGAGCGGCTTGTACAGTGATAGCTTTGTTCAGTAGATGTACCCTGGAGATCGCAGGGGAAGAAAGGGAAGAAAAAGAAATTCAAATAGAAGCTTGACAGTATACTAGAGAATTGATAAATTGTAGAAAAATAAGCTATGAGGGAGAAGAGTAGCCGCTTTTGTTCCGCAAATAGAGAGCCGGGGTTGGTGGGAGCCGGCCGGAGCGGGCGGTGAAAGGGGCTCCGGAGCAGCAGGAGGAAACCCGGCATAGCACTGGGGAGTAAAACCTGCAATAGAACAAAGGGGCGCAAACAGATGCGCAAACAGGGTGGAACCGCGGGCAGTATCCCGTCCCTGTAGCTATAATAGCTGCATGGGGCGGGTTTGTTTTATAGTTTTTGCTCTAAAGGAGGATTTATTGTTATGGCTGAAATGACTTTTCAGGAGATTATTGAAGCGCTCAACTCTTACTGGAGCCGCTACTGTGTGATTCAGCAGCCTTATGACCTGGAGGTTGGAGCTGGAACCATGAATCCGGCCACTGCTCTCAGAGTTTTGGGACCGGAACCGTGGAATGTTGCCTATGTGGAGCCTTCACGCCGGCCTACAGATGGCAGATATGGGGAAAACCCCAACAGGCTGCAGCATTATTATCAGTACCAGGTGATCTTAAAACCTTCACCTGATGATGTGATCGACCTTTATTTAAACAGCCTTACTCACCTAGGGCTTGACCTGCAATCCCATGATATCCGTTTTGTGGAGGATAACTGGGAATCACCAAACCTGGGTGCCTGGGGTTTGGGATGGGAGGTCTGGCTGGATGGTATGGAGATCACCCAGTTTACTTATTTTCAGCAGTGCGGGGGGTTTGAGTGCCGCCCGGTCAGCGCTGAACTGACCTATGGGATCGAAAGGATCGCCATGTACATCCAGGGTGTGGATAATGTCTTCGATGTCATCTGGACCGATGGCATTACCTATGGGGAGATCCACCACCAGACAGAAGTGGATTATTCCTATTACAATTTTGAAGAAGCGGATATCGAAATGCTCTTTACACTCTTTGAGATGTATGAAAAGGAGGCAGAGCGCATCAGTGCCAAAGGGTTGGTGCAGCCGGCCTATGACTATGTACTGAAGTGCTCACATACCTTCAATCTGCTAGATGCCCGGGGTGCCTTGAGTGTTTCTGAGCGCACAGCCTATATCGGGAGGGTGCGCCGTTTGGCCCGCCTCTGTGCCAAAGCATACCTGGAGCAAAGGGAGAAACTCGGTTATCCGCTGCTCAAAGATGAGGCTCTGCGGGAGCAGTTGCTAAACACATCAGAGAAGAAAGCTGTAGATACTGCATCAAGGGAGGTTAAATAGAGATGGATTATTTGCTGGAAATAGGGGTTGAAGAACTGCCAGCCAGACTGGCTAATCAGGTGATCGATCAACTGCAAAAGTCTGGGGAAAAGCTGCTACAGGAGAACAGGGTCGGTTTTGCCGAAATTTCTGTTTATACCACCCCCCGCAGGATGACTTTCTATGTTCAGGGAATTGCAGAAGTACAGGAGGACCTGCTGGAGGAGGTAAAGGGGCCTCCCAAAAAGGTTGCATTTGATGAATCAGGACAGCCTACCAAAGCAGCTCAAGGTTTTGCCCGCAGCCAGAATGTGCCATTGGATAGTCTTATTGTGCGATCAACCTCTGCTGGGGAGTATGTTTTCGCTGAGAAACGAATTAAAGGACAGCCTACAGCTCAAGTATTAAGTGAGCTTATTCCCCAATTGATCAGCAGCCTTTCCTTCACCCGGCCCATGCGCTGGGGCAGTGGTGATTTCCGCTTTATCCGGCCTATCCGCTGGCTGGTCAGCCTGCTCGGTGATAAAATTGTGGATTTTGAGATCAATGGACTTCACCCGGGCAATTATACCTATGGGCTGCGCAATTACAGCAAAGAACCCTTGGAGGTGCGCAACCCCGAGGAGTATTTTCATAAGCTAAGGGATGCATCTGTGATCTTAAATCAAGAGGAACGAAAAGAAAAGATCTGGGAGTTAGTCAGGGAGGAGGCTGCCCGAGCTGGGGGGATGATTCAGCCTGATGATGAACTGTTAAATGAGGTGACCCACCTTCTAGAGAGCCCTACACCTATTTGCGGCGGTTTTGATCCCCGTTTGTTAAAACTTCCTCCGGAAGTGGTGATCACCCCGATGAAAGAACACCAGCGCTATTTTCCGGTTTGGGATGAAGAGGGCAAGCTGATGCCTTTGTTTATCGCCTGTGCCAACGGCCCGGTCAACAAAGAGATTGTGCGCCAAGGGAATGAGAAGGTGCTGCGTGCACGCCTCCATGATGCGGAGTTTTTCTTCCATGAGGATATAAAAACAGCACTGGAGGATAAGGTGGAAAAGCTGAAAAAGGTTGTTCACATGGAGGGACTGGGTACTATCTATGATAAGGTGCAGCGACTGGTTGCCCTAAGCGGCTATCTGGCCGGTATTCTTGGCTTGACCGAGCGCCAAAAAGAAGCGGCAGAGAGGGCAGCCTATCTTTCCAAGGCGGATTTGGTTACCGATATGGTTTTCGAGTTTCCTGAACTGCAGGGGATCATGGGAGGCTATTACGCCCGGATAAGCAAAGAGGACAAAGAGGTCTGCCGTGCCATCAGGGATCATTATATGCCACGCTTTTCCGGTGACAAGGTGCCTGCCAGCAAACCGGGTGCTGTTTTGGCGATCGCTGACAAAATAGATAACCTGACCGGCTGTTTTGCTCTTGGCTTGGAACCCACCGGTTCCCAGGATCCATATGCTCTCAGAAGGCAGGCCTTGGGGATCTGCCACATTATCATCAAGCAGGAGTTTGATTTTTCTCTGGAAGCACTGATAGCAAAGGCTTATGAGAACTTGAGCGGGATGGAACTCACATATTCCTTTGAGCAAGTTAGGGACAAAATGATGGATTTCTTCAAGGCAAGACTACGGTTTCTCTTCCTTGAGGAGGGATACGCCTATGACACTGTTGAGGCTGCATTAGGGCCCTCCTTTGACAACATTATGTTGGTCTATAAGAGGCTTGAGGCCTTGACAGCTGTGCGCAGCAAACGGGAATTCGAGCTCCTCTTGACAGCATATACAAGGGCATCCCATCTAGCCCGACAGGCAGAGGGGGATGAGGTTGACCCTACACTGTTGGTTGAAGAAGGGGAACTGGAACTCTACAATGCCTGGACCAGGATCAAAAAGGATGTGGTGCGTTTCCTGGATGAAGGGAAGTACCAGGAGGCATTGCTCTGTGGTTCTGAACTGGCTGACCCCTTAGACCGCTTTTTCAATCAGGTTATGGTAATGGTGGAGGATATCCCCTTACGCCGCAACCGGTTAGCTTTGCTCAAGGATATTGCTGACACCCTGGGGCAGATGGGCGGCCTGGAAAAAATTGTTCGGGAGGGCTAATGATAATTATAAAAATAATAGCAGGATTTTTTTATGTTGTATCGTAATTGATTAAAAAGTATAACACATTGTGAAAAAAAACAGCAAATAGTATTTATAAAAAACCTAAATAGTATTATTATTAAAGGAGATTGATAGAGAAAGGGTGTTGCTCTATCCAACTGACGCCGCGCCAGGAGCAAATCATAGAAATTGTAAAAAAGAATACACCTATTACAGGTGAAAAAATCGCCGAGATGCTCAATGTGCGGCGTGCTACTTTGCGTCCGGATCTGGCTGTGTTAACTATGGCGGGTTTGCTGGAGGCCCGCCCCCGTGTTGGCTATTTTTATACTGGAAAGACTCCTTACATGTTATTAGCAGAAGAGATCCGGCACCTTAAGGTAAATGATGTGAAATCAGTCCCTGTGGTAGTGAGGGGTAATATCTCTGTCTATGATGCGATTGTTGCCCTTTTCACTGAAGATGTGGGAACACTTTTTATCGTGAATGATGATGGCTATCTAGAGGGGGCCGTTTCCCGCAAAGATCTGCTGAAAGTGACCCTGGGGCAGGGAGATCTGCATAAAATTCCGGTTAAAGTGGTTATGACCCGGGTACCCAATGTGGTGACCATCAAGGGGGAAGATTCTGTTTACGAAGCTGCCCGTAGATTGGTTGAGCACGAGATTGATGCTCTTCCTGTTGTTGAAGAGCCTCAAAATGAGGAAGATAAAGATAAGCTTAAAGTTATCGGCAGATTCACCAAAACAAATATCGCCCGGATCTTTGTTGAAATGGGGGAAAAAGCCTAAATGTTGAAAGGAGGTTGTTTATGGAGAATACAGTAATTTATGTAGTATCAGACTCCCTTGGAGAAACAGCGGAATTTGTTGCACGAGCTGCAGCCATCCAGTTTAATGCTAATGGGACCTTTGAAATCAGACGTGTTCCTTATGTGAATAACAAGGATACACTGGAAGAGGTCATGGAGGAAGCGAGCGGCACATGCAGCATTATTGCTTATACACTGGTGATTCCAGAATTAAGGGATGAGCTGGAGCGGCTGGCAAAGTTGCATAAGATTCCAGCTGTGGATATTATGGGGCCCCTGATGGATGCCCTCGCCAAAGCGACATCTAAGGCCCCTAAGAGAGAGGTAGGTCTGCTCCATCGCCTGGATGACCAGTATTTTCGCAGAGTTGAAGCCATTGAATTTGCAGTGAAGTATGATGATGGTAAGGACCCTCGGGGGCTGCTGTATGCTGATGTTGTCCTGATCGGTGTATCACGTACCTCCAAAACCCCTGTTTCAATGTATCTTGCCCATAAGCGGATCAAAGCTGCTAATGTTCCGATAGTGCCTGAGGTGGAACCGCCTGCTGAATTGTTAAAAATACATCCTCGTAAAATAATCGGGCTTACCATTCAGCCCCAGCTGCTTCTTCAGATTCGTCAGGAACGGCTGAAGTCCTTGGGGCTCACCACAGATGCGGAATATGCCAATATGAACAGGATCCAAAAGGAATTGGCCTATGCTGACCGGTTGATGGCCCAACTGGGCTGCCCGGTCATTGATGTTTCCAATAAAGCCATAGAAGAAACAGCAAGCATGGTCTTGGAAGTCTATTACAGGGGGGAGCGAGATGCAAAGTAAGTATGTTTACCTCTTTGAAGAGGGCAATGCAGGCATGAGGGATCTATTGGGAGGAAAAGGGGCCGGTTTGGCGGAAATGACCAATTTAGGACTCCCAGTTCCGCCTGGGTTCATCATCACAACAGAGGCCTGCAATGAGTACAGTGCCAAAGGGGAACTGCCTGCTGGACTGGAGGAACAGATACAGGATGCCCTGTCGGCCCTGGAGAAAAAGGTGGGAAAAGCACTCGGGGATAAGAAAAATCCCCTTTTGCTCTCTGTCCGGTCCGGGGCGAAAATCTCCATGCCTGGGATGATGGACACTGTCCTCAACTTGGGTTTGAATGATGAAACAGTTAAAGCCCTGGCCGCTGCAACCGGCAATGAGCGATTTGCGCTGGACTGCTACCGCCGTTTTATTCAGATGTTCAGCGATATTGTTCTTCATGTGGAGTTCTACAGATTTGAAGATATTTTGGAGAAATACAAAAGGAAATACGGGGTGCAGTATGATCATGAGCTGAAACCCGAACACTTAAAAGAGATAATCAGTGAATATAAAGATATTGTCAAAGGACAGACAAAACAAGATTTTCCCCAGGACCCTACAGACCAGTTGCGGAGAGCTGTTATAGCGGTTTTTGAGTCCTGGAACAACCCCAGGGCCAAGGTGTACAGGAAAGTGAATAAAATTCCTGATGACCTGGGGACCGCGGTCAATGTGCAGGCAATGGTGTTTGGAAATATGGGCAACAACTGCGGTACCGGTGTTGCTTTTACCCGGGATCCGGCAACCGGAGAGAATGTTGTTTTCGGTGAATATTTGATCAATGCTCAGGGAGAGGATGTTGTAGCTGGGATCCGCACACCTCAGCCCATATCCAAACTCAAAGAGGAAATGCCTGAGGCCTATGAACAGTTTGTAAGGACCTGTTCTTTATTGGAAAAACACTACAGAGATATGCAGGATATCGAATTCACCATTGAGAATGGCAAACTGTACATTTTGCAGACACGCTCTGGCAAGCGCACTGCTGCTGCGGCAGTCAAGGTGGCAGTGGATATGGTGAAAGAGGGTTTGATCTCCAAAGAAGAGGCCATCCTCAGGGTTGAGCCGGATCAATTGAATCAAGTGCTCCACAAAAGGTTGGATACCAGGGTGGACTTTCAGGTTGTAGCCACCGGGCTCCCTGCGTCTCCGGGTGCCGCCTCAGGCAAGGCAATCTTTGATGCCAATGAAGCAGAACGGCTGGGGAATGAAGGGGAAAAGGTAATCCTTGTCCGAACGGAAACCACACCTGATGATATCCATGGTGTTGTAGTAGCCCAGGGTGTGCTCACCAGCAGAGGCGGTATGACCAGCCATGCGGCGGTGGTTGCCCGGGGGATGGGCAAACCCTGTGTCTGTGGTTGTGAGGCACTGAATATCGATTATAAAGAGAAAAAGATGACAGTGGGCGATCTGGAGGTCAAAGAGGGGGATGTGATCACCATCGATGGCAGCACCGGACAGGTGATCTTCGGGGAGGTGCCCCTTGTTTCTCCAGAGATGACTGAGGAACTGCGTTTACTCCTTGCATGGTCTGATGAAATCAGGAAACTAGGGGTGCTCACCAATGCAGATACCCCAGCTGACGCCCAGCGTGCCCGGGAGTTCGGGGCAGTTGGTATCGGCCTGTGCAGGACTGAGCATATGTTCATGGCTCAGGATCGCCTCCCTATTGTTCAGGCTATGATAATGGCCAAAAGCCAGGAGGAGCGGCAGGATGCCCTGGATAAACTGCTGCCTATGCAGCAGGGCGATTTCTACGGCATCCTGAAGGCAATGGACGGCCTGCCTGTGGTCATCAGGCTCCTGGATCCTCCTCTTCATGAATTCCTCCCCAATGTTGGGGAACTGTCACTGGAAATACAGCGCTTACAGCTGACTGATGGTGACTCTGCAGAGATAGCCAAGAAACAAACCATGCTGGAAAAGGCGCGCTCTTTGCAGGAAATGAACCCGATGCTGGGTCACAGGGGCTGCCGCCTGGGAATCACCACTCCGGAGGTTTATGCCATGCAGGCACGAGCCATTGTCCAGGCAGTTGCCCAATTGAAAAAAGAGGGCTATGACCCCCGGGCGGAGATTATGATTCCTCTGGTTATGTCCCCGGAGGAACTAGAGATATTGCGCCAACTCTGCTTGGATGTTATTCAGCAGGTGGAAGAGGAAACCGGCTTCAAGTTTGAGATCCCCATTGGTACCATGATCGAGCTTCCCCGGGCCTGTCTGCTGGCAGATGAAATTGCCAAACATGCTGATTTCTTCTCATTCGGCACCAATGACCTGACCCAGACCACCTTCGGTTTCAGCCGGGATGATGCAGAGGGCAAATTCATACCTCAGTATATGGAAAAGAAGATCCTCGAGGATAACCCCTTTGCAGTCCTTGACCGGGATGGTGTCGGTAAACTGGTGAAATACGCGGTGGAGAATGGCAGAAAGGCTAACCCACAGCTCGTTTTAGGGATTTGTGGTGAGCATGGTGGAGACCCCAGTTCTGTGGAGTTCTGTCATTTAGTAGGACTGGATTATGTCAGCTGTTCACCCTTCCGGGTGCCTATTGCCCGTTTGGCTGCCGCCCAGGCGCAAATTAGGCATCCCCGGGTGTAACAAGGGGAGTGTGACAAGGGGACGGGGTTACTGTCACATATCAATGTGTCATTCCTTCCTCTAGTCCCTTGGCAACGATGATATTATTAATCCCAGCTTTGGCTGGGATTATTTCTTTTTGATTGGTAAAACTATATATAAATCACAATAAATGAGGGGATAATCTTAAACAGCTTAAACTAGGCAATTAATTGATGAAAAAGGAGAGATATACATGGATCTAAGAGGAAGCAAGACATATGAAAACTTAATGAGGGCCTTCGCAGGAGAGAGCCAGGCAAGAGGTCGCTATAACATCGCTTCATCTGCTGCGAAGAAGGAAGGGTATCATGTAGTGGCGGCTGTATTTGATTATACCGCAGACCAGGAGAGGGCTCATGGCAAAGTCTTCTACCAAAAGCTGAAAGATTATGCAGGTGATAATATTAAAATCTCCGGAGCTTATCCTGTTGATGCGTATGATGACACTGTTAAGGCTTTAAGGGCAGCTCAGCATAATGAGTTGGAAGAATGGGATGAAATATATAAGAGTTTTGGTGAAATAGCGAGGGAAGAGGGTTTTACAGAAATCGCGCAGCTTTTTGAACGTGTAGCAAGAATTGAAAAAACTCATGCAGATAGATTTGGCAGGCTGGCTGATGAGATAGAAAATGGCACCATTTTCAGGAGAGATGAAGAAATTGCCTGGATGTGTACTGTCTGCGGAAATATTCATGTAGGCAAAGAAGCGCCAGAGGTTTGTAATGTATGCCTACACCCACAAGGGTATTTCATGCCCTTCGCTGAATCCTTCGCCCAAAAGTAAGTGTGACACGGGGACGGGGTTACTGTCACAGATGCCAGCGTGTCATCCCTGTCCCATTGTAGTTACCATTGTCACTATTTCGATTTTACTTCCTTTATTTTTTTTCTGTAGGGATTTTTCGCACAGCCAGATTGGGTATTGACAACATTCCTGGGATATATTACTATACTCCAGGGTGGAAAAATATGCCAAGAGCGCCAAGGAAAAGAAGTGAAAATGGGATATATCATATAATTATGAGAGGTATAAATCGACAAAGTATATTCGAAGATGATGAGGATTGTACTAAGTTCATTCAAACCCTGCAAAGATATAAAAAAGTTTGTGGATATGAATTATACGCATATTGCCTTATGGGTAATCACCTGCATATGCTGCTGATGGAAGGTAAGGAGTCAATAGAGCAGATCATGCGGAGGATATGCGGTAGTTATGTCTTTTGGTACAATCAAAAGTATGGTAGGGTTGGCTATTTATTTCAAGATAGATATATGAGTGAACCAGTAGATAATGACAAATATTTTCTTACCGTCCTGAGATATATTTATCAAAACCCAGTAAAAGCTGGATTAGTAACAAGTGTTGAAGACTATCCATGGAGTAACTATAAAGAATACGCCGAGAGAAATGGCAGGGAGATAGAATTTGTACTTGGAATGTTTAGTGCGAATAGAGAAGAAGCAGTCAAAAGCTTTATTGAATATGTTAACAAGCCAAATAATGATGAATGCCTAGAAATATCAAATAAGCGTAAGATAACGGATGAAGAAGCAAGGAGTATCATCAGGAATCTATGTAAAATCGATCCTATAGATCTACAAAAGCTTGATATTTCCACACGAAAAGCATACTTGAGCAAGATAAAAAAAGAAAGTTGCATATCCATAAGACAGATAGAACGAATAACCGGAATAAACCGGGGGATTATCTTCAGGGCATAGTATGACAGCAACCCCATCCCACATTCTCCTTGGTATTCAGCAGCCCTGTCCTCTTAATACGTAACGTCCTGTCGTGTTGAGTGTGACAACAACCCCGTCCCCTTGTCACGAGCCCTTGTCACGACCCTTGTCACGAAAATTCTCATAGAAAAAGGAGTTAAAGGAATAAAGAGTGAAAACTCCTTTTACTGAAGGAAACTGGCCTTTAAAAGGGCAACTTTAATTAATAGGAGTGATGAATTGAAAGACATTAGGTTATACAATGTTATTTTTCCGCTTTGGTTTTTTCTGTTTTTACCGCCTGTTATACTTATAACACTGATAGGCAATTTTGTTATTGACTCATTAGTGGTAGTAGCTTGCTTTTTTATATTTAAGTTAGCTGATATACAAAAAAGTCTTACAGAATTTTATAAAGGAAGCATATTAAAAGTTTGGATTTTGGGATTTCTAGCCGATATTATTGGGGCCTCAATACTGTTTATATTAGGGATTTTAAATCCTTTGGAACTACCCACTGATTTGATTACAGGAATAAATTATGACCCATTTAGCAATCCTGCTGCTGTTGCAGTAATAACAATCGCTATGCTGGTGTCAGCAGTTTTTATATTTATGTTTAATTATAGAATTACCTTTTCTAAACAAATTGATGATAAAAAGTTAAGAGCAAAAGTAGCAATTACTGTTGCACTCATTACGATGCCCTGGACATTCTTGCTGCCGACGAAATGGTTTTACTAGAGATTTTACTAATTGATGATCAGTAACTCGGGCAGTGAAGAGACTGCCCTATTTTTATCCAATCGATAGTATAAGGTAATGTTGCCCGGTGTGTGACAGCAACCCCGTCCCCGTGTCACACTAAAGTTTACGTTATATAGAAGGAACCATTATTAGAAAAATAGTATATATTTATCTAAACATTGCATTCTTATTTCAGGAGGTGAAACAATTGCTTATTGTAGGAATTAATGGCAGCCCTAATCGGGATGGCAACACAGTTTTTCTTCTCCAAGAAGCATTGGCTGTTGCGGAAAAAGCAGGGGCCGAAACAAAATTGCTGCATGTAAAAGAAATACTCGATGACCTTGAATCCCCATTTTGTGAACTATGTTCTTCTCCCTGTGATGGCAGCTGTGCAGAGGGAAATAAGTTGGGAGAGGCCTTTGAGCTGTTAAAACAGGCTGATGGGGTGCTGATGGGCAGTCCTGTTTACTTTGGAACAGTATCCAGCCAACTCAAGGCTTTTTGGGATAAAACACGTGTCTTAAGGAGAGAAAAGGCTCTGCTCAATGTTGTTGGTGGAGGGATTACAGTCGCTGGTGCCCGCTTTGGGGGGCAGGAAACCACCCTCAGGGCGCTCCACGATATGATGCTGGTGCAGGGCATGACGATTGTAGGGGATGGTTATGTGGATTATGATTGCGGCCACCAAGGGGCTTGTGCCCAGCGGCCCGCCCAAAATGATGAAAACGGTATCAAAAGAGCAAGGATATTAGCACAGCGTGTTGTTGAAGTTGCAAAGGCCACAATGAGTTTAAGGAAACCATAGACGGGGTGGTAGCCTTTGGCACAAAACCTTTCCATTCGTGAAGAGATCGAACAGCGGGAAATAGAGTGTCTTGCCCCCTATGCCGCGCTGTGTGTCAAATCCAAAGGGCGGCTTTACCCGGAAGAACCCTGTTCTGTGCGAACAGCATATATGCGTGACCGGGACCGGATTATTTATTCCAAAGCTTTCCGCAGATTGAAACATAAAACACAGGTTTTTATTGCCCCAGAGGGTGACCATTACAGAACAAGAAGCACCCATACCATTGAGGTTTCACAGATTTCCCGCACCCTGGCCAGGGCACTGCTGCTCAATGAGGACCTGACTGAGGCTATAGCTTTAGGGCATGACCTAGGCCATACACCATTTGGGCATTCAGGTGAAGCAGCTATCAATGAAGTTTTTCCACCAGGGTTTCGTCATAATGAGCAGAGCCTCCGGGTTGTGGATAAACTGGAGGGGGAACGGGGATTAAACCTTAGCTGGGAAGTGAGGGACGGTATACTCTGTCATACCGGCCCAAAATTACCCAGCACACTGGAAGGGCAGATCGTTAGGATCGCTGACCGCATCTCCTACATCAACCATGATATCGATGATGCTATCAGGGCCGGGATTATCAGTGAAGATGATCTGCCTAAAGAGTGTGTTGAGATCCTTGGCAACCGTCACAAGGTAAGGATCAACACCATGGTAACAGATATTATAAAAATGAGCAGGGGCAAGCCTATAGTTGCCATGAGTGATGAGGTCCGGTGGGCAACAGATAAGCTGCGAGAGTTTCTTTTTGAGCGGGTTTATATCGGTTCTGCAGCCAAAACGGAGGAAGCCAAGGCACAACAGGTGGTAAAAGCCCTTTATGATTATTATTTAAAGAACCCTGATTTGTTGAGCGATGACATCAAGGCCAGGATTTCCTGTGAAGGGTTGGAAAGGTGTGTTGTAGACTATATTGCAGGGATGACCGACCGCTTTGCTATGAAAACCTTTGAAAGGCATTTTGTTCCTAATGTTTGGATGAAATAGATAAGGAGCAGGAGTTTTATATACCCGTAGAGAACTATTATCGAGTCACAAAAAGGAACGGGTGTTTGCAGATGGCTGGCTTGATCCCTGAGGAATTCTTGGAGGATCTTCGTGGCAGAACCGATATTGTTGAGATTATCAGTGAATATGTCCCTTTAAAAAGGACCGGGCAGAACTATGTAGGCTTATGCCCCTTTCACCAGGAGAAAACTCCCTCATTTACAGTATCCCCTGCCAAACAGATTTTCTATTGTTTTGGCTGTGGGGTGGGGGGTAATGTATTCTCTTTCTTGATGAAGATCGATAATATCTCTTTTGTAGAAGCTGTAGAGCTTTTAGCTGAGAGGCAGGGAATGGAGGTTCCCCGCACCCGTGGCGCCCGGGAGAAACAGGAGCGAAGAGAAAGGCTCTATGAACTGAATGCTCAAGCAGCAGATTATTATCATAGAATATTATTACATGGGGAAGCAGCAGAACGCGCCCGGCGCTATTTAAACGGGAGAGGGCTAAAAAAAGAGTCCTGGGCAAGATTTATGCTGGGTTTTGCTCCTGCCGGACAGGGCCTTCTGCAGTTTTTTAGGGGAAAGGGTTATACCATTCAGGATCTCAGGGAAGCAGGGCTTTTTATTGAACGGTATGGAAGACTCCAGGAGCGTTTTCAGGGCCGTGTCATCTTTCCCATATTTGATCACCGGGGGCGTTGCCTGGGTTTTGGGGGGCGAGCTTTAGAGGATGAGCAGCCCAAGTACCTTAACTCGCCGGAGTCAGCCATTTTCAATAAAAGCCGCAACCTATATGGCTTACACCTGGCATTACCTGCGATTCGGGATAAAAAGCAGGTTATTGTGGTAGAGGGGTATATGGACTGCATCACAGCCCATGAATACGGTTTTCGCCATACAGTTGCCTCCCTGGGCACAGCCTTTACCCAGGAGCAGTCCAGACTGTTGTTGCGCTACACAAAAGATATTATTTTGGCTTTTGATCAGGATTCCGCCGGCTCTGCTGCCACGATGAGAAGTGCCGGACTTCTCCAGGAAATGGGCGGCAGAGTGATGATCCTTGATCTCCCGGAGGCCAAGGACCCGGATGAGTTCCTGCGCTCCCAGGGAAGAGAGGCTTTTGCAATTGCTCTTGCAGAGCGCACAAGCGGTTTTCTGGAGTTTAGGCTTGACCAGCTGCTGAAAAAATATAACCCTGATAACCTAGCGGACCGGGCGGAGATAGCCAGGGTTTTGGTGGAGGAGTTGGCTAGGATCAAGGATCATGTTGTGCGGGAGGGTTTCATCCGTATGGCTGCCCAGCGGATCCATACCTCTGAGGAAGCCATTCGGTTGGAATTGTCCCGATATCTCCGGAAATATCGATTGCAGAAGGATAAAACTGAAAAAAATAGATATAATATGGAACAAGGCAAACAAACTTTCGAAATGCAGCCTCTAGCTGCTATAGAGGCTGCCAGGAGCGGGCTGTTCAGTTTTATGCTCCAGGATCGCCATCTCTACGAGCGTGTTAAACAGGAGCTGGGCCGGGATGTTTTTTCAGGTAAGTATGAAAAATACCTTGATCTTTTTGAAAGACATGGCTGGGATAATGCAGCAGATCTACTCAATCAACTGGCAGCTGATGAGCAGCAGGAATTGGCTGCCCTTCTGATGAGAACAGAGGATATCCAGCTAGACGAAATACAGAAGGAAAGATTAATAGGTGATTATATCAGAACATTAAAAAAAGGGCAGTTGCAGAAAGCAATCGCCAGGAAACAGTCTGTTTTAAAGGAATTTGAAAAAAACAATGATCAGGAAGGAATTAAGAATCTGTTAGCAGAATTATACCTATTGTACGAAGAATTGGAACGTTTAAAAACACCAAGAACAGTAGATTCGATGAGCCAGGAAAGGGGGGAATGATATGAAAGAAGAACAATCAAGGATTGATGCAGTAAAAGCATTAATTGAGCGCGGGAAACAGAAAGGTTCTCTTTCCTACCAGGAAATTATGGATACCCTCCAGGGCTTTGATATGACTCCCGAACAGATAGATAGCATTTATGAACATTTCGGGGCCATCGGAATTGAGATCAGTCCGGATGGGGCGGCAAAAACCGACGCCAAGGAAGGGGAGGCTGTAGATGATGAGACTGAAGTTGATCTCTCTGTTCCAGAAGGTGTTGCTATCGATGACCCTGTTCGGATGTACCTGAAGGAAATAGGCAGAATCCCTTTGCTGACAGCTGAAGAGGAAGTGGAACTGGCGAAGAGGATTGAGCAGGGGGATGAAGAAGCCAAACGCAGGCTTGCAGAGGCCAATTTGCGGTTGGTTGTGAGTATTGCTAAGCGATATGTGGGAAGGGGTATGCTCTTTTTGGACCTGATCCAGGAGGGCAATTTAGGCTTGATCAAAGCAGTAGAGAAGTTTGACTACCGCAAGGGATTTAAGTTCAGCACTTATGCCACCTGGTGGATCAGGCAGGCGATTACCAGAGCTATCGCTGATCAGGCTCGTACCATCCGCATACCGGTGCATATGGTGGAGACCATCAATAAACTGGTTAGGGTTAACCGTCAGTTAATGCAGGAACTGGGAAGGGACCCGACCCCAGAGGAAATCGCTAAAGAAATGGAGATTCCGGAGGAGCGTGTGCGGGAAATCATGAAGATTGCCCAGGAACCTGTTTCCCTGGAGACACCAATTGGCGAGGAGGAAGACAGCCACCTGGGGGATTTCATTGAAGATGAGGATGCTCTGGCCCCTGCAGAGGCTGCATCCTTTATCCTGCTCAGAGAACAGCTGGAAGAGGTGCTGGAAACCTTGACCCCCAGAGAAAGGGATGTACTGCGTCTGCGTTTCGGCCTTGAGGATGGGAAAGCCAGGACATTAGAAGAGGTGGGCCAGAAATTCAACGTGACCAGAGAGCGCATCCGGCAGATCGAAGCCAAGGCTCTGCGCAAACTGCGTCATCCCACCAGAAGCAAAAAACTGAAAGATTATCTGGAGTAAATAAAAGCCCCAACGATACAATGAGGGGCTTTTTTGTTTTATTATAAACCATTTGCCAGACTATTATTCTTTAACAAAATCGTTTTTGGTTCGATCATGCCGAGTTTTTCTCTGGCAATGTATTCTATTCTATCCGGCGATTTCAGCTTGAGTATTTGGAGTTCATATGCTTTGTTTTCCCGTTTTAGCTCTTCAATAAATGCAGCTGTTTGCTCCACTTGGTAGCTAAGGGAGATTACTGTGTTTTGAAGGTGGATAAAATATAGTAATAAAAGTCCCAATAATACTATGGAAGATACTAGTATGATGCGAGCCTTTCCAATTCGGGGCTTATGCTGCAACTTGGACTGCTGCTGGGGAAACTGTTGAGGTAGCGGATAACCGATCAGGGGTTCCAGTGTTTTCTACCCTCCTTTCCTATAAGCTCCGTTTTCTGCCTGGTTTTTTCCTGCCCTGTGTTCTTATTTTTTCCTCATCGATCACTTTTTTAGGGTAGTACCACCTACCGCTTATTTTCTGTCCATGCAAAGATGCAGCTCTGCGGGTTACACTGCTGGGATGGACTCCTAAAACTTTTGCTGCTTCAATGGTGGTGTAGTAGTTTTGCAGATCATTCTCTGCATCGTGTAATGCATCTTTTTGCTCATCAAGTACACTAAGCAGTTCCTCCAACTCTTTCTGCACTGCCCGCAGCTTAATGGCCGATAAATAATCATTACGGTCCAGGGCTTGCAGGAGTTCCTCCTTATAATGCTCGATTTTTTCTATAATATAGCTGCGCATAAAAGGTATAACTCCTCTGCTTTAAGAATGCAGTGCTCAGCGGTAATACCCTACCGAATGCAATACCAATTTTCATTATGACATACAATGCAATATATTGCAAGAAGGAATGCATTATATGTGTGCTTTTTTCGGGGTTCCACTTCAGAATAAAGGGATCAAAAATAAGGGTATGGCGGTTGCCAGGGCAGAATATGCTGGAACAGAAGGGTACAAGGGGTTAAAAAGTAAAGGTGTGCCTTAAAGAGGTGTGCTGCATGCTTGTATACTGGTAATGCACTATAATTCGTAATACCGGTACTTCCTTTCAGCTATCGACTGGATACGAAAATAGAGACCGGCTGAGATGGATGCGACCAGCAAAAGCAGGAGAGAATAACCCAACCACCAGGGAACTATCAAGTACAGCCCCACACAAATACCGGCCATGATGGCTAAGAAGATCATAGAGATGAGCATAATGAACAAAACGTTCAGATTGTTTTTGACAGCACGCTGGGGATCCTCCCAGTCAAAATATGGGCGTTCACTATCGATCAGGATTCCAAGGGATGTAATTACACCCACCGCGGACAGGCTCAGTAAGCCCAGCATTAAAGCATCTAGCCAGGTTAAATGCAATAAGATAATTGACAGAACAAAAATGGGAAGTGTACAGACAAAATTTACGATCAGGGTATACCAGAACTTGGCCCTTATCTGTTCACGGGGACTGACAGGGATCAGCTGAGACAGGGTGAACAATTTTCCCTCCCGGGAAAGTGCCGATGGTGAGAGGGGTATGGTTCCTGCGATAAAGGTCATAAATCCTACTATACCCAGTTTTAGATAGGGGTATTTGCTCAGAAAAGGATAAAAGCTGACGACCTCATGCAGCGAACCCTGAGTAAGCAGGGGGATTAACATAAAAATCGGAACGATAACTGCTATCGGGAGGACATTCATCAGGAAAACAGGGGTGCGGAGGAAAAGCCGGTGCTCCCGAAGCAGCAGGGCTTTGAATGGTGATGATCTACTCCAGGTCTTAGTGCTGTTTGTGACACGGTGCTTTTTAGCTACCTCTTCACCTGCAAACAATCCCCGGTAAAAATACTTGTTTCCCAGGACCAGCATCAAAGCCACCAAGGCTGCAGTCAATGACAGAAAAAGACCGAGGTTGAGCAGACCTTCGATACTGCCGGCCATAGCCAGTGATTTGGCTGCCCAAATTGCGGGAGGAAAGCTGCTCCCTATTTTAGATAACAATGCTCCATGGGTTTGGAGCATCGCTTCCAGAGATGAGAGCTCTTCACCCTGGGGAAGTGACTGCATAAAAAACTGGATACCTATGGCAAGGGCCAGTGAGATCACATAGGTAAGGATGGTGAAGGTGTCTTTTATTCGTTTACTGCGTGCCTTACTCATTATAAGAATGGATAATATAGCTGCCGGAACCAGGGGCAGTACAGGGAAAACCAGGAATATAACAGATGCCAGGAAGATATACGCTGCTCCCAGCCCTTCCCCCTGGAAGAAGATGAACAGCGGGGGTAGGAGCAAAACGAGCTGGACCAGGTACTGGCTGACCATAACCAGTGAAAACCTGGCACCCAGTACATGCAGGGGCTTGAGGGGCAGTGCTGCCAGCAGTTCATTATCCCGTCCGAAATAAAAAACGCTGATGATGGTCCCGATATCAAATATAAAAATAAAAAAGGCGATGGCAATGAAACTAATAACCAGCACCAGTGCAGGCTCACCCAGCATTTGGCCTACATAGTAGAGCCCTTTAGAAAACATCATAGACATAGAAAAGAAAAAGACCAGGATAAAACCTATCCCCACAACCGCTGCAATGGGCTGCCATAAGTCTTTCTTCTCCACCAGATATTTTTGTTTCATAACTGAAATGCCGAAATAATTACGAAAGGTGACCTTCAGCAGAGCAAGAAAAGGCTTCATTCTGTCAACTCCAAGAAAATATTTTCTAATGTTTCTTTTTCATGATGTTTGTTGATATCATCCAGTGTGCCACAGGCGATTATTTTTCCCTTATTGATAATAGCCACCCGGTCACAAAGCCGCTCAGCTACCTCCAGGATGTGGGTGGAGAAAAATACTGTATATCCCTGGCGGCAGTGTTCTGCCATTAGATCTTTAAGCAAAAAGGAGGAACGGGGATCAAGCCCCACCATCGGTTCATCCAAGATCCAGACCGGTGGGTTATGCAAAAGTGCCCCAGTCAAAGCAAGTTTCTGCTTCATACCGTGGGAATAACTCTGTACAAGGTCACCGATGGCATCTTTTATATTGAAAATATCCAGGAAGTGCTCTATACGTTTTTTTCTTACCTTTTCCGGCACCTGATACACATCTGCCAGGAAATTCAAGTATTCAATTCCGGTCAACCGATCATATACATGAGGCTGATCAGGAACATAACCGATACGGCTTTTTGCTGCCAATGGCTCTTTTTGCACATCGATACCGGCAACACTGATGCTCCCTGCATCAGGCTGTAAGAGGCCGACGATCATCTTAATGGTTGTGGTTTTACCGGCCCCATTTGGCCCGAGAAAACCGAAGATCTCCCCCGGTTTTACTGACAGGGTGACATCATCAACAGCTTTCACTTTTCCTTTGGCATAAGACTTAGATACGCCAACAAGTTCAATCATCGCTTTGTCCTTTCTCGGTATTGATTCCCTTGACTGCGTAGAGCGGCACTAAAATCGGCTTTCAATGAAATAACTCCTTAAGGGTTCTATTTCAGCTTATTATTTCCTGCTTTTCAATGGACTTTTATCAGGCAGATAAAACAATACCTGTCTGCACTGGCTGCAGACCCACATTTCCAGCTTCATGATGCGCTCCTGTAATTCCGCAAAATCCCCTAATAATAGATGCCATCCTCCGGTTTTACCGCCTGTCCGAAACTCCTTAACACCCAGGCATTCCATGTATGTACGGCACTGCGGGCATTTTTTCTCTTCCATAGGTGGTACCTCCTCGATGATGATTACTCTACCTCCGTTTTATTCTCTATTAGGGTTGGGATAACCTCTGTGCATTTGAGCAAAAAAGCAAGGATAATCGCTTTGGAAATATTCCACAATAGTTGCCGGTTGAATAAAATAAATAACGCGAAATGTTGACTGCAGCATTTGTTTATCTTATAATTAATCATGTCACAGCGGTCCCCGGTAGCTCAACGGTAGAGCATCCGGCTGTTAACCGGAGAGTTGCAGGTTCGAATCCTGCCCGGGGAGCCAAGGGCCCATAGCTCAACGGTAGAGCACTCGGCTCATAACCGATCGGTTCCAGGTTCGAATCCTGGTGGGCCCACCATTTTGGATGTCAGAGGCCAGAAGTCGGAGGTCGGAAAAAAAGACCTGATGCCTGAGGACGTAGGCCGAGGCGGAAAAAGAATATTTTTGGGCGCGTAGCTCAGTGGCGAGAGCGCTTGACTCACATTCAAGAGGTCGCAGGTTCGATCCCTGCCGCGCCCACCAGTAATAGCAAGGCTTCCAGAGAATGGAGGCCTTCTCTAATACCAGAAAGACAGTAATTTGACAGTTACGAGCTTTTTTTATTTTCAATTGACAGCTAAAATGCTGCCCAGTTTTTCAACTGCTTTCTTCTTTTGCTTCTCCAGGACGTGGCTATATATATCCGCTGTGGTGCTTAAGCGGGAATGGCCTACAAGCTCCTGGACATTTTTTAGGTCTTCGCCAGCTTCAAGCAGCAGGGTGCAGAAGGTATGACGCAAAGCATGTAACTTCTTATGCGGGATACCTGCATTTTTTAAATGCCTTGTATAACTTCTGTTAAAGTTCCGAGGCCATAGTCGCTGCCCATTTTCGCTGCAAAATATTAAGCCCTCATCGTGATAATCTTTACCAAAGAATAATTTTTCCTCTAACTGGCGTTTTCGATGAGCTTTTAGAACAGCTACCATTTCAGGCAAGAGAGGGAAAACTCTGTTGCTTTTTTTTGTCTTTGGCGGCTGAAACTCTTTTTTCAGTTTCCCTGTTTCTTTGTCCTCAACTTCACAAAGTGAACGTTGTATATGCATCTTTCCGCCTTTTAGATCGTCATCGCTCCAGGTCTTGCCCCCGTCAAGCTCAATATCACTCCATTTCAGGCCTAAAATCTCTCCACGCCTTGCGCCAGTCATTGCCAGGAGGTAAAATGCTGCATACAGCCGGTCATTCTTAATGGAATTTAGAAACTTGGTTACTTCTTCCTTGGTAAACGGTTCGACTTCTTTTGATCCTTCTTTCTCTTCCTTGGGAAGAACAGTACCTTGACATGGATTCTTTAATATTAAATCCTCAATAACTGCTTGCTCCAATGCAGCGTTAGCAATTGTCCTGATAAGCTCTACAGTCCTTCTGGACAGTCCGGCAGGTGCTCCTTCATACTTCTGAGCGCGTCCTTTTTTGAACAACTGATTAAAAAGCCGTTGCAATTGGTTCGCTTGTAAATCTTTTAATGGTATTCCGCCCAGTTCTGGTTTTATATGCACGTTAATCAATCTCTTATAATTGCTGTATGTAGTAGGCCTTAAGCTGTTCTTTTTGTAGGTGTCTAACCATAAATCAAGCCATTCTCCAAAAGTCGTCTTTGTTGATTCAATTCTCAAACCTAATCCCATTTTCAGTTCAATTTTCTTCTTCTTTTCTTTAACTTCTTGCTCGCTTTTGCCATAGACAGTTTTATATTTCATTTTGCCTGTCTTGTAGTCTATACCTATTGGGATTTCCGCTACCCACCGCTGCCGATCTTCCCGCCAAAAAATGGTTCCCTCTCCGCTTGACCGCCTTTTTTGTTTTTTCTTCTTACCTTTACCTTTTGCCATCGTTCCCGCCTCCTGTGTCGACCTTATCAGGAATATAAACGACCAGATCCCCCGGCTGACAGTTGAAATATTCGCAGATTCTGTGAAGTACACTCATTGAGATGTTTTCGCCTTTGCCCATTTTCGCAATTGTGTTAGGGGATAGATTTAAAGCTGTTCTCAAATCTTCCTTTGTCATTCCTTTATCAATAAGTATTTTCCATAACGGGTTATAAGAAAAAGCCATTCTATAAACCTCCTTTTCTATATATTATAAAATATTACCTACAATAAAGCAAAGAAAATATATAATAAGTTGTTGACAAAAAGAATAATAATGTGTAGAATATCTATAGAAACGTATAGAAAAGGAGGATTGAAAGAATGCCAAAGGATGAGAATAATGTTTTAGCGGGCAACGATGACAATAATGTGAGTAATTTAGCGGATGTTGTTGTTTTCATTTTTGATGGCCACGATTTTATTTATCCGGAACCTGAATCCGAGTAATAAAGTTGAGACACATAACATTGATGAAAAATTTCTATCAAAAGGAGGAATATAGAGTGGATAATCTTGTTGGGGTAATAAGGGAGATAGGGGAGAAGTACATTATTGAAGCCTTTAGACTTTTATCTTGTAAATGTAGTGAAATAATTGTTTTTTATGAAAAGTACCCTGAATTTGTCTCCAAGGATAGACAGGAGAAACATTTTGAATATGGAAAAGATTTTAGCTACAATACAGGTGATTTTGATTCTAACTTTAACCTTTTGATGCATAGAATTTTGACATTAGTTCCAAATGAAGCATTGCCGATGTTAGCTGACGAAATAAACGCATTTATCATCGGTTGGTATGAAAAAAAAGAGCATAGCAATCTATTAGCAGAATAAACATCTAGATAGTATTTCTACTGTTAACACATTATGAGAGAGTTTACTCTCTCGTTTTTGTTTTTTCTTGCATTTTTACCCGTTACTCAGTCCAAACGCAAATATCCACGTCGCACAATTCCTACACTAACCATCCACCAGTTCATCAGGATTACCCCCTTGTTTAACCCATTCCAAAAAGTAATCTAGGAGAATCTCACATAAAACATCTAGAGGTTCTGCTTCATCATTGATGCGCTCCACTTTCCTGGTCCCTTCTGGGTCATTGAGGTTGAAAGTGACACATATCATATCGGTATAACACCCCCTTTTTAAATTTCAAAGCAATTGATTAATAACTGTTCTCTTTAAGCCATTTTTCATATCTCTCTGTGAGTTGTGCAAATTCGGCAATGGCTTCATTTTCTAGTTTTCTAGCTTCTCTTATTAATTTATCAGAATTGTTCTGTATACCTTTTTTCATTAGCTCTAATGCCTCGATTCTTTTTTGTGCCTCTTTCAATAATCCATCTTTGTACCATTCAGCATTAGGTGGACCTTCACTTTCCAAATAAAGCTTCTCCATTTCTTTAAAACAATGGATCATTTCATCAACCTTCTCGATGTCTTCTCCGTCCCAAGAGTCTACTATTGAATTATACTGTTCTGTTAATTTTTCTGATTTCTCAATGGTTTCTTCCCATTCAATCCATTTTTGGTCTTCGTTTGCTAAGCTTAATAATTCTAACGTTTCTCTTACGGTAGCTTTTCTCTTTTCAACAAGACTTAGATCTTCTCTGCCTACACTATAACCAAAACCGTAACCCACTGCAAAAATCAGTATTATGGCAATAAAATAATAGAGTTTGCGCATATCAATATACCCTCCTCTCATCCATATATACCATTTATTATATCATATTCAATAAAACTGGGATATGTACTTTTATGTAATGTCTGTGTCAAGATCTTGTAGG
>LSQX01362192.1_pt3 | contig 38431 bp, 30 predicted proteins | sample 654561 | NCBI WGS metagenome assembly LSQX01 (sample SAMN04489861, study PRJNA283612) | anaerobic digester metagenome | isolation source: 4 biogas reactors fed with cattle manure at either 37C or 55C with and... | place: Denmark: Kongens Lyngby | collected 2014 | reverse complement strand
TCCTCGCGGGACACTTGATCTTTGGTCGCAGCCATCAGGTAACTGTTTGTCGTAAACCAGATGTCAACCTCTTTTTCCGCGTTAAGCGAAAAAGGCGCCAGTTCATCAATCGAAGCAAGCAAGCCCTGCCGGATCTCATTTCGTTTCATGACGACCGGAACAGAGATCCCAGCGGCTATCAGGACAACCGCCAGGCAAATCAGGAGAATACGCAGCTTGATTCTGCCGGGCACGCGAATTTCCGGCAGTTTGACCGGTTCCTTGGGCACATAGACCGGCGGTGGCGCAGGCCTTGGTTTCTTGGGTTTTTTCAGCTGTGCCTGCCCCCCCTTGCCTGATCGCTCACCTTGTTCGGGATCGAGACTTGGCCCTTCGTACTTGGGTTGAGGCAGGTTGGGGAAGGTGTACGCGGACGGGTTCTCCGCAATGGTAAGCGCCTGCTCAGTTTCAAAAACAGCGTCACAGAACAGGCAATGTCCTTTGGCTGCGTCAGCATCAAGATGGATGATCGAACCACAATTCGGGCAACGCCCTTCTTTTATCGGCATATGGACCTTCCTTTATCACATGCAGGCAACCTTGTCGGGCTAAACCTGGCAGTTGTTTTTCAGCAATTACTTACAGACGACAATATGATATTATAAGGGGAAATGACAAGATAGGCAAGGGAGGTGGCTGACATGGCCGCAAACAAAACAGTCGTTGTCATCGATGGGCAAGGCGGCGGTATCGGCAGAGCCATTGTTGAACGCATACGCAAAGACGAAGTCTCAGGTATCGAATTGCTCGTAGTCGGAACAAACGCCCTGGCCACAGCCAATATGCTCAAGGGCGGCGCGGATGCGGCCGCAACCGGCGAATCGGCGATCATCTGGAATTGCCGGCATGCCGACATCATCATGGGCGCGATCGGCATTGTGGCGGCTGGCTCCATGTATGGTGAGTTGAGTCCGGCTATGGCGACGGCGGTGTCCCATTCAGATGCCTGCAAGATCCTTATCCCGGTCGGCAAATGCCGCCTCTTGATTGCCGGCGTCAGTGAGGGCGCCCTGCCAGGGCGCATTGATGAAGCTGTCATGCTTCTTAAGCAAACGCTGGCAGAATGACCTGGAAAAGCAATAAGACAAGCAGCCTGATCGCAAGGAGGATCCCGGAATGATAAAGGCAAACCTGCTTCAATCATACTTGAATGACAACGCCAGGCAATCGTTGCTGCGCCAATTGTACGGCCCTGATCCGGCTGGACAGGCGAATGGCATCAGACGCTGGGGACGGCTGGCTGATTTTTTCTCCAGCTGCTTTCCCGGACATGACCATTTTAGCCTCTATAGTGTCCCGGGACGCACTGAAATTGGCGGCAACCATACTGACCACCAGCACGGCCGTGTCCTTTGCGCATCCGTCGACCTTGACATCATCGGTATCGCAGCGCCCAACCAGGAAGGTGTGATTCGTCTCCAATCAGAAGGGTTCCCCAAGATGGATGTCATCGATCTGAAGCAACTGGAACCCGTACCGGAAGAGCGGACCCATTCAGCTGCTTTGATCCGGGGCATCGCCGCGGCGTTCAATCATCGGGGCTGCCGCATAGGCGGTTTTGATGCATGTACAACGAGCCTGGTCCCCAAAGGGTCCGGCCTCAGTTCATCAGCCGCCTTCGAAGTCCTGGTCGCCACCATACTTGACCATCTTTGGAATGAAAGTCGCCTTTCGCCTGTCGAGCGTGCGATCATCGGCCAGTACGCGGAGAACAACTATTTCGGGAAGCCCAGCGGCCTGATGGATCAATGCGGTTGTGCTGTCGGCGGTTTCATGACCATCGATTTTCGCATACCGGGAGAACCTGTTGTGCAGCCGCTTGAACTGGATTTTGCTGCGACTGGCCATGCGCTGGTCATCACCAATACAGGAGGCAGTCATGCTGACCTGACGGATGATTATGCTGCGATTCCCCGAGATATGAAAGCCGTAGCCGCCTTGTTTGGCAAAACGGTTCTTCGTGAGGTTCCTGAAGAGGCGTTCTGGGCTGAGCTGCCAGCCTGTCGAGGGCAGGTCAGTGACCAGGCCCTACTGCGCGCCATACACTTTTTCCAGGATAACCAGCGTGTCAGCTGGCAGGCAGAATCGTTGCAGCAAGGGGATTTTCAACGATTCCTCCAGCTGGTCCGGGCCTCTGGCACCAGTTCGCGCAATCAGCTGCAGAATGTCTACTCAGCCGTGAATCCTGATGAGCAGCCTGTTTCCCTGGCTTTATCTGTTTCAGAGATGGTCCTGGGCGACCGGGGTGCCTGTCGTGTGCATGGCGGCGGTTTCGCCGGTACCATCCAGGCTTTTGTTCCATTGGATCTGCTGGATCAATATCTGGAAACCATGCGCCATCATTTTGGTGCCCATGCGCCGTCCGCAATGCGCATCCGTTCTCTAGGCGCAACCGCGCTGCCAGAGTCCAGATGACGATACAGCCAAAACCGGCTGAACACTGGATGCGTCTGGCGCTCAACCAGGCCAGGGCAGCCGCCCGCATGGACGAAGTCCCGGTGGGTGCTGTGGTTGTGCACCAGGGCCAGGTGATCGGACGGGGACACAACCGGCGGGAAACCCGCCAGGATGTCACCCTGCACGCTGAGATGGTCGCTATTCGCCAGGCCTGCCACCACTTGGGCAGCTGGCGGCTCGACCAGTGCGATCTATACGTTACGCTGGAACCTTGTGTCATGTGTGCGGGTGCCATTGTCCAGTCCAGAATCCGTACGCTGGTGTATGGCAGCCGGGATCCCAAGGCAGGCGCCTGTGGTTCTGTTGTCAATGTGCCGGACCTGCCCCTGCACCATGTTGTGCAGGTTGAGTCTGGGGTTCTGTCCGAAGAAAGCTCAGCTTTGCTCAAGCAGTTTTTTCAGAAGAGGCGGCGGCTGGACAAGCAGGCAGGGACACGCAGCAGCCGGCATCAACAGGCTGTTCAACAAGCTGGCAGCACCGAAGCTGAAAAAAAGCCCGACCCTTTTGCTGACTGACAATCAGGAATTCTGCGCCTTTAGCCCTCTTCCAGCAAGACCGGTACAGCCAGACCACGTCGGATATGCCAGATCAGGCAGCGTCGCGGTTTGATGCCTGTTGTTGTCTGGATGGCACGGGCATACCAGAGAAGCTGCCGGGCATAGCGCCTCTGCAGTTCATCTGCCAGATAAGCAGCATCACCAATGATGTAGTCAGATTTGTAATCAACAAGTGTTATGCCTGATTCGTCCTGGTACCAACAATCGATGATGCCCTGTACCATAACCTGGTCATCATCCGCCAGGCCGGATTGATCCTCATATACATGCCCGGCTGGCAAGGCCAGGGTAAAAGGGATTTCCTGACGCAAGGCATTGCGTTTGGCTGCAGCTGCCATCTCTCCGGCAAGAGGCGACTGGATGAAGCGCAGGATCGCACCAGTCATCGGCCTCACCGCAAAAACCTCTTCCTGGGACAGCATGCCGCCGGACTGCATGGCCTGCAGCTGCCTTTCTACTTCCATGGCTTCCGGCCGTCGTCTCGCCGCAACCAGGTCCAGATAACGGAAGACCGTATGCAGGATTGTACCCAGACGCGCGCCTCCGTCAGTTTCCCGAACATCAAGCTTTTCCAGCGGATCTGCCGGCTCATGTAAAGACAAGTCGATTCCACGGTAAGTCAAAGGGCCGACAGACGACGTTTTGCCTGCTGCCGGTTCCTTGAGCAAATCGTATTTTTCATCGGGATCATCTGGCATAGCCTGCCGCTTAAGCTCGCTGACGGTCAGTTTCAGGGGTGTACGTGCCGCTCCGTCAAAGCGGTACATTTCAATAACGCGCTGTTTCAGTTCATAAAGCAGCTCCGGCGACATCTCTTTTTCCGGCTGGCAGCTATGTCTGGACGCTGCGTCATCCTGGCCGGTTAGCAGCCCAGCGCCATCATCAATCCGTTCCAGTTGCTGTTGTTCTGCCTTTTGCAGTACAGAGGACAACGGAATACAGCAAAGTGACCAGCCCCTTCCCGGCTGATCCATGCCTGTCATGCCCTCTTCGTCTCCGGAATTTTCCCTCCCATCAGCAGATGCCGGTTCAGTTTTCCTTCCTGGCTCCACATCAACATTCTGGCGGGCAGAACCAGCCAGAAACGACAGGTCAATCTTTGTATTTCGGGCCAGTGCCATGAGAATCCAGGTCAGGTAAGAGCCGGCTGACCGGACAAGATGATCCGGTAAACGACGTGTTGCGCTCTGGCGCGCTTGCTGGACGGCCTGCCAGAGTCGGGCGGCACCTTTTTCCGGGTCAAGCGCAAGTGTACCTGTCAGGAAGAGGCGATTCATGGCCCGCGTCATAGCAACATAAAGGAGGCGCAATTCTTCAGCCTGACCAGCCGCACGGATTTCTTCCTGCATGGCAAGTTTCAAATGTGTCGGGTAGCGGATCTGCCTGTCAGGATCTGCATAGTCGAAACCTATGCCCAGGTTTTCACTGAAAAGGATATGTTCCTGCTGCTCACGTTCGTTGATCCGGCCGCCGCAGCCAACCAGAAAGACCACGGGAAACTCCAGGCCCTTGCTGCCATGGATCGTCAATAGACGAACTTTATCTGCTTCAAGTTCCGGCATCTCTGTCTGAAGATCCATCCTCTCCTGATCACGCATATTTTCCAGATAGCGTACAAAATGAAAAAGCCCTTTACCCCGCTTAGCTTCATAGCCTTCAGCCCAGGTCTGGAACTGCTTGAGCAGGCGACCATGCAGGTTGCCGTTTGGCGCCGCAATGACCCGGTCAAGCCAGCCTGTTTCGCTATACAGCAAGCCAATCAATTCACCGACCCGTAAAACCTGCTCTTCTTGACGCAGATGGTCCAGCCAACTGAAAAACTTGCTGATTTTCTCTTTGATCGCATGATCGGTTCCGTACGCAACATAAGCCAGCACCGCTTCGTGGTAATCGTACAGCTGCTTGTGGCGGCCGAGGAGCTTTATCCTCGCCATTTCATCAAGCGAGAAACTGACCGGTCCGATATCGCCGTGCATGACAGCGGCCAGGGGGATGTCCTGACGACGGTTGTCAACAAGCTGCAGAGCGGCTTCCAGCAAACGCAAAACCGGTGAATCCATAATTTCCGCGGCTTTGTCAGCGTAAGTCGGGATACCGGCAGCTTCCAGCTGCTCACGGTAAGCTGAAAGGATGCCGCGGGTACGGGCGAGGATGACCATATCACGCCAACGATATCCTTTGTCATGCATCTTGAATAGCTGGCGCCGCACCAGCAACGCTTCTTTCTCGTACGGGTTGAGTTCAGACGGAATCAACGGATCTTCATCATCTGTACTTTCCGCAGACTGACGGTCGAGCAGCAGAACCTGAACCGGTGGCTCAGGGTCCGTTATCAGTGCCTGGCGAAAAGGCACCAGACCATGCCGATGGTCGTAGTCAATCTCTGCCGACCCGGCGGACATCAGCTGTGAAAACACATCGTTAACCGTGCCCAGCAGATCCGGCACACTGCGGAAATTGCGATTAAGTGTTAAAAGACGGCCGCCTTCCTCCCTGCCATATGACTGTGTTTTCGCACGGAATATCTGGGGTCGGGCATGCCTGAAGCGATAAATGCTCTGCTTGATATCGCCGACCATCAGGGTGCACCCACGGCCAATCGCCTGCAGGATGGTCTCCTGGATGCTGCTGGTGTCCTGATATTCGTCGACATATATTTCCTGGAAGCGCTCCTGGTAATAGCGCCTTGCTTCTTCCTGACGCAGAATCAGTAATGCCAAATGCTCAAAATCACTGAAATCAAGGACGCCCATCTGACGCTTGCGTGCGTTGTACCGTTCATCCAGACCGGCTAGCAGCTGTATAAAGTACTCAATGGCGGGGAGCATCGTCCTGATTTCCTCCTGGATCTCCGCAGCTGTTTTATTCAGCAGATGGGTGGTCTGGAACAAAAAATGCTGTGTGTATTTCGGGGTGCTGCAATTTCCGGAAAGAAAGCAGACCGCCTCAGCCACGTTCTGGTCAAACAGCTCTAGAAAGGCGCGCTTGTCTTCTGGGTCACGTCCTGACGCACGCGGCATACTCAGGTTTTCCAGAGGCCGGGCGATACACCGTATCTCATCCCAGTCTGCCAGCCCGTCGTATAACCGGCCATGCAGTTCCGGGAAGACATGCAGACAGCGTTGCAGATGCCGCCGGGTCTCTTCATTGCGCCGCGGGTCGGCCAGAAGGCGGATCGGACCGTCCAGCATATTGAGCAGATCAGGGACCACTGTCATGGCGCGATCCAGGCGCAAGCGCAGCTGATCCAGCAGCGTGCGGCAATACCGGCTCGCGGAAAAATCGGCTGCAGCCCGTGCCGCCTCCTGGATTTTTTCCAGAGCGAATCGTTGATAGTCGGGTAAGCTGCGTAAAAAATGGTAAAGCTGTAGCAGCAACATGCGCACAGGCTGATCACTGCGGCTGTCACCGAAACCGTCAGTCAGGCGGTAAAACGCGGCCACCTGTTCCGCCCGGTCCGGCTGGCCGGCACTTTCCCCTTTGTCGATCGCTTCATACTGGCTGTCCATCCAGTCATCAAGAGCCTGACGCAGCAGCAGCTCTGCCTCGTAGCTGTCCAGAACGCCAAAACCCGGCTCCACCAGCAAATCACCTTGTTCATCCCGGGCCAGATAATAAAAATTATGGATCACGCTCAGGCAAAAAGCATGAATGGTGGAAATGGCCGACGCCGGCAGCAGAGCCAGCTGACGGCTGAGGTACTGGCGCTGTTCCGCGGCCTGGGCAGTCCGCCGGGCAGCAAGCAGTTTTTCCTCAATTTTATCGCGCATCTGCCGTGCCGCGGCTTCGGTAAACGTCACCACCAAGACGTGCTGCACATCAAGCTCCTGTTCTGCGACGCGTCTGACAATCCGTTCTGTAAGGACGGCTGTTTTTCCTGATCCGGCAGCGGCTGATACAAGTAAATTGGCCGGTCGGGCGGTAATCACGGCCATTTGTTCTGCTGTGTATTCCATACCTAGGGATCCTCCCCGCATGATTTGGCCAGAAGTAGCAAAAACACTTCTCGTGCCGTCATGCGTTTGCCTTCCTGCATTGGTACAACCGGCTTATCTGGACGATGCCAGGGATCGTGGCTGGCATCAAAACGGCAAAACGCCGCGAAATCACAATAATCACATGGCGGACGCTGTCCTGGCAAGCGGCACGGATAAACTGGAAATTGACCGGCCAGCAGCTCGTGTGTCTGCTGCCTGGCCTTTTTCATCGCGTGGACACTGAGCTGCTGCAATGCCTCAGGCTGCAGATTCAAGCCAACTGGACGCTGCAGCTTCATTAACTGCTCTTCCAGCTGCCCGTTCTGCAGCTTGCTGTGGTCTTTCACATTCAAGATCGGCCTGTTCAGGGTAAACCAGGCGGCGTTCTCAGGAACGGATCCGGGATTGGCACTGGCATAGGCAGCCAGATACAACGGCAGCTGAAGCGCCAGACCATGGTAAAACGCGTCATAATTGATACTTTTTTGACTGCTTTTATAATCAATAACGCGGAAATGCTGCGTCTTGTTTTGACCCTCATGGGGCCGGTCATCCACACGGTCGACTTTTCCACGCAGGCTGACCGGCAAGCCATGGATCAAACCGAGGTTGAGCTGGCGGCCGTTTTCCGGTCCGAACACCCACTCCAGCGCCACTGGAATATAAGGGTCTTTGGCCAGATCATGAAAAATGGCCGTCAGGCTTGCTGCTGCTGACCTGCGAATGCGGCGGGCCACCGAGGCGTTCAGACCGGCGTCAAACAGCCGGTTCAAACCACTGCGTTCAGCTTCTGCCTTCAACCAGGCATCTATATTCTGCTGCCAGTCAGTTTGCAGGCAGCGCGACCAGATTCCCGAAAGAAAATCCGGTCGGGTGTTTGTTGGATCGAACTGCAGCTGGCGACAGACAACGCTAAGTGCCTGTTCCAAAACACCATGCAGGAGCACGCCTGTCTCTGTCAGTTGTGGATGCCACTCCGGCCGCCGGCGCAGCGCAAGCAGACGACCGGCCAGATGGCTGAACGGGCAGGCGGTATACTGTTCGAGCTGAGAAACACTGAGCACAACAGGGCTATCAAAAAGCTCATTGACGATTTCAGGGGTGATCCGTGTCTGGCGCGCAGGCCATTCCGGCCGCCTGAAACCGGCAGACTGCAGCAATTCTCTCAGCATGGGCAACGCGTCTTTTCGGTTTTCATCCGCCAGTGCAGACGCGGGTTGCTGCAGCAGCCATCTGAAGGCAGGCACAGGCGCGTTGAGGCGCGCATCATAAAGGTCCGGTTGCGGGGACAAAACATTCAGGCACGCCGGTCTATAAGTGGCCAGCGTGCGAAAGACACGGGAGACAGCCTGTTCGGGAGAAGTCAGGTACAACGCATCTGTCGGCTGGGTAAGCAGCGTCTCCAGAACATAAGCATCGAGATAGGATTTGTCCCGTACACTGCTGGGCAGCTGCCGTCCGGTCAGGTCGGACAGGGTTTGCCGATCTGGATCTTTCAATAGGCCCTCTGGTGGTGGTGCCGGCGGCAGGTCAGACGCTGTCGCGCCCACGATGAACTGCACGCGGGAACGGCGCAGGGAAGCCCGCTGCAGGTTGCCGACATGGACCTGGTCGATAGCTGAAGGGATCACACCACTAGATGCGGTATCCATTCCGGCAGCCAGCGTATCGCGAAACAGGCGTAAAGACATGGGCAAATCAGCCGATAACAGGAGGAGCTGCTCGAGCAGGTGCTGCAGGGCATTCCAGGATTGCGCAAGAGCGATGGCCACATCCATCTCACCTGATGATGCCAGCTGGCCGATCCGCTGCGCCAACCGCTGTGACACCAGCTGTTCACCTAAAAAACGCTGTAAAAGAGCGACCTTGTCCCGTACAGGTTGTGAAGCACCCAGATCCCGCAAAATCTGTCTGACAGGCTGCAGCGACTCATCTCGCCAGGCCAGCAGGAGAGAACAGTCTGCAGCAAGTGAAGGGTGCAGGCTGTCGGTGTCTTCTTCACCGGTCTTTTCCGTCTCCGCTCTTATGCGGTTGTCCGCTCCAGGCAAGATGCGATCCTGGTAATATGAATCGTCAAAAATCCGGTCAAGACGGAACAGGCCGCGGGCCAGCCAGGCGTTTTCCAGCTGGTCAACGGCATCAAGGGGCAGCCCGTTAAGGCCTGATCGCAGATAGGCCATCAGTGCTGGCCGTGACCAGCCCGAAAGACCAATGTCAAGCAAACTCAGGACCATTCGCGTCAGAGGTGTGCCGCTCAGTGGCCGCTCCATATCCAAAAACAGCGGTATGCCGTACTCACGGAAAACCGCGCGCAGCCGCATGTTGACAGCCGTCAGGTTGCATACGGCCAGATTGATGTCACGATATCGATAACCTTTGGTCTGGACCAGCCGGCGAATCTCACCAGCCACCCAGGAAAGCTCCTCATCGAGTGACGCGGCCTGAACCAGATTCAGGCTGAAAGCCTCATCCCCACGCTCGGAAACGCCAGCCTTACGTTGATGAAAGCCTTCAACGCTGCCGTTATCGAGCAAATTCCGAATCCTGTCTGCCAGGTCGTTTTGTTGTGCTGTCACTTTCTCATACCGCAGGCCAGGCAGCATACGGCTCAGCCGCCAGGCTGTTTTACGGCCTGCGAAATAGGCATCAGGCCCGATGCCGCAGGCATTCTGATCGGCAGGTATGGCATCCGCGGCCACTGTGATGGTCATATTTTCAACCAGCATGGCCAGACCACTGATGACAGCGTCTTCCTGAGGCGTAAAGTCGCGGGTCTCCCCAAAGCCGCTCAGCCAGACATAGGACTGTCGCAGCCAGGCCAGGCGTGTCCAGGGCCATTCGTCCCGGGGTGATGCAACCAAAATTTCCAGTACGTCCGCCAGACGTGTCAGATCATCCTCAGCATCTGTCAGACCCGCCTGACTGAGCAAGGTATCGTAACCACTGAGTACACAAGCCAGATCCCTGCTTTTTTCCTGCAGGATCCGGTCTTCAGCAAGCTCTGCGGCCTGAAGCAACTGCTCGCTGCCGATTCGGTAGCGTTTCAAGTCGCCCAGTACGGTCGTCAGTTGACTGACAAAACCGGGTTTGTCGGCTATATGGGCGTAGTGGCGCATCTCTTTCTGGTTCTGGCGCAAAACACGATGAACCAGCATAGCCCGTCCAGCCTGATCGATCGGACGCAGAGGCTGGCGTCCCACTTCACCCAAAATCCGCCATGCAAGGCGCCGGAAACTGAGCACCTCGGCCATCATCAGGCCAGGCGTTGGCGATAAGGCCAGATAGGCCTTTTCAACATCCATTTTCGTTTGTTCGGGAACAACCAGCAATGCCCGCTTTTCCGGCTGACGCGCAGTCAACCCGATCACCTGCTTCAGACAGGCTTGCTGCAGGCTGCTGCGAGCCGTTCCATAAATCAACATCGGCATGACGTCACCTCTGTTTCTGACCATCTGTGCGCAATCTGCCGGGGGTATAATCGCGGAGAAACCGCCTGGTGTGCCCGGCTTGGACAACATTGCCGCAGGGCTGTCTTAAGCATACTGTCCAGTCGCATCAGGCCGAGTCCGGCCTTGCGGGCTGAAAAGACAAACGCCTTTTGTGAGGTCTGGTGGCGATCTATCGTATTTTAACAAAATATGTGGTATCCTTCAACTTAACAGCTTGTAATCAGGCAACCAAACTTACGATCAGGGAGGTCAGGCAAGGGTGAATCAGAATACCCGCCAGGCATGGGTCAGAAAACCGGGGCAAACACCGGAAAATCAACGGCAGAATGCCATGAAGCAGCATTATGTCCGCTACCCGCTCAAGCGTGGACTGGTTGGCAATATGGCCTTTTTTTTGGGTATGGCCTACACACATTTGGGTATTATCCTAAAAGCGGAAGGTCAGGAAAACATACCCCGGCAGACGCCTTACGTTATCGCAGCCAATCATGAAACCTATGTTGACGGAATGTGGATCGGCTCATTTCTGCCCCGCAACCACTTTCGCCTGATGAGTTGTATCGCCGCAAAGGATCTCGAAGACCGGCACGGCTTGTTGGGCAAACTGATTGTCCGCGTCGGGCGTGCCATTTCCATTGACCGCTTTGGCAATCCGGTCCGCGGCTTGATTATTGCCCGCAAAAAAGTTGAAGAGGGCAATATCCTGCTTGTGCATCCGGAAGGCACACGAACCAGTGACGGCCGACTGGGCGAATTCAAAGATGGCGCCGCCTATATTGCCATGAAAAGCCAGGTTCCCCTGGTACCGGTCTTCATCGATGGTGGTTATGAAGTTTTTAATCGATACATGAAAGCGCCACAGCCCATAGACAGTAAATCCGGACGCAAGCGCAAGGTCATTCTCACTTTCGGCCAGCCTTTGTATCCTGAAAATTATAAAAACCCCAAAGACATGACCAAAGCACTCAGTGAGTGGATGCAGAAACGGTTTGATGGCAAACAGATCCCCCGCTTCTTTACCGATTCCCAACCGGATCAGCCAGCCGGGTGCGGCTGACCCTCAGCAGAAACCAAAATTGAGCGCACCGGGAAGAACCCTGAAATGGATGCGTTTTTTCTGAAAAGCATCGCCGTCATAATTACCCAGCAGCACCCCGTCCAGCGCCTCGATCTCCCCTGACCGGACTGACCAGGTATGAACCGCCTGATCTTCCAGATGCGTACCCTTCTTATATTTAGGCAACAAGGTCATGATGCGGCGTAAAGGCATGTTCTCAACCATGGAAAAAACAAGCTGGCCATCGTCCAGAGATGCCGTCGGCGCCGGGTTGTAACCGCCGCCATAATAACGGCCGTTACATATGGCCGCCAGGATCATATTGGTCTGCAGTGTGATTTCTTTCGCCTGACCGTCCTGGTCAATGATGTCCAGTATGCAGCGCAGCGCATACTGACGTTTCCCGATCAAGGAAAGGACAATTGCCAGCGGATAGACGGAACTGCCTAAAAAGCGGAAACGTGTATTGAGTTGCATCGCTTTCAGCTGCACCTTGGTGTCAAAACCAAGCGATGTGATGTTGAGGCTGACCTCGTCATCAACCGCAATCAGATCAATCGGCCGGATGCAGGGATATGGCAGGAGCGGTATGAGCAGATCAACATCCCTGGTGCTCAAGGCAACGCGGGCGAAGTCATTAGCTGTTCCTATGGGCAGAATGCTCATAGCCGCTTCAGTATCAACCAATCCGGCAGCCACTTCACGTGCCGTGCCATCTCCTCCACAGGCCACCACCATCAGGCGGCTGCCATACAGCGCGGCGAAATCCGCAGCCAGTCGTGTCGCGTGGCCTGGTCTTTCAGTCAGGATGATCTGGCAATCAGGTGCATCCGGTAAAGACGCGAAAACAGATTCGATCTGGCCGGTCAGGTATGAGCCATCTTTACGGCCTGCCCGGGGGTTGAGTATAAAGCGAAAAACATCCGGTTTACGTCGCTGGTCCATGGCTACGCATCCTCCAGATCTATTCTGTCCATCAGTCTTTCCGGTCTGAGGTATCCTGATCCCCATGATCCAGCGCATCGATATTCCTGCCAATCAGATCACGCCACTGCAGCTTTTTGCGCTGCATCATCTCTTGAAGGTGACTGATCTCAACCTGTCGGCGCACCTTCAGTGTTGTTGTCTTGACCATATCCTGAAAACTGTAAACATAGCGGCGAATGCCTTTGAACGAAGGAAGCTTGCTGTTGATATCAGCAATAATCTGATCCAAGGCCTGGCCAATCGCCGACTCATCATTCTGCAAGCCCAGGATTTCCCCTAGCTTTTCCCGGTCAATAACCAGCTTGGCCGTAACGATCACATCACCATCCTGCTCGGTATCCCCCCAGACCAGTGATTCCTTGATCCAGCCGGTCTGGCCGATCAAATACTCCAGTTCTTCGGGAAAGACTTTTTTGCCGTTATTCAGGACAATCATGGATTTGACTCGACCGGTGATGCTGATACAGCGTGTTTTCGGATCAATGCGGCCCAGGTCCCCTGTGTGAAACCAGCCATCCTGATCGATCACTGAGTCCGTTGATTCAGGTTCATCAAGATAGCCCATCATCACGATTGGACCTTTCACGAGAATTTCTCCATCATCACCGGCCTGCTCCGTGTCAATGGCAACATCAACACCTGAAACCGGCCGTCCTACTGTTCCCGGAACGAAAACTTTGGAATTGCAGCCGCAGACAACCGGCGATGTTTCTGTCAAGCCGTATCCTTGCAGGATCCTGACACCAATGGCATCAAAGAAACGGATGATTTCAGGGTCAATCGGCGCGGCACCACAGATGCCAAGATGCAACCGGCCGCCAAAAGCTTCCAGAATGCGCTTGTAAACAAGCCGGCGTACATCGATGCCGATCCGGCGCAGACCCTGCGTGAGCGGAATCATTTTCCTGATCAGCTGCTCTTTGCCTGTCTTGACCAGGGTCGACTGGATTTTGGCATAGAAGTTGGCAAAAAGGAGCGGTACGCCGATGATCATGTCGATACCGTATTCCTGCATGTTTTTTTGAATGTAACGCAGACCATCCATTTCATGAACTTGCGCGCCAACATAAAGTGCCATAAACAAACCGCAAGTGTTTTCAAAGGTATGGTGAAGCGGCAGTACCGATAGCATGCGGATGCCCGGCTTCAACTTGACCATGCCCGCGATACCTTGTATATCAGCACAGACATTGCGGTGGCTGAGCATAACTGCCTTGGCCTGGCTGGTTGTACCAGATGTAAAAAGCAGTGACATCAAAGCATCAGCATCAATAGCCTGCGACTGGTATTGGCGATCGCCATGGCTTAGGCATTCATAGCCAAGGGCCATCAGTTCAGTCAGGCTGAGCCAGATCCTACTGTCCTCCGCCGTCTGTGTGAAGGCCTCCCCTGGCGTTGCTGCCGGTAATTGTCGCGGATCCTTGAAGCCATTCATTTTTTCACTTTCAAGCTGTTCTGGCCTCAGGCAAATCAGGATCTTAAGCGCGGGCAGTTCAGACCCGGCCGCAGCAAGGGCGTCATGGAAAGCGGGATCATAAAAAATAACTTCAGCGCGGCTTCGTTGCAGCAACCCCGTCATTTCGTCCACAGGCAGCTGACGGTCCAAGGGGACCGCCGTGCCGGCACCACAGACAATGCTGCTGAAAGCCAGGCACCAGGCATAGCTGTTGTCACCAACAACAGCGATCCGCCGCTGCTGCAGGCCTAAATGGCAAAGTGCCTGACCGAGGGCATCAATGTCGGTGCGGTAAGTGGCATAAGTGACCTCGCGCGGCTGCTCACCCGGCTTGTTTCTGAAACGAAAAGCAACCTTGTCGGCGAACAGCGCAGCGCTCTGGTCCAGCATCTCACGCAACGTTGTAAAGGGCCGCACTTTAAAATACTGCGCACCCCTGATTATTTGCATATAATCATTTCCTCTCTGGTTTCATTCTGCCCGCGATATAGTCAATAATTTCATCGATCGATTTAATCCGCTCGATATCTTCATCAGATATCTGCAGCTTGTATATCTCTTCCAGCTCAATAACCAATTCATATAAAGCCAGGGAATCCATCTGCAGGTCTTTGACAAGTTCAGTCGTTCCGCTCAGTTTTTCCTCTGTCACATCTGCGACATCTGCGATCACGCGTCGCACCTGACGGCTGATATTCACTGGAGTCTGTTCAGGCATGTTCTGTATCTCCTGTTCTGATTTTGTGCGTGGTATTCTGCTTCACGGTATGGCCGGTTCGCGCAGAGGCTTCCTCAACATATCGCTTGTACTGCTCGCCGACAAATTGCGCAATGCTCTGTAAAGTGTTCAGCAGGATCGCTTTCTCGGGATCATTAAGCGGCTCCGTCAGCCGTTCGACCAGCAGGGTATGAAACTTGTTATGCATGCGAAAAGCCAGTTTGCCCTTTTTGGTCAGGCGAATCCTTACCACACGACGATCCCGCAAGTCACGCTGCCGTTCAACATAGCCCTTGCGAACCAGCCGGTCGATAGCTACCGTTAGCGTACCCGTCGTAATGCCGAGCGTCGCGGCTGTTTCGCTCATGGTGCGGCTTTCATACAGGCCAATTCCTTCCAGTGTATGCATCTCCGCAACAGAGAGATCACTGAAATTACCACGACTCAGTGCTTTTTCTTCTGTGACCAGAATATGATCAAAAATTTCCAGCATCAGCCGGTTGACTTTTTTTTCGTAATCATTCATATGTGAAAGCCTAGTCGGCCAACACCTCCCCAGAAGGTTTGAATATCAAATAGTTTACCGCTCCCGCGACTTTTGCGCAAGTGAAACAAAAGGCCGCAACGGTGAAAAGTGGCTATAGTGAATATGAACGGATGCTTTAATCCTGTCCGCCTCATATAGGATTTCGTCAATCCTGCCGAAGCGCCTTACATAATCCAGCAAACCGGCTTCGCTGTAAGGCAGGGAGAGCTCAACGGCCAGCATGCTGGCTGCCGCAAAATCATCCAGGGCCAGCTTTAGCTCATTCAGTCCCTGTCCTGTCAGGGCAGAAACCAAGAATGAGCTGCGCCCCTGATTTTTCCGGATTTCTCGGGTAAGGTCCGGCGCAAGCCCTGATGGATCCAGATCAATCTGATCAGGGTCAGCAGTGGTGACATGCCCTTCCAGACGATCCATCTTGTTAAAGACAAAAAAACGCGGCTGACTTGCAGCGCCCAGCTGCTCAAGCAGCTGTTCGACAACAGCCATCTGACTGGCTACATCAGGGGCTGCGGCATCGATCACTTCAAGGATCGCATCGGCCTGCGTAACCTCTTCCAGCGTCGCTTGGAAAGCATCAATCAAGTGGTGCGGCAAGTGGCGGATCAAGCCGACGGTGTCAATCAACAAGACAATGCTGCCATCTTGCAGAACGAGTCGTCGCACACTGGGATCCAGTGTCGCGAAGACCTGGTCGGCTGTCAGCAGATCGCTGCCGCACAGTTGGTTGATCAGCGTTGATTTGCCGGCATTGGTATAGCCCACCACGGCAAAGCTTAACACATCCCGCTCTTTACGCTTCTGCCTGTTGCGGATCCGCTGCTGTTCCACCGCTGTAAGCGCCCGTTTCAGATAATTGATCCGTCTGTTGATGTGTCTTCGATCGCTTTCCAGCTGTGTTTCGCCAGGTCCGCGCGTTCCGATACCGCCACCAAGACGGGACAGCACCAGTCCCATGCCGGTCAGTCTGCTGAGCCGGTACTGGAGTTGTGCCAGCTCCACCTGCAACTTGCCTTCATGGCTGCGGGCCCGGCGGGCAAAAATATCCAGGATGAGAAAGGTGCGGTCGATGACCTTGCAGCCGATCTCTTTTTCAAGATTGCGCATCTGCGACCCTGTCAGTTCCCTATCAAAAATAACCGTATCCGCCTGAAGGGCAAGGCACGCTTCCTTCAGCTCACCCACCTTGCCTTTGCCGATCAGCCAGGCAGGATCAGGTGTTTGTTTGCGTTGGCGGACCTGGCCAGCCACCTGGGCACCTGCCGCTTCTGCCAATTCAGCCAGTTCAGCCAGCGATCGTTCATTTTCCTCATTTTCAGCAGGTGTCGTGCCCTGGTCGAGACTGACGAGCACAACGATTTCCCGATCGGCGTCCTGTTTTGTTGCTTCATCTTGATAAATTTCGTCCATATGCGAACTTCCTCACCTTATCAGGGGTTTCCTTGCTTTTGTTGAAATGCTTTCTGTATAATAGATACATTGTCATGCTATGGCAGACTTTCAACCGCCGATGAAAGGTTCGTTATTATGCAATCTACAGAAAAGCAGTCGAATGCCATTGATCAGGCCAATCAGCGATATGATGCTGCTTGTCGTCATATTGGCCTGATCATCAGACGTTTCCGGGAGACGAAAAAGATCAGCCAAAGTGATCTGGCGCGCAGAGCCAGCTGCCACCTGTCCTATGTCTGTTCCGTTGAGAACGGCATCAGTAACCTTAGTATAAGAAAGCTGACACATATCTGCAACGCCATGGGTGTCAGCAGTGAAAAAGTCATGCGCCTGATTGATCTTAAAGTCCGCTGCGCGGAAGCAGAAAAACAGGCCGGGCAATTATGGACGAATCACTTTCTGGACGTTGCATCTGCCCTTTTGGATTCGGCAGGTGCGTATGATGCGCGTCTGCGTGTTGCTGACACGCCATCAGATCCACCTGCTGAAATGATCGATCGCGGCTAAATATGAATTGGTAACACAACGATCCCGTCTTGCGGGTTGGGCAAGTGGTGTTATTGGCTGACCTTGTTTTCATTTGATAGGCCTGCAGATGACCGGGCCGCCTGCTGTTCTTCAGAATGAGAAAGCACAATGCGTTTGCCGTCCAGCTCAACCTTTAGCATATCGCGGCCTTTCACGCCCAGCGCATCCAGATATTCACGCGGAAGTTGCAGCCTGCCGGTCTTGTCCAGCACCGCCAGTTCTTCATGTGACAGATCCGCTTCAGCTTCCTGCTCAGATAAACCCAGTTCCTGCAACTGTTTCAGCCTTTCCAGATAACTCTGTTTGAGCAGCAGCTCACTGCTGGTCCGTCCATCTCTGATGGCCACAACGCGGCTGACCCGCCGGGACAGCTGACGATCGTGTGTGACAATGATGATCGTCAGGTTCAGCTGCCTATTCAGCTGATTGAGCAAGTCATAGATACGGCTCGCGGTTTGCTGGTCAACAGAGCCGGTCGGCTCGTCCGCCAGCAGAAGGCTGGGATCATTAGCCAAACCGATCGCGACCGCGACCCGCTGTTGTTCACCGCCTGACAGTTCATAAAGTTTACTTTTCCGACGATGGGACAAATCAACCATGTCCAGGAGTTCCAGAGCTCTCTGTCGTCTTTTTCTGCGGGAATCAATCATCATGGGCACTTCCACGTTTTCAACGGCTGTCAGAAAGGGGATCAGGTTGCGTGCATTATTTTGCCAGACAAAGCCGACTGTATTACGCTTGTAAAGGATCAGCTGCTGCTCAGTCATTTTGAGCAGGTCATGCCCGTCAACAACCAGACGGCCGGCTGATGGCTTATCCAGGCCACCCAGCATGTTGAGCAGCGTCGACTTACCGGAACCGCTGTTGCCGATGATCGCCAGCAGTTCGCCGCGCTCAACCGTCAGATCCAGGCCCTGTAAGGCCAGGACTTCAAAGTCACGAGTCTTGTAAATCTTGACCAGGTTCTCACATTCAATCATTTTGCATCACCCCGCTATCCAGGGAAAAGACCTGGTCGGCCAGTTCGATCATGTTAGGGTCATGTGTTGTCATAATGACAGTCAGGCCCTCTTTTTCCACCATTTTGCGCAACAGGCGAACAACCTGCAGTCCCATGTTCGTATCCAGTTCGGCGGTCGGTTCATCGGCGAAGACAACCGTTGGGCGGTGCGCGATCGCCCTGGCAATCGCCACCCGCTGCTGTTCACCGCCTGACAATTCTTGTGTTCGGTGTTTCATGCGTTTTTCCAGGCCAACAAGATCCAGGACTTCTTCAACACGGTCGCTGCGGCCACGGCTTTCCACGCCAGCGACGCGCAGTGCGAATTCTACATTCTCAAATGCGGTCATAGAGGTTATCAGGGCAACCGACTGAAAAACAAAACCCATGTTCTGGCGGCGGAGCTGGTCACGCCGCCGGTCAGGCAACCCGGAGATCTCTTCCTCTTTAAAAAAAACTTTCCCGGATGTCGGCCTGTCCAGGGCGCCCAAAAGATTAATCAGGGTTGTTTTGCCTGAACCAGAGCGGCCTTTGAGCATGGTCAGGGACTGTTGCCGAACCTGGATGTTGATCTGATCCAGAACGGTTATGATCTCGCGGCCTGATTGGAACTGACGGCAAAGCCCTTCTGTATGGAAGATGTTCGCTTCATTGTTTTTTTCTGCATCACTCATGATTATTCCTCACCTAATTTGACCGCCTGATCAATCTTGATGCGCAGGATCAGACGGGCCAATATCGCGAAGCAGATCAGCAGCAGCAGTCCCAGAATGACATAAATTTTGTTGGCATCGCTGGTTTCTGAAATGATCCGGAAAGGGATGGGCTGATCCGCTGTACTATAGACGATCTGGAAAAGGGGCACAAACAACAGGCTGCTCAAGCTGCCGATGATCACACCAGCCAGAATCGCGATTCCTGAAACCAGAACCTGTTCGGTCATGATCATACCAATGACAGCCGCTTTGCTCAGGCCCATCGCCCGGAAAATACCAAATTGAAGGACACGGCCTTGTACCGACATGATCCAGTAGATCAGAAATCCAACCGCGCATATAAGCATGGAGACGATAAAGCCCAAGGTCAAGGCACCGTTTGTACCCTGCAGCTGCGGATCATTCTTGGCCAATGTGATCATCTGTGTCGCGGAAGCGATGTTGGTTACGTTGATACGGTCATCTTCAATGGCATCATAGATCATTTTGTCGGTAGCTTCCGTGTCGCGTTTCAGCCAGATTTCGTAAGGCTGAATGGCAGTCTTGCTAAGCATGAATTCAAGATTGGCCACAATCAGCCCCTGCTGGCGCAACTGGCCAGTCCTGTCAATCACTGTTGGCTGGTAACCCGGCCAGTTAGAAACAAAGGCGATGATAACACCATCCACCGTATCAGTCCTGTTGACACTGTAGATGATGCCGTCACCAACCTTCAGGTCCAGCTCTTCACGCAGATTCTCCGATACAATGACCGCGTTTGGCGTTGTTATCATCACATTCATGTATTCATTCATGTGGTATCGAAAAAGATCCTTGCGTGTCCAGGCTGTCCTGGCAAAATCATAAGGATCAATCGCCATCAGGTTGACTTCGTCGCTGCGGCTGGAGCCGCGGCTGATCCTGGATTCAGATGAGCGAAAGACACGCGCGGCTGAGGCAACACCGTCCAGTTTCTGGTACTTGGCAAAAGCCGGCTCATCGTATTTCACAACCTGGCTGCTGGAAGTGGTGCTGGTATCCAGGCTCATGCCGAGACCACTGTCCTCAATAATGGGCACGCCATTCTCGTCGTACTTCTGCCAGTATTCGTTCAGCATGATATCCGCACCGATCCCGCAGCGGATGGTATCTTCCGCGTTGCGATTTATGGTACGGGCCGCGTTCGCGTTGAACAGCCCGATCGAGAGGGCCAGGATAAGGAAGATCATGAGAAATTGCTCTTGCCCGCTGGAATGGCCAATCTGGTGGAAAGAAGCATAAAACACCGGGTTCCAGAATCGGCGGCCGATAAAATAAATCAGGCGGATCAGCAGCGGATATAGCCTTAAGAACAATAAGCCGGTTCCCAGAATGAAGATGGTGGAAGACAAAAAGAGTAGGAAATCCAGATTTGCTTCTGTCCCGACGATCCCGGTCAGTTTTTGTAAAGCAAGTTGGGCTTGCAGTCGGTTGAGCGCGTACAGGCTGACTGCCAGCAGGATGAAATCCAGAAAAATACGCTGCCAGAGCGGTGCTCTGCTGACGCGCGACTTTCTCCTTTTTTGTTCGACGATTGACGTCCTGGACTGGATAAACACAGGAAGCAGGGTTGTTATCAGAAAAAGCAGCATGGCGATCACGCCATAGATCATGGCCTGTTTGTCAATCGCAACTTTCAGGGCGGCACGGCTGACAAATTCCAGAAAACCGTTGGAGGCGCCAATGATACGCACCATCCAAAGACCGAGAAACGGGCCGATGATCAGGGTGATGATGCCGAATATCAGACTTTCCAGCGCATAGAGCAGGAGAATCTGGGAGCGGCCGGCACCGCGGCTTTCCAGAACGGAGATCAGGCTGGTCTCACTGCGAACCATCAGCTGGGAAACCATGAAGATGTAAAAGATCAACATCAGCAGGATCGGAACGATCAGAATCTGCAAAGTCAGCTTCAGTTCAGATTCCCGGACCACATACCGTTCGATCACCGGCTTGAAGGTTGAAATCAAGCGGGTGGTGCGGGAGTGCTCATCAACCAGACCCTGTGCACTGGCATGCACCGCCTGGATCTGATCAATATCCTGTATGCGGAACTGATAGAAATCATAGGCAGCGGCCAGCTGCTGTTCTCCAACAGATAGAAGCGGATGGTCATAAGTCAGTTGCCTCAGGACATCAGGATCCACCAGAACAGATTGGGAAAAGCTGTTGATATGCTGATACCAGTAGAGGTCCTGCAGATCTGCTGCCGAAAACATGCCCACAACCCGCATGCTGAAAAGAGGCGGTTCATCACGGCTTTTCCGGTAGCTGTGCACGTCGTAGGTTTTATCCAGCAGCAGATTCAGTCTCTGCATCGCAGCATCCGTCACGACAACTTCTATGACACCATCTTCTGTCTTTTCATACAGGCGGCCACGGTCAATCTTGATACGACTGGGAAAATCGCTCAGGGAATAGGCATTGAACCCTTTGCGCTGGGTGCCTTTGGCATCTTCATAGGTGTAGTACAGATTGGTGACCTGAATGGATTCCAACTCAGTGACCGGTTGCAGAGGCATATCCTGAACAGTCTGGGCGTATGTCTCGCGCATGGTCTGCAGGTTGGACTCACTTTGCTGTTTATCAACATAGTAATAATTGCTGGAAAAGACAAGATAGCCGGGGTAGCGCTGCTGTTCCTTCAGAACCTGCTCCAGATCTTTTGTCAGCAAGCGCTGCAGGATGCCGTTTGTATAGATGGGTATGCTGCAGACCATACCCACAACCAGAATGGACCCCAGGAGCAGGCATAATACTTTCCAGGTGTTGCTGATGATCTTTCGGAATACAAGCGTCAGCACGAATTGGCCTCCTTAATTGACGATAATCAGGTCGCCTTCGTCCAAGCCTTTGACGATCTCAGCCTCGGTGTCTGTCATCAAGCCAATCTCGACATCCTTTTCCACACGGACACCATCTTCCAGAACGTTGACATAACGGCGGCCGCTCATCAGATTGATCTGCCGACGCGGCAGCATGATGACATCCTCCCGGACATCCTGAACATAATTGATGTAGGCACTGCTGCCCAGTTTGGCATCGTCCGGCAAGCCATCTTCCATCTTGATGATCGCCGCGCTGCGCAAACGCTCGTCAGGGTCGTTGAATAAGGTAGACGGATTGGCGACGACTTCGCCTTTCAGGAGCTTCTTCTGGTACTCGACCTCAACCTCTGCGCCGATCGGCAGCTCAGAAGCTTTGTCGTTGGTTGTCACCAGGACCAGTTCGGTTAGATCGGCGATACGCGTCACAATCTGATAAGCATTGACATTTTCGCCGACAGACGTGCTGATAATGTAGGTAACCTCACCCGCAAAAGGCGCGACAAGCCTGGTTGCCTCCAGCTGCTCCTGCAGATTTTGCAGACGCAGCTCCTGCTGTTCGATATCGTATTGGGCTCTGCGCCGTGCATAGGAGTCAGCCTGGCTGGCACGCAGCTGGCTTAATGTCAGTTTGCTTTTTTCCAGCTCCAGCGTCTGGAGGGCAATCTGAAATTCCAGATTGGATGAATCCAATTCAACCAGCAGGTCACCTTCCTCGACAAACGCGCCCAGACGCACATGCTTCTCTTTGAGTCGGCCACCCTGGCTGAAGGTCAACGTTTCCTGATTCTCCGGGTAAAACCCGGCAGTCAGGCGAAGTTGTTGAATCAGTGTGCCGCGCTTGGCCGGCTCTGTTTTATACTCGATCGTAGCCGGTTTCATCAGGGGCGGCGCCAGCTCTTCTTCTTCAACAGGTAAAAAATTGCATCCTGTTGCCGATAGGGCCAGTAATGCACACAAGAAAAAGGTTAACAGTCGATGCAGGTGTGCAGATGATCGTTTCATATAAGACCTCCAGGAACTAGACTGCCGCTATGGCGGCAGGTCGTCATAGGCTAAAGAAATTCTACACTATAAAAGATGATATAACCAGTGAATGTGTGTTGATAACCTTGTTTTTATGCGATTTGCACAAATTACATGCTATTTCTCGTGCAGTTAACAGGATGCGCCCGTTTATTAAGGCGTTTATGCCTGCCTTTGCTGTCTAAACGCGCAGTTTGACAGAAGGCTGCACCTGAACGAGTGCAAGCTGCATGCGGCGCAGGGTGTCCTCAGTATAAGGTGGTGTTTCACAAAGTATGCGGTCCTCCGGCCGGAATACCGGAGGCTGCCGGTAAGGTTGCAGAAACCAGGCAGGCAGGGCAGGAACCGCTGCGGCCATCAGCAACAGATCCGACAGCGTCAACTGTGGTACGACTGTTGTGCGTGCCTCCCAGGCGACTGGATGTTGCCCGAGAAGCTGGAGCGAGGTCTGTACAGCTTGAATATCGCATGGTCCACAGCGGCAGATTTCCTTGTAGCGATGCCACGGTGCTTTGTAGTCAACCGCCACTCTGTCCAGAAGCCTTGCCTGCAAAAGCGCAGCCAGTTGTTTGGGCCGAGAGCCATTCGTGTCCAGCTTGACAAGATAACCCATGTCCTTGATGGCTCTGACAAAGGGTTCAAGATCCGGCTGCAGCGACGGTTCGCCACCGCTGATGACAACGCCCTCCAGCTGTCCTCGCCGCTTGTCAAGCCAGGCAAGGATATCCGATGTCGGCAATACAGGCGTTTTATGCTGCAACAGGGGCCGGTTGTGGCAATAAAAGCAATCGAAATTGCAGCCGGGGGTATAAAGAACGGCTGCCAGCACACCCTGAAAATCAACCGAGGAGAACCGGGTCAGCCCGGCGATTCGGATCATGTGGCTGCAGAAGATCGAACAACATACTTGATCCGTTGACGGTATTCCTCTTTCTTGCCTTTATGAAAGTTCTGTACAGGTCGGAGATAACCGACCACGCGGCTCCAGACCTCTGTCTCACGACCACATTCTGGGCAGGTATGCTGTTCACCGGCCAGATAGCCGTGGTCCGGACAGATGGAGAATGTTGGTGTCAGACTGATATAAGGCAGCTTGTATTGTTGGAATATCTTCTTGATCAAGTTCTTCGCAACCTCTATGTCAGTAATGCGTTCACCCAGATAGAGATGAAGAACCGTTCCACCGGTGTATAGCGTCTGCAGATTGTCTTGTAAATCAAGGGTTTCAAAAATATCATCCGTATAGCCAACGGGCAACTGGCTGGAATTGGTGTAGTACGGGGTTTCCTCACCGGATACAATAATGGCGGGGAATTTCTCGTGATCCAGTTTGGCCAGGCGGTAGCTAGTCCCTTCGGCTGGTGTCGCTTCCAGGTTGTAGAAGTGGCCGGTTTCCTCCTGAATCAGCTGCAGTTGGTCGCGCATGTAGGTCAAGGTCCTTTCAGCGAACGCCTGCCCTTCGGATGTGGTAAGGCCATGGTCAGGGCCGAGAAAATTCAGGCAGGCTTCATGCATGCCAACAATGCCGATCGTGTTGAAGTGGTTGGTCCAGTACGCACCTGATTTCTGCTTAATCTCCCGGAGATAATGAGCTGAATAAGGGTAGAGGCCACGGGCTGTCTGTTCTTCGATGGTTTTTCTCTTGAGTTCCAGACTATCTTTAGCCAGCTGTATCTGGCGCCATAACCTGGCTTTGAACTCCGACTCGCTGCGAGCCATGTGGCCGATACGCGGCATGTTGATCGTCACAACACCAATGGAGCCGGTCATCGGGTTGGATCCAAAAAGGCCTCCGCCCCGTTTGCGCAATTCGCTGGTGTCCAGCCTCAAGCGGCAGCACATGGAAACAGCATCCTCCGGAGACAGATCGCTGTTGACATAGTTGGAAAAATAGGGAATACCGTACTTGCAGGTGATATCCATGAAGCGGTTGACCACCGTACTGTCCCAGTCAAAATCGCTGGTGATGTTGATCGTGGGGATGGGGAAGGTGAAGACGCGGCCTTTGGCGTCCCCCTCAACCATCACGTCGCAGAACGCCAGATTGAAAAGATCCATTTCTTCCTGAAAATCACCATATGCTTCACCGGTATAGCGGCCTCCTATGATGACCGGTTCATGCTGCAAAGTGCGCGGTACCACAATATCGAAGGTCAGATTGGAGAAAGGACACTGGAACCCGACCCGTGTAGGGACATTGATGTTGAAAATAAACTCCTGCAGCGCTTGCTTGACCTGATTGAAAGTCAAATTGTCATGACGGATAAACGGTGCGCAGTAGGTGTCAATTGAAGACCAGGCCTGTGCGCCGGCCGTCTCACCTTGTGTGGTGAACGTGGAATTCACAATCTGGCCTAAAAAAGAGCGCAGATGCTTGGCCGGGCTGGACTCCACTTTGCCGGGCACACCGCCGAAACCGTCCATGAGCAGCTGTCGCAGATCCCATCCGGCACAATACGGCCCAAAGAAACCCAGATCATGGAGATGCAGGTCTCCTGAAAGATGCGCTTCACGGATCTCAGCCGGATAGATCTCATGCAGCCAGTACTGCTTGGTGAATGTTTCCCTGACATAGTTGTTCATCCCATTGATCGAACGTTGCGTGTTGGCGTTTTCTTTTACCTGCCAGTCTTTGTCATCCAGGTAATCGGAAAACATGTTGATGGTCGCGCCGATCAACGCATTGGACTCACGGGCAGAACGCCTTTTTTCACGGTAAAGGATATAGGCTTTTGCCGTACGGGCATGGCCGTTTTCAATCAGGACTTTCTCAACCAGATCCTGTATGCCTTCAACATCAGCAACCGCCTCAGCATAACGGTTGGCGGCCAGATCAACAACCTGACGGGTCAGCGCTTCTGCTTTACCCCAGTCGTCACCTCCGACAGCATTGGCAGCCTTGAAGATGGCCCAGGTGATTTTTTCACTGTGAAAAGGAACGATTCGCCCGTCCCTTTTCCTTATTTGCGTGATCATAATTGCCTCCTTCAGCCGCGATCGGTCTGCTTTTTTATGAGTTTATCCGGGATAAGAACCTTCGTCAACATATGGTGGAAACATGGTCAATTAATACAATATCTTGTATATTTCATTATAGGTTAGAATCGATTGTCCAGCATTACATTTTTATTTCATTTGCCTTCAGGACAAACAACGGTCCTATTGCGTTTCATGTTCTCGTTTCTTTGGCGCAAAAGTGAGCCGGCAGATGGACAGTCTCGGCCGCTTTAAGCATAATGTCATCAAGAAGGAATCTGGCGAAACCAGATCCGCCCACTGGGAGAAAGAGGTTTTCATGAGTCATTCAGTCCTGGTTATCGGAGCCGGCGCAGCCGGTCTGCTGGCTGCATTCAGCGCTGCACGGGCAGGTGCTGAGGTCACGCTCCTGGAAAAAAAAAGCCAGCCGGGCCTGAAGCTTCTGGTCAGCGGGGCGGGGCGCTGCAACTTGACGAACAGCGCACCTCTGGACCATTTTATATCGGCATATTTCGGACAGGGCCGATTCCTGTATCCTGCATTCCAGTGTTTTTTCCAGCAAGATCTACTCGCCTTGCTGGCACGATACGGTGTATATACCAGGACCGAATCCTCTGGGAAAATATTCCCGTTGAGTAACCGGGCTGTTGATGTGCGCGATGCCCTCTGGTCAGCATGCCGCGATGCCGGTGTAATCTTTTCTTTCAACCAGCCTGTTCTGGATTTGCTGACGAAGCCACTGGAAAAAGCACAGATCCGGCATAACCAAGGTAAAAAGACCGGCCAGCCAGCTCATCTTCACCGCATACAGGGCGTGCGCACAGCAAAGGGCTCGACCTTTCAGGCTGACGCTGTTGTTCTGGCCTGCGGTGGTTCTTCCTGGCCCGGAACCGGTTCATCAGGTGACGGTTACCGGCTTGCCGGGTCTGTCGGCCACCAGTTGACACCGCTGCGGCCCGGCCTGGTCGCTCTGGCCTGCCGGGAAAGCTGGGTACATGAGCTCAGTGGCATCAGCTGCCCCGTTGTCAAGGCTACGCTTTTGAAAAACAGCAAAGTGCAGGGAAAAGCAGACGGGGGCCTGCTCTGGACACATTCCGGCGTTTCAGGTCCGGTTGTGTTGCGCTTGTCACGCTGTTATAGACCGGACACGCAAAAATCAGTTCAACCGGACAGCTGGCAGCTGATGCTGAACCTCTTGCCTGAGCTAAGCGTCACGGAAACCTTGGGCCACCTGAAAGATGCCTGCAGGCAGCAGCCACGCAGCCAGCTTAACAATGCATTGGCTTCCTTGATCCTTAACAGACAGGAAAGTCCACTCGCCCGCAACATGATCACCACGCTCCTGCGGCAGGCCGGTGGTGAAAAAGCTCCTGAAATGCAGGCTGCTCAGGCTTCAACTGAATTGCTTAAGCAGTATGCCCTTATGCTGCATCAATTGCCCTTGACGATCTCCGGCACCAGAGGCTATAGGGAAGCGATGGTGACAGCCGGTGGCATCCGCCTCAGCGAGGTTGACCCCAAGACCATGATGTCCAGGCTGGTCCTTGGCTTATACGCAGCCGGCGAGGTTCTGGATATTGATGGCGACACAGGTGGATTTAACTTACAGGCAGCTTTCTCAACCGGCTTTCTGGCAGGTGCAAAGGCCGCGATCTGGTCTTGACAGGCCTCTGGGCGCAAGCTATAATAATCAAGCGCTTGGGTGGTTAGCTCAGCTGGTTAGAGTACTTGCTTGACATGCAAGGGGTCGATGGTTCGAGTCCATTACTACCCACCAAAAAGCCCGGAATGACTGATGTCGTATCCGGGCTTTTTATATATTCGGTTCAGATGCCTGTTGCCTGGTTATGATTCTGTTTCTTTCTGGTCTGTTCCATCTTTTTCTTCCAGTCTGGTGAGTTTGATCAGATCCTGCGGCACAGCAAGGTGTTCCGGTTCAGTCCGGGCTGTTCCATCGCGTCCCTCATCTTCGTCAACTGGCGGCAGGCGGACAATCCCGCGGGCATGGTCATGCAGTTCATCCAGTGTTTCCTGCAGCTCTGCCTCAGCGTCAAAATCAGAAAGGAGCTGCTCACGGATCAGATCAGTCAGGACCTCACCGGCTGATGCCAGCGTGTTTGTTTTGATCCAGCTGACCAGACGGGCAAGATAGGCGACATCTGCCTCTTCTTCATCCTGCTCCGGAGGCATGCCTCCCTGTTCCAGACACCAGTTGAAAAGTATGGCTGCTTTCTCATCAGCATAAAGGACAACGGCTTCGATCGGGTTAACATGAGGGTATGCGGCCAGAATATACAGGTCATCCCGTCTTTCATCGGCGTTTAGTGTCATATGAACAATCTGCCCGTCTTGTCTGCCGATGGCAACAACAGAGCAGTTTTCGCCGGGGTGTTCGTCCTGCAGGCTAATGGTGTGCGCGTTTTTGATCAGATGCGTCAGTTCAGTCTTGTTCTGCCTGATGATTGAGATCAGTTCACAATCTGTTTTCATGATTGATTCCTTTGTTCTGCTTTTTTATTTTCTGCTGTTATTATGGCACAAAAAGGTCGGCGGGACAAAGCCTCCATCTGGGTAGCCATCATCATGCAGCCGATGTTGCTGTTTCAGGATATTATATCGTTCGTTCAGTCCCGGTCCGTTATAGTTTGGAATAGCCATAACTGTTGACCAGGGCATCGATTTTTTGATGTGCTTTGCAGCTGGGGCAGTCTGCAGGTGAGTAAGTCGCATAGTCAGGAACATCCTGAGCGGAAAAAATACAGTTGATCGGTAAATCGCCTGCATTGGGAATCGCACTGAACAAAGCGCTGATGCCGCAAATGCGACCGCTGTAATAATCAATACACTCAACAGCCTGGGTGATCGTATTGCCGGTCGTCGCAGATGCAACCAGCAGGAGGACACTGTGGTTCCATATTTTTGACTGGACGTTATCGCGGAAGATCAACTGACCGCTGGAGTTGACTTCAGGTGTGATAATGGCGATGTTGCAGCCGGCATTCATGGACTGGCTGGTGCTTTCACTTAAAGTCATGGCCATGAATGAAGCGACAACTTCAACGCCGTCAAGACAGACAATGGTATCGAGCGGCGTCGTGCGGATGTAGGGTTCTGCCAACTCCCGGCCGGCCAGTTGTGCTGTTTTGTGCTGACATCTGATATCTGTCAAGTCAACATAATAATTGATATGCGAGTGGCGTGTCGCGAAATGGCCGGGTGTGATGCGCATGCTGAGATGGTGATTGTGTCTGGCCTTGATCTCTCTTGAACGGGTTTCCATTGTCCTTCCTCCTCACGCTGTGGACAAGCTGGCTTGTCCGGTCGCTGAATCAGGCCCGTGATGAGGGCCGGCAGAGAAACAGATTGTTGAAGGGCCAATGCACGTAAGATGACACGGTTTCCAGATACTTATATTATATGTCGAAAAGGCTCATAGATCCAGTTAATCGAACTCGCCTGCTGATCATGGCTGTTCAGGCGGCTCATCTTTACTCAGAAGAACGACACCTCCCGGTAAAATCGTGATTTTCCCTGTGCTGCGCCGCAGTTTTTGGCTGCGGAGCAACTGGCCGTTTTCATCATATTTAGTTATACGGGCATTGTTCAGGAGAAGATCCGTGATCATCTGGCAGGTCGTTGTCTCGTCAGATAGATTAACCAGAACAAGACTGGTGTGCTGCCCGTCAGAAAAGCCATATACCCGCACCCCCGCAAACGGGTCCTGCGCGATCAGTGCTTCGCCTTGCTCCAGATCTGCTGTCAGCTGATTGATCTCCAGGGGCTGCCCGCGGGCAGCATGTGACACAATCGTCGCGGCCGACTGCCAGATCATCTCCTGCTGGCTTTCCGGTTCCGCAGGCTTTTCCACATTGACCAGACCGGTCTGGTGACCGAGATCAAAAAGAAGGAAATCCGTCAGATCAGCCAGACGCAGTGGTTGCATAGCGTGATCAATAAGCGTCGTGCTGCGGGCCAGTTCCAGAAAATCTGAGGTTAGTTTATCTGGATTACGTGGGATAAGGTCAAGATAGTGTTGCAATGACAAGTATGAGCTGCTTAAGCGGTCAGCCTGTAGCTCACCCTGTAAATCTGACGCATGAAAATCAGCTTTAGAAAGCATAATGCCATCCTGGTAAGTCATGCCGTCAATGAAAACCAGTTGACTTTTTATCTGACGGTAATAGGGCGACTGGGTTATCGCCCGGATGACCATGTTGACATACCCGGATCGCGCCTGATCCTGGTCAAAGATCGTGTAGCGGTCGCAAATTTCAAGGTAGATGCGCGGGAACTGCTGCGTCCAGGGAGAAAACATGCCATGATCCTGGCGAAGCCTGCCATATGGCTCGGAAATCGGCGCGGCCAGATACTCAATCAGATTGAGCAGTTCGCCTTCACTGGCGAAAGAATCGATGACCAGCCAGGGACTCGCATGGCTGGCAAGACACAGGTCAAGCGCGGCATGCAGAGAGGTGCCGCGCTGGTTTTGCCAGATACCCGCTTCAATGGCCGGGCTATCATTGTGCATCGGCCAGACCCAGTTTTCAGAAGGCATTTCGCGACTGCCAATGCCCAGAAAATCCAATCGGACAACCTGAGGCTGAATGACATCGACATAACGCTGCAGCTGATTGGCAAGGAGATCCTCAGACTCATCCAGGTGTCCAAGAAAAACACGATCCACCCAGAGTTCACCAGTGTCAATGGCAAGATTCAGGCGAATGTCCTGTCCTGCATATCCTCCCGGTCTTCCCGGAACAACCAGGGCATATGTATACTTTTTCCAGCCGGTGCCTACATTGGTCAATGTCGTGCCAATCGGCTCAAATGGTCCGGAAAGCCAAATCTTTACCTGGCGGTTTTCAATGCCTGACTGACGCAGCCAGAGTGAAACCTGGAGAACCTCATTATGACGCAGACTGGCCAGTTGACCAGCTTCAATCTGCTGGGAGAGAATCACAGGACCGCCCGCCTGATCTGCCTGCAGGCGCAGACACCCCTTCCCGCCTTTGGGTGCCGCCTCTATATCTGTGCGGATCATGCTGCCACGTCCGAACAGTCGCCAGGGTGAAGAAGCGGCAACACTGTCATGCGGTGCCGGCAAGGTGGCTTTTTCCAGATAAATAATGTCTCCAGCCTCATACTGACTGTCTTTCAAGGCAGAATCCAGTTGAATTTCAGCCACCAGCTGGGCGAGGCCGAGTTGGCCACTGTTGTCCGCGCTGATAATTTTATCTTTGCCGGCCAGATCGATCACCCGGCTGGACATGCCTGTCGTGATCCCGGATTTTTGCCAGCTGCTGCCACTGTCGTTGGAAACCATGAAGTGGCCCTGGTCATCGAGAAGGATGTACTGTTGGCGCGATAACAGCACCACATCCACACAATGTGTATCCGGCAGGTTACGCAATGGTTGAAAACGCAGGCCATCATCGCTGTAGAGCACCGTTCCTCGATCTCCTGCAACCAGAAAACGACCGTCACGGTATGCAACAGCCTGCCAGTCATCCACATGATCCTGCTCTGCAATCCGCCAGATCAGGCCATTTCTGGATGTTAAAATCACGCCCTGGCGTCCTACAGCGACAAAAACGCCATGACCATACACGATATCCGTCAGATCATTTTTCGTCAGTGGCCGGATTGTGGCAAAGCCTTCTGTTGTTCCTGTCACCATGCTGCCAGCATCGCCGACTGCAACCACGACAGATCGGTCTGAGATAGCAATCGAACGTAAAGCTTTGCGTTCCCTTACAGGCATTGTGCGCCAGAGGCGCCCCTGGTCGGAAAGCAGCAAGTCGCCTGCCGCACTGCAGGCAGCCAGCAGTTTATCATTGGCACAGATACCGCTTAGATCAGCTGTAATACCGGATTCAACGACTTCTATAGCCTGTCCGGCCAGATTGCGTACAATCAGACCTTGCCGGCCAACACCAAACGTCACTTCTCCCTGACGGGCAAAATCCAGAAAAGCTACATTAGCGGGCATATCCCCCGGCAGGACCACCGGTTGGAATACACCAACCCGGTTGATGCCAAAATGTGCCACTTGAGCGGCTTTTTTCAGGACTAGGCCATTTGATGTGCGTGTCATGACACGCGCATCGGCCTGGTTAAAAAAACCATCGTTGAACTGGCCCTGGCCGGCTTCTTCTGAAGAAACCGTCAATGTTGTGTCATCCCCGCTGAAAATAGTCAAGGCCTGACGATAAACGACAGGCTCAAAAGACGCGTCCTCAAGCAGATTGCCACTTTCAGCCGCCGAAAGACTAATCCCGCTTCCCAGGACAGGTTGTGAGGCGACAGATTCTCTGACTGAAAAACGGATCAAGTTTGCTGAACTGGATAATCTCGCAGCAGAAAAAAGCACCAATATGGCGATCAGAATCACAGCGGCCAGCATCAGCGCCGTGACAACAAAAAAGCGTTTGCGTATCCGGCTGGGGGAGCTCATGTTCCATCACCCGTGTTTAACCGCATCACTTACAGTAAGCTGATTCCATGCGCCTGGCAGTCGTGCAGCATGCTGTCCGGCCAGACAGAAGCCTGCACCTCACCTATATGCGCCTTGTCCAGGAAGTACATGCACATTCTGGACTGCCCGATACCGCCACCCATCGTCAGGGGCAACTGGTTTTCCAGAACCATGCGATGGAAAGGCAATGAAGCCCGCTCCATGCTTCCTGACAGTTCCAGTTGCCGGCGCATGGCGGCCGCATCAACGCGTATCCCCATGGAGGAGATCTCAAAGGAACGTTCCAGTGTTGGATACCAGAAGACAATATCACCGTTCAGCTGCCAGTCATCATAATCCGGTGCGCGACCGTCATGAGGGCGACCGCTGGCTAGCTTTTGCCCGATCTGTTCGATAAAGACAGCGCCGTGCTCACGGCAGATTGCGTGTTCACGCTCCCGCGGTTCCCGATCAGGGTACCGGTCTTCCAGTTCCTGCGAGGTAATGAAATAGATCTCTGCAGGCAGTTTACGCTCCAGGCAGGGGTAGTGGCGCAAAATATGGTTTTCTGTACGGCAGAAGCAGCGGTAGATCTCGCGAACGAATGCATGTAGTGTTTCCCTGTTGCGTTCTTCGCTGATGATGATCCGTTCCCAATCCCATTGATCCACGTAGACAGAGTGAAGATTATCCAATAACTCGTCTCGGCGGATAGCATTCATGTCTGTATAAAGACCCTCTCCGGGGGCCAAACCATAACGGGCCAGGGCCAGGCGCTTCCATTTAGCTAATGACTGGACGATCTCAACCTGCGCTTGCAGATCAGCGATATCAAAACTGACGGGTCTTTCCACGCCATTCAGATTGTCATTCAGTCCGGTTTCCGGTCGGACAAACAAAGGGGCAGACACACGCAGGAGATTCAGTGTGTCTGCAAGCTGAGACTCAAACTGGTCTTTAAGCCGCTTGATCGCTGTTTCTGTTTCCCTGATATCCAGCTTTGATTGATAGCCGGAGGGGATGGCGATGTTGTTTTCCATAACAATCATTGTTTTTTCTCCCTATCTTTCAGACGTATGGCCATAGAAGCATGATGCGCAAGTTAAAGAGCCGACTGCCGGCGACGAGCAGCCGTGTTGCGCCAGAGAAAGACCAGACAAAGGATGCCGATCAGGATAAAGGCAAGCTGGCTGGTCCCGACAATCTGGGACAGCGTTTCATCCTCGCCGACCAGGGCCGGTAAAACGCTGCCGAGGAAATTAAAGACGATGTGCATCGCGATCGGCACCCAGATTGAACGTGTCCAGGCATATAAAAGGCCCAGCATCAAACCGGGCAGCAGGACGTAACTGACCTGCACAGGCTGCCAGTGAAAAGCGGCAAATACAATCGCCTGTATGACAACCGCTGCCCATTCCGGCATCGCTTTGCGCAATTCTCCTTGAATAATGCCGCGAAACAGAAGCTCCTCCGCAATGGGTGTCAGGATACTGATTCCCAGAATCAGCCAGAAGTAGCCGACAGCAGGGCTGAAAGCGCCTGCTGTCTCAACATACTCTGTCATCAGGCGATCAACCAGCTCGTATTTCTCACCGATGCGCAGCAAGAGGTTAAACCAGATATTAATCACACCCAGAAGGCCAACCGTGATCGCCAGAGCCGGGAAAAAATCGCTGGCGGCAGCCCGGCCGAACCAGACTGTCCGGCTGTTTTTTTTCTGTTGAAAATAGAGAAACAGCAGATAGATGGGAATGAGAAGTGCTGAATACAGCACGCTGATAATCGGGTAATGCTCTACGAGCAGCCGGTTGAGTTGCACGCTGTCAGCAAATAAATCAAGCGTGGGTATGTCTTTGCTGTTGCTCAGGGCATAAACAACTAGATATAAGGCGGCGGTCACGTTGATCGCCATCCAGTGCAGGGCAAGAAAAAGCAGCGGGTACAAAATAGTTCTCGCCTGGAAACGGCGTGGCGGAAGCACAAGCGCGCTGTCCGTCAGACTCTGTTGATCATTGCAGCTGTTTACCCAATATCGGTTCATAGCCATCCTTATCTAAATTTATATTCTGTTAAGCAAAGCTTCATATTTGTGGATAAGCCGGACAGGGGCATAGGATTCTTTAGCTTTGCGCAAGCCGGGTATTCCCATGTCTTCTTCCCGGTTGACCCAGGCAGCTTCCGGATAGGCGTGATCCAGTACAAGTTTGTTGATCGCGGTATACAAGCCATCATAAGCATCATCTGCTTTTTCAAAGTGGATCACTGCCGTGTCACCATGGAGCAGTGAACCCAAGGAAAACGCGACCAGACGGCCGCTAATGCGGATGCTGCCACCCCTGATCTCCAGATCAGGAAAATGTTGGAGCAACTGCCGTACGGCCCGGAAGTCACTTTCATATAGGTTCATACAGTCCACACCTTTTTCAACACACCAGGTCTGAACCAGTTCGAGGGCTTCCGCCTGATCACCGGGCGATATCGGGTGATATTCATAGTCGGGAAACGACCGGATGAACTTGTTAAAATGATTGCGCTTGCGACGCATGACTTTACCATTGAGGCTGCGCATCATTTCCGCATCGTAGAGATAATCACTAAAATCAGCATTGTAACTGATGCTTGAAGAAAACAGCGGTTGGGCCTTGAGAAGGGGCAATGCGGATTCATCAATATACATCAGGCGCAGCGGCCAGCTCCGAGAAGCAAAGACCGGCCACACGGTCTCAAGGATCCGTTCCAGCTTCTCAGCAGTGAGTGGACCCAGTGGCCATGTCATATGGGGGGTGGTAAAAACACCTCCGTTGCTGACCAGACAGAAGCAATCTTCCAATACCAGTTTCTGATAATAGAAGCCCGCATTCCAGGCGATGCGGCTGTTCAGGCAGTGATCAGAAATCTCTGAGCGGCTCAACGCGTGGCAACGGCTATATTCCGGGCCATCCTGTATCGAGAACAAGGTACACCCTTCACATTGCATGTTTGACTCCTCGTCGGACAATTACAGGGAACCTGACGCCTCAAACCTGCGGAAAAAATGGTTGAACGCAGCTTCCAGTTCTCGTCTGTTCTTAATCGAAAGATAGTACTGCTCACCACTCTCATGGCGCATGGCACGCAGAATGGTCAGTTCCGGGTCCGCGTGCCGACCATCGTCGGGTTCATAGGGGAACATAACGACATATTCGCGTCCGTTGATTTGAAAAGCATCAATAAAAGACATGTAGTATTCATGTCCGTTATCAATATCGACTAGAACGGCGAGAACATGTTCCTGTGATGCCCGGTCATCCCGGACAACGTGGCCGGGCTCAACCCTCTTCCCCGTCGTCCTCTTCTTCATCAGCATCTTCCTCGCAGAGGCGTTCGTATTCAGTGTAGACCCGGTCATATTCATCATCTTCAAGGCTCATCAGCCCCTCAGTCCCATCTTCCATGGTCACGACGCGGGTGATCACCATTTCCGGTTCCTGTTCCTGATCGGCTGTCACCAGAACGCAATAGTGCTGATCATCGTACATAAAGTCGTCGGCCAGAACAAAAGCATATTCCTCACCGGTCTCTGTATCGGTCATGGTTATGATGCCTGTCCCATTGTGCTCATGTCCGCAATCACAACCGCAGTCACAACCATGCTCATGGTTGCAGTCGCAATCATCAGCGTCACAGGGGTTATCGGATCCACAACAACAGTTGTTTTCATCTTGATAAATCATAGGGTTCCTCCTGATAAACCGGTTAACCCAGTTAATTGTCCCTTAAGGACTTCTGCACATTATATCATATCAACATCCGGATTTGCGACGACTGTCCAGATGCTCCTGCAGAATAATTTCAGCTGCGACCTGATCAATAATGGCCCTTTGTTTGTGTTCTTTTATACCACGTTCCCGAAGTCTGCGTTGAGCGATGACTGTCGTGAAACGCTCGTCACGCAACAGAACCGGCCTGCCTGTTTTTTCTTCAAGATAAGTCGCCAGCGACCGGACCTGCTCTGTTAACATCGCATGGCGACCGTCCGTCCGATCCGGGTAGCCCAGCACGATACCGGTTACCTGGTGTTGTTGTGCAAGATAAACCAGGCGGTCCTGTATCTGGGGAAGGTCCCGGCCGTTCCAGCGGATCGTTTCCAAGCCTCTGGCCAGCATGCCCATCGGATCACTTACGGCTACACCAATTCTGGCCAGGCCATAATCAATGCCCATCCATTTTTCATTCAGCGGCTGCATGGCGTTTGTCAAAGATGGCTGATGTATTCTTTGATGATCATTTCAAGGAGCTCATCGCGCTCCATTCGACGAATGACCGCACGGGCTGACTTGTGGTTGGTGATGTAAGTCGGATCACCTGAAAGAAAGTAGCCAACCAGCTGGTTAACCGGGTTATAGCCTTTTTCCCGCAATGCTGCCAACACCTCTTTCATGATGGCACGCGCTTCTTTATTGTGATCAGCACCCATCTCAAACCGTGTTGTTTCGTTACCAACCATGTGAACACCTCCGCTGTTGGCTGAATTGCTGCCCTTATCATAGCATGAATCGGCGATCATGTCTGTGCACCCAGCAAAATTTCTGGTTTGGCCTGCAATCCTTTAACTTGAACAATATCGCCAGGCCGCTGTTGTCGGGCGGCATGAAAATGCACCGGCACATATTCAGGCGTATAACCGGAATAAAGATCATTCCCCAACTGCTGTTCAACAAGTACGGCGTGTGTATGGCCGACTTGCTTCGCATGGTATGCCCCGGACAGATCCTGAGCTAATTGGTTCATCTCGTGGCTTCTCCTGGTCTTTTCGCCTGCAGGGACCACATCAGGCATGCGGGCAGCAGCTGTTCCTGCCCGGGCGGAAAAGCGGAAGACATGAATGCGGGAAAAAGCCATCTCCCGGCAAAAAGCCAGGCTGTCCGCGAATTCATCTTCGGTCTCACCCGGAAACCCGACAATCATATCAGTCGTCAAACCAGGGTCGGCAAAAGCCTGACGCAGCGCTGCAACCGATTCCCGGAACTGGTCTGTCTGATAACTGCGTCTCATACTCCTGAGTATTTTATCGCTGCCACTTTGCAGTGATAAATGAAAATGGGGGCATAAATAAGGGTTGCTTGCAGCCAGCTCAACAAAACGATCCGTGAGGAAGCGCGGTTCAAGTGAACCCAGCCGAATACGCTCTATCCCCTCTATGTCCGCCAGCTCCAGTGCGAGTTCCATGACCGTGTGACCTGGCAGCCCATGGTCTTTGCCGAACGAGCAAAGATGTATCCCGGTCAGGACAACCTCTTTGTACCCAGCCAGCGCAAGCGCCCTGGCTTCAGTAACAATCTGCTTCCGCCCACGGCTGCGCACACGGCCTCTGGCAAGTGGGATCGCGCAATAGGTGCAGAACTGGTCACAGCCATCTTCTATTTTCAAATAAGCCCGGGTTTCTGACTGCCTGTCAATACAACCCAGCTCGTCGTAATGTGGAGGCTCATCTGTTTCCCGCTGTCCAGCTTTTTCACCGGCAAGACAGGAAAGGACCATCCGGCAGGTTTGGCTTTTATGATCATTGTCGACAACCAGATCAGCCCATTTGGCAGCATCGCCAATAACCGCCTGGCAGCCAACGGCGACCACCAGCGCTTTTGGATTGACCTGCCTGGCTCTGCGTAGCATCTGGCGGGATTTCCTGTCGGCTTCTGCCGTTACACTGCAGGTATTGATGATGTACACATCAGCCGGCTCTCTAAATTCAACCAGGTCAAAGCCGGCAGCGGCAAACTGCATTCTGATAGCATCTGTTTCATAATGATTGGTTTTACAGCCCAATGTATGAAAAGCTGCTGTTTTCTTTTGTTCCATCGACTCACTTCCTTGTTGTCTTTAGCCCGGCAGCTGCAGGGCAGTTGACAGATCGCCACGGGCTATAGCACAATTCTAAGCATGCAACCGCAAGATCAAGTTATTCCGGCAATATGGCAATATGTTGCCAGACAGACCATATCTGCGCCAGAACATATTACTGGCCGGTCGCGTCATCGGTTAACAATAAGGAGGTTCCCGTATGCAAAAAATGAAAGTTCAACTGAAATCAATCCATGAAGTCAAAGAATTTGTCCGAATTGTTAATGATTATCCTTTTGATGTCGACCTTTCATCCGGGCGCTACATCGTTGATGCTAAATCGATCATGGGCATATTCAGCCTCGATCTGGCTAA
>LSQX01179031.1_pt3 | contig 38434 bp, 32 predicted proteins | sample 654561 | NCBI WGS metagenome assembly LSQX01 (sample SAMN04489861, study PRJNA283612) | anaerobic digester metagenome | isolation source: 4 biogas reactors fed with cattle manure at either 37C or 55C with and... | place: Denmark: Kongens Lyngby | collected 2014 | reverse complement strand
CTTGGTGTCAGACTAAGATAATTGCTGGAGATAGTAAATGACAAGCACTGTAAAATCTTCTTTAACCAAGGCTGATTTAACTGAGTTACTCTACGACCGTGTTGGAGTAAATAAACGTGAAGCTAAAGATATAGTCGACGCTTTTTTTAACCAAATAAGTGATATTCTTGTTGATGGTGAGGCCGTTAGAATTTCCGGATTTGGTAATTTTCAGCTGCGAGATAAGGCAGCGCGTCCTGGACGTAATCCTAAAACTGGTGATTTAATCCCTATTTCTGCACGTCGTGTTGTGACGTTCCATGCGAGTCAGAAGTTAAAGTTAGCAGTAGAGGATCCGGCGGACGATAGCTAAATAGCATCAAACTCTCTCAGAGGCGGAGTAATTGCTTGGAATTTTATACATGCAATTACCCCGCCTTAATTATTTTAAGTAGCAAATATTATGCTCGTATTTCCGTAGACGAAATTGTGCTGTTTTGTGCTACACTTTGATAAGTTAAAACACTTGAAAAAGTCGGTATCTCTGGGTGCCGTTCTTCTTATGCGATGGAACAAAAAGATATTTTAGATGTTGAAAAGGTGGAGTTACCGCCGATTCCTGCTAAACGTTATTTTACGATTGGTGAGGTGGCTGAGTTATGCCAAGTCAAGCCTCATGTTTTACGTTATTGGGAGCAGGAGTTTACCCAACTTAATCCAGTAAAGCGTCGAGGTAATCGCCGTTATTATCAGCACCATGAAGTGCTTTTAATACGCCGTATTCGTGAGTTACTGTATGAGCAAGGTTTTACCATAGCGGGTGCACGTAATCGCTTGGGTAATCCTCGTCAGTCGGAAGACACTGATGCAGCAGTGCGTATTCCCGCTAATGATTTAAATACCATTCGTACAGAGTTAAGCGAAATCATTGAAGGATTAGATGGCTTATTAAAGGGTTAATCATTTAACTTTTTACTACAAAAGCAAAAGGGCGTTTGATAGTTAATCAAACGCCCTTTGTTTTGTGATCAGTTGCTTAAGCTGATTACTTTAAGGCCTCTAGTACTGACTGCATACTATCTTTGGCATCACCAAAGCACATGAAGCTATTTTCTTTAAAGAATAAGGGGTTTTGCACTCCGGCATAACCTGTACTCATTGAACGCTTCAAAATAACCACATTTTCAGCTTCCCAAACCCGCAAGATGGGCATACCTGCAATCGGGCTATTAGGGTCAGTCTGTGCAGATGGGTTAACCGTGTCGTTAGCACCAATAACTAGAACTACATCAGTCTCAGCAAAGTCGTCGTTAATTTCGTCCATTTCAAGAACAATATCATATGGGACTTTAGCTTCAGCTAAGAGTACGTTCATATGACCTGGTAAACGACCAGCGACTGGGTGGATACCAAAGCGGACATTAACACCCTGAGCACGTAGAGTTTCGGTGATCTGGGCGACAGGGTACTGAGCCTGAGCTACAGCCATACCATACCCTGGGGTAATAATGACTGATTTAGAGCCCTTGAGTAACTCAGCTACTTCAACGGCACTCAGCTCACGATGCTCACCATCTTCTTCACTTTCAGCGCTACTACTACCATCGGTACCAAAACCACCAGCAATAACTGAAATAAAGGAACGATTCATACCTTTACACATAATGTAAGAAAGAATGGCACCAGATGAACCTACTAAAGCACCGGTCACAATGAGAAGGTCATTGCCCAACATAAAGCCGGCAGCAGCTGCAGCCCAGCCGGAATATGAGTTAAGCATGGAAATAACCACCGGCATATCGGCGCCACCAATGGAGGCTACTAAGTGCCAACCAAAAGCTAGTGCGATAAGGGTCATAATAATTAAGGCGAAAGTAGAACCATCGACTCTGACGAACATGACTAATAAGAGTAATGAAACGATGATAGCGGCCAAGTTCATCTTATGTTTATGTGGCAATGATAAAGGCTTGCTGCTTAGCTTACCGTTTAACTTACCAAAGGCAACGATGGAACCTGTAAAGGTCACGGCACCGATAAATACGCCTAAATACACTTCAACCAAGTGTATATAATGCATCTCAGGCGATACAGAAGCCCGATCCATGAAGCTATTGAAGCCGACAAATACCGCAGCTAAACCCACGAAACTGTGAAGAATAGCAATTAATTCGGGCATCTCAGTCATTTCAACTTTTTTGGCTCGGTGAATACCAATTACCGCACCAATAAGCATGGCAACGAGAATCCAAGCAATGCCTTGCGTTTGTTCGCTAAAAATAGTGGCAATTAAAGCAATTGCCATACCGGCGATACCGAAAACATTTCCTCGGCGCGCGGTTTCTTGGTTGGACAGGCCGGCCAAGCTCAAGATGAAAAATAATGCTGCAATAATATAGGCAGCTGTTACTAATCCTGCTGACATAGTTAATCCTTATCCTTTGCGAAACATATTGAGCATACGACGGGTGACATAGAAGCCCCCGAATATATTGATGCTAACGAGGAAAACAGAGATAAATGCCAAGACAGTGGCAAAGCCATTAATACTGGACATCTGTACGATCGCGCCGACAATGATGATACCCGAAATTGCATTGGTTACGGACATCAGAGGGGTGTGCAGCGCATGAGTAACATTCCAAACTACGTAGTAACCTACAACGCAGCTCAGCATAAATACGGTCAGGTGGTTCAAGAACTCTTGGGGAGCATAGTTGCTTGCCCATAAGTAAACACATACACCGATAACAGGCAAAGCTAAACGCTGCCAGAGTGGCTTAGGTTCTTTTTCAACCTTAACGGGTGCGGCAACAGGTGCTGCTTGCTGTGGCGCTGCGGATACCTGAATGGGTGGTGGCGGGAACATGCCTTCGCCATCATGAGTAACGGTCATATTACGGACAATGACATCCTCGAAATCAAGAACTGCAGTACCGTCTTTTTCTGGTGTAATTAGTTTCGATAGATTAACTAAGTTGGTAGAGAACAACTGTGAAGATTGTGCTGCCAAACGATTAGGCAAATCAGTATAACCAATAACAGTGACGTTGTTTTCAGTAACAATCACTTCACCTGGTACCGTGTATTCACAGTTACCACCACCTAAAGCGGCCAAGTCAACAATAACAGAGCCCGGTTTCATTGAGTCAACCATGGCTTTAGTGATTAACTTGGGTGAGGGCTTGCCAGGGATAGCGGCTGTTGTGATGATGATATCAACCACTTTGGCTTGCTCAGCAAAAAGCTCCATTTCAGCCTTGATGAATTCATCACTCATCACCTTGGCATAGCCATCACTACTACCACCAGCTTCTTCAGGGAAGTCTAGCTTTAAAAACTCGCCACCCATGGATTCAATTTGCTCGGCAACTTCTAAGCGAGTGTCAAAGGCCTTGACCACAGCACCTAGTGAACCGGCTGCGCCTATTGCTGCAAGTCCTGCAACACCAGCACCGATAACTAGTACTTGGGCTGGTGGCACTTTACCGGCAGCGGTAATTTGACCAGTGAAAAAACGACCAAAATGATGTGCTGCTTCAATCACAGCACGATAACCACTGATGTTAGCCATCGATGATAAAACGTCCATGGACTGGGCACGCGAAATGCGTGGCACCATATCAACGGCCATTGCGGTGATTTTTTTGGCGCTAAGCTTTTCAATTAGTTCAGGATTTTGTGCTGGTTGAATAAAAGACACCAAAATAGTGCCTTCTTGCATCAAATCGATCTCAGCGTCTGTAGGCGCGTTGATCTTGTAAATGATGTTACTACTAAACACGTCTTCGCGATTAACAACCTTAGCACCAGCTTCAGCATAAGCGGAGTCTTCAAACTTCGCTAGAAGTCCTGCGTCAGACTCTACAGCGACTTCAAAGCCGAGCTTAATGAGTTGTGTCACAGTCGTCGGTGTGGCCGCTACGCGAGTCTCACCGGCGAATTGCTCCTTAGGAATCCCTATTCTCATCAATTCATACCTCGTCAAGATTAAAAATAAAATTAGTGGAAAAATTAGAAACTCTTTTCCTCATCTTGATAATCATACTATAGGAATACTATATATAGATGACGGATGTAGACTTTAGGCGGTTATTTTTGACAAATTGTAAACTACGTATTAATTGAGTCTCAAAGGGGTAACCTTAATAAAAGTTACCCCTATAGTTTGAAGTTGAAAAATTAAGCTATTTTTTTCAGACGCTTAATGAAAATTGGAACAAACATAAATAAGGCGGCAATACTCAATAGCGCTATTGAGAGTGGTGTCTCAACTAAAACCATTGGATTTCCTTGAGCGGCAGCAAGTGCTACGCGTAGTTGGTTTTCAGTCATAGGGCCTAAAATCAAACCAATCAGGAGTGGGGCGATGGGAAAGTCATAAACTCGCATCACATAACCCATGACACCAATAGCGACCATGCAGTAGAGATCAAACACAGAACCCGAAACGCCCCAAATACCAATCATGGCAAAAATTAAAATACCGGCATAAAGCTGTGGTTTAGGAATTAATAGTAACTTCACCCACATACCGACTAGTGGCAAGTTTAGTACCAATAGCATGGTGTTACCAATATAAAGTGAAGCAATTAAGCCCCAAATTAATTCAGGATTTGAAGTGAATAAAAAAGGTCCTGGCTGGAGGCCATAGTTCTGGAAAGCAGCTAATAAAATAGCCGCTGTGGCAGAGGTGGGTAGACCAAGCGTTAGCAAGGGTACCAATACGCCGGCTGCGGATGCGTTATTAGCAGCCTCTGGCCCGGCGACGCCTTCAATCGCACCCACAGTGCCAAATTCTTCTTTATTCTTACCCTTAGTCAGTTTTTTCTCAAGGGTATAAGAAAGCATGGTTGGGATTTCGGAACCACCGGCAGGAATTGCTCCCATCGGGAAACCGATAAAGGTGCCTCGAAGCCATGGTTTCCATGAGCGTTTCCAGTCGTCTTTACTCATCCAGCGTTTGCCTTTTTTGATACGGGTAATTTCGTCTTTTTCTTTGTGATAGCGACTGGCTACATAAAGGACTTCACCTACAGCAAAAAGAGATACGAGTACGACTGTTAATTCCATGCCATCGAGTAAGTCAGCAGCACCGAAAGTCATACGTGGCTGTCCGGTCATTTTATCGATACCAATGACCCCAAAAGCTAAGCCGATGAATAGAGAAATAAAACCTCGCACACGAGAGGTTCCCATTACCACTGCAACGGAGGTGAATGCTAGGATAGTTAAAGCAAAGTAATCCGCAGGTTTCATGTAGAAGGCAAGTTCAGCTACGGTGGGAGCAGCGAAAGTCAGCATGATGGTAGCAAAGGTACCGGCCACAAAGGAGCCAATTGCTGCCGTTGCTAATGCAGCAGCACCACGGCCATGACGTGCCATTTTGTTGCCTTCAAGTGCAGTCATCATGGAGCCGGCTTCACCAGGCGTATTAATCAGAATACTCGTAGTCGAACCGCCATACATCGCTCCATAAAATACGCCTGCAAACATAATAAATGCAGAGACGGGCCCTACCGAGATTGTCACAGGTAACAATAAAGCAATGGTTAGTGCAGGACCAATACCCGGTAAAATCCCAATGGCTGTGCCTAGCATTGAACCGATAAAGGCCCAGACTAAATTCATGGGTTGGAAGGCGACTGTAAACCCTTGTAGTAGAAGATTTAAAGTGTCCATTTAAACTCCTATGAGGGGGAAAAACTCACCCAGTTGTAGGCCTAGATAGCTAAAGAGTAGCCAACTTAAGGCACCCAGTAAAAATCCGCAGATCAGATCTATCAATACTTTGCTTGAACCAAAGGCTCGGGCGATTAGAGTAAAAGTCAGCATTGCGGTTAAAGGCAAGCCAAGAGTTTTAATGGTAAGCGCCGGGATAAGACAGCCTATGAGTGCAGTGATAAATGCTCGTTTATCCATGGGAGTTGAGCCACTGGCATTTTCAGTGTCTTGAGATTCAAACCTCTCACCACGGGCAATTTGTATGGTCAGTAAAATGCCGAGAATGACTAGGCCTAGCCCAGCCAAATTGACAAAAAGTCCAGGGCCTATTGCTGCGTATTGAGCTGTGCTAGGCAGATTGCTGCCGCTATAGAGACAAATTGCTCCCAGTAAAACAACGGCAATACCAAGCCACCATGGTTTGGACTTGTTTTCTTCCATCGTAAATAGCCTCTGATTAAATTAAAAAAGCCGGAGGCTAAAAAGCTACCGGCTTAGGATTAGTTCTTTTTAGTTGATTAAACCGGTGTCTTTTAACACTTCGTTAATGCGTTCGGTCTCAGCTTGAATAAACTCACCGAACTCCTCACCGGTAAGAAAAAATGGCTCCCAACCTTGGGTCTCCATGGTTTCTTTCCATTCATCGCTGTCGTTTAGCTGTTCAAAACGGCTAATCCATTCACGATAGTTATCTTCGGGCATATTGGGTGAGCCTAGCACGCCACGCCAGTTAGCTAGTTCAATATCGAAACCTTGCTCCTTGAAGGTAGGTATATCAAGACCTTCCATACGCTCAGCCGAGGTAATGCCAAGAATCTTGACACGACCCATATCGGCAAATTGTTGGAATTCTGAAATTCCTGAGATACCGGCAGCTAAGGTGCCATTAACAATGGCGGTAATGGTTTCTGTACCGCCTGCTTGAGGGATATAGTTAATTTTGCCACTATCTGCACCACTTTCTTTAGCTAAGAGTGCTAAAGCCACATGGTCAACGCCACCCGCTGAACCACCGCCAACCGGTACAGCGCCAGGATTTTCTTTGAGTGCTGCTGCAAAGTCAGACAAGTTTTGGTAGGGTGAGTCTGGACGTACTGCCAGTACCAAAAACTCAGCAGTTAAACGTGCTAGCGGTTTGAAGTCCTCGAGCTTGATGGGAGAGTTATTCATAGTGATTGAACCCACCGTAATCGCCCCGAAAATGGCTAATTCATCGGGCTTACCATCGGCTTTGTTTTTAAACTCGGCTAGACCAATGGTGCCTCCAGCTCCTCCCCGATTGCTATAGTTAACTGTACCAGTATAAATTCCGGCTTTATTCATGGCCGCCATGGATTGACGGCCGGTACCATCCCAGCCTCCACCCGGGTTAGCAGGTAGCATGACGCTGACCTGCGCTTGTGCAGTTGCAGCTAGTAATAAGCTACCGATTAACCCTGCCTTGAGTAATTTATGCTTGATTCTCATACCGTCTCCTGTGGTAATCATAGTAATTACACTTTATGCTTCAAAGGTAATTCTTCTCTTTATAATGCAGCATTTATTTTGCCAGTGCAGACGCTGTGAAGGCTTTAGGGATAAACCCTGTTTAAACGAGTTATTTGCTTAAATAGGGTTTAAAGGAGGGAGTTAGGAACTAGATTTTGAGAATGTCGGGATTCAGTAAAATATCTTTAGTCACATTATTTAGGTTGGTGTGGCCACAAAAAGCCATGGTCACATCAAGCTCATTAGCGAGTAGTTTGAGTGATTTTTCTACGCCTTCTTGGCCAAAAGCTGCAAGCCCGTATAAAAAAGCTCTACCGATCATCACGCCATCAGCACCTAAAGCTTTTGCTCGCAAAATATCCTGACCTTGGGTGATGCCACCGTCCATATATACCTCCACTGGGCTGCCATGCTGTGCAAGAGCTTCAACAATAGGCTCTAAAGCGGAAATAGAAGAGGGGGCACCATCCAATTGACGACCACCGTGGTTTGAGATGACAATCGCATCGGCGCCATGCTTATAGGCTTCAATGGCATCTTCTGCACACATAATGCCTTTGAGTATAAGTGGGCCATCCCAGACTTCCTTAATCCATTCAATGTCGCTCCAGTTTAATTGTGGGTCGAATTGATCAGCGGTCCAAGATGCTAAGGAGCTCATATCAGCTACACCTGTGACATGACCAACAATATTCCCAAAGCTACGGCGCTTAGTTTTTGACATATGCCAACACCACTCAGGACGTCGTGCAAAATCCAGCAGATTAAGTAATGTTGGTTTGGGGGGAGTGCTTAAACCGTTTTTGATGTCTTTGTGACGTTGTCCCATAACCTGTAAATCAAGTGTCAAGACAAGGGCGGAGCAGCCTGCATCTTTAGCACGCCCAATCAGACGGCGCATGAAATCGCGATCTTTCATCATATAAAGCTGAAACCAAAAGGGTGCAGAAGTGTGTTCAGCGACGTCTTCGATAGAGCAAACGCTCATAGTCGATAGTGTAAAGGGGACACCAAAGCTTTCTGCCGCTTTAGCTGCCAAGATCTCGCCATCCGCACGCTGCATACCGGTTAAGCCCGTAGGTGCAATGGCTAAAGGCATGGCATACTCAGTACCTAATAAAGTCGATCGGATACTGCGATTACTGAGATCGCGTGCCACTTTTTGGATGAATTTCAATTTCTGAAAGTCTTCCGCATTAGAGCGATAGGTGGTTTCGGTAAAGGAGCCTGTATCGATGTAGTCATAGAACATCTTGGGTAGCTTGAATTTGGCTACTTTACGGAGGTCTTCGATGCAAGTGATTTTATTAATATTGAACATGGGTTGTTGTTGATTGTTTGTAGGTATTATGTATTAAATTATGGAGAGATTAAGCTTGAATTTAATACTCTTATTCATCTTTGTCTAGATTAACTTGATTTTTAGTTTAAAACATCCTAGAATCATAATCTTTCCTCAAGCGAGGAAATAAAAAAGTTCGGGGCGTAGCGCAGCCTGGTAGCGCACTTGCATGGGGTGCAAGGGGTCGAAGGTTCAAATCCTTCCGTTCCGACCAAGTTTCTAAAAGGCTTACGGTTTACGACTGTAAGCCTTTTGTCATTTTTAGAAGAAAAAACCCGCCAAAGCGGGCAAGATCATGATTAATAATTACTTTTGAGCTGTTAGGGTGCTATAGCTATTCATTAAGTTTCTATAGTCAGGTATGTGATTAGAAAATAACGTACCTAATCCTTCTACATCATTACGCCAGTCTCTATGCAACTCGCATGCTGCGCCAAACCATGTCATTAGTTGTGCGCCGGCTTGTTCCATCCTGCTCCAAGCTGCTTGTTGTGTCATGCTGTTAAAGGTACCTGATTCATCTGCGATAACAAAAACATCATATCCTTCCTCGAGAGCTGATAGCACAGGGAATGCGACGCAGACCTCTGTAACGACACCAGCGACAATTAATTGCTTTTTACCCGTTGATTTAACTGCATCAACGAACTCCTCATTGTCCCATGCATTAATTTGACCTGGGCGAGCAATGTAAGGGGAGTCAGGGAAGAGAGCTTTAAGCTCTGGAACTAGAGGGCCATTAGGGCCATCCTCAAAGCTTGTTGTAAGAATGGTGGGAAGATTAAAGTAGTTGGCTAAATCAGCGAGAGCCAACACGTTATTTTTAAATTTGTCTGGATCTATGTCTCGGACTAGGGATAGGAGGCCCGTTTGATGGTCAACGAGAAGTACTGCTGCATTTTCTTTGTCTAAGCGAACATAGTTTTTTGTACTACGCATGATTAACTCCTTTGGATTTTAATCGACTTAATTACAGCTTTTTATCAACCACTATAAGTAGCAGGGTTGATTATTGAATACTATCATATAGCTTAAAATTGGCTCCGTTTAATTGTCTAATCCACATGCTCCGCATCTTCAAAGCGATTAACCTTTCTTAACGGCTTAAAGCGCCAAGCCATGCCAGCCACTACAACAAGGGTGCAGACTCCACCGAATACGGCAGCGGGTACAGCACCAATTAATGCAGCACTACTACCGGCACGGAAGCTTCCTAGTTCATTAGAGGAGCTGATGAAAAGCATATTGACTGCATTGACCCGACCACGTAAGTAATCAGGAGTAGAGAATTGCACCAATGCCGAGCGAATATAAACACTAATCATATCAGCAGCCCCAGCGACCATCAGAGCGGCAAAAGACAGCCAGAAAATAGTTGAAAACGCGAAAACTAGATTAGCCAGACCAAATAGTGCGACAGCGCTAAACATCACTTTCCCTACCTGCTGATTAAATGGACGGCGACTTAGGTAGAGTCCGGTAGCAATCTCACCGATGGCCATAGCGCTACGTAATAAACCTAGTCCGGTGGAATCGACATGTAATACTTCTTGAGCGTAAATTGGTAGTAATGCGACTACACCACCTAACAATACGGCAAATAAATCCAGGCTAATGGTACCGAGGATAATTGGTTTTTTCCAGATAAAGCGAAGACCTTCAGAGAAGCGCTGCCATACACCTGTGTTGTCCTGTGAGGGGCCTTCATGCTGAGTGCTGTATAAAATAGGTACGAAATAAAGCAAAAGAATGCCTAAGACAAAACATAGACAACAAACAGCATAAGTCATACCGCCCACATAGGCATAAAGAAAACCACCAAGAATAGGGCCTGTGATGACCGCGGTCTTCATGAGCATACTATTAGTGGCCAATGCTTGAGCTAGGCGATCGCGCGGAACAATTTGTGGGAGCAAACTTTGTAGTGCTGGACCTGAAAAGGCACGAGCGGCGCCATAAAATATCAACGCTAAATAGTACCCGAGTAAATTATCACCGCCCATGTAGGACAACCAAAGCAATAGGCCACTACATATAGCTGAGACTATCCAACTGAGTGCTAAGACTGCCTTACGATTTAGACGGTCAATAAGGTCCCCTGCATAGGGTAAACATAACACCATCGGAATGAATTGAGCCAAGCCTACATAGGCGAGAGCCATGGGATCGCGTGTGATGTCATAAATTTGCCAACCGACAACAATCGCCTGAATTTGCATGGCAAAGACAGAAAATAGTCGTGCGAATAGAAATGGCAAAAAGCCCGGGGTAGTGTAAATATTAGGTGACTTCAAGTGGTGGCCTGATAAAAGAAATGGTTCTTATTTTCAATCAGAAGCTACCATATCAGTTTTAAAAAGTTTATGCTAAAGAAAACAGTGCTTTAGAAGATATGAAACTATGGTTCAGTTGAGTTGGCACCGATAGTTAATTTTTGCTCTATGTGTTCAGCATCTTCAAAGCGATTAACTTTTCTCAATGGTTTAAAACGCCAAGCCATAGTAGCGACAACCACAAGAGTGAAAATGCTACCAACAATTGCTGTAGGTACAGTGCCTATCAGTGCCGCACTACTACCAGCACGGAAGCTACCAAGCTCAGTTGCTGAGTTTGAAAAGAGTACATTGACTGCATTAACTCGACCGCGAATATAGTCTGGTGTAGCATGCTGGAGTAATGCTAAACGGACATAGACACTAAGCATGTCAGCAGCACCAGCCACTGCGAGCGCAGCAAATGACAGCCAGAAGATTGTAGATAAGGAAAAGACTAAATTAGCCAGACCAAAGATGGCGACCGCAAGCAACATCGCTAAACCAACATGTTGATTAAAAGGATTGCGACTAAGATAAATCCCAGTACTGATTTGACCAATGGCCATGGCGCTGCGCAATAAACCTAGTCCAGTGGAATCAACATGTAGCACTTCTAGGGCATAAATCGGCAATAGGGCAATGACACCACCCAATAATACGGCAAATAAATCAAGGCTAAGGCTACCTAAAATAATTGGTTGCCGCCAGATAAATCGAATGCCTTCGGAAAAACGCTGCCAGACATTAGTCTTGTCAGTCTTATTCTTACTATAAGCAGGAGCTTTATGCTGACTGCTATATAGGATTGGTACAAAGTACAATAAGCAAATGCCGAGGACATAAGATAAGCAACAAATGGTATAGGTCAGACTACCGCCAATAGAGGCATAAAGCAGTCCACCAAAAATTGGTCCGGTAATGGTAGCAATTTTGATCGTCATGCTATTAGTGGCAATTGCCTGAGCCAGACGCTCTTTAGGAATGATTTGTGGCAATAAGCTTTGTAGGGCGGGTCCCATGAAAGCACGACCAGCGCCAAAGAACAGCAAGGCTACATAGTAGCCGATTAAATCCTGACTTCCTATATAAGATAGCCATAAAAGTATCACACTACATAACCCTGAAATAATCCAACTCAAAGCTAAGACTGTTTTACGATTATAGCGATCGATGACATCACCCGCGTAGGGAAGGAGTATCAGCATGGGAAGAAATTGGGCTAGCCCCACATAAGCGAGTGACATGGGGTCACGGCTAATTTCATACACCTGCCATGCCACGACGATAGCCTGTATTTGCATGGCAAAGACGGCAGCAAGTCGAGCTAAAAGGAAAGGGATAAAGCCGGGAAGGGCGTATATATTGGTCGACTTCAAGGGAGTATTCAGCAATCTAAATGGTTCTTATTCTTAATGAGTGGCTAGCTTATCAGTTTTCAGTCTACAAGACAAAAATTTTAGATAATCTAAATCTGCTGAGAAATATCTTGTGCTTTTTTTACCTCATTGTCATAAAAAAACGGCACCATAAAGGTGCCGGTTGTCATTAGCTTATTTAGAAATAAAAACTAATCACTCATCATAAACATCATAATCAAAATATTTGGCAGCTATTTCTTCATATGTTCCATCAGCGCGTACTTCATCAAACGCACGATTTAAGTCGGCTAATAACTCTGTATCTTCTTTACGAACAGCAAATCCTGTGCCTTTACCAAAGATTTCCTCATCAGCTGAGGTAGGAACTGGCTCACCTAGCACTTCATAGTCAGCACCTCGAGGACCTTCTAAAAACTCGTCTGCAACACCATTATCAGCAAAAACCGCATCAAGACGGCCAGTGACTAAGTCATTAGCGGCATCTTCAAAAGTTTTATAGCGGCGTAATGTTGCATCTGTAAAGTATTTAGTCGCGTATTTGTCCTGAATGACCCCTTGCTGCACACCAACAGTTAAGCCTTTAGTGCCTTCTTTAGTTGGAGCAGCATCAAGGCCTTTTTTGCCGAAGAGTGGATTTGGTATAGACCAAACCTTCTGAGTAAAGGCGACGGCACGCTCACGTTCAGGGGTGATGCTCATCGAAGAAGCGATGACGTCAAACTTCTTGGCGCGTAAGGCAGGGATGATGCCATCCCAACCTTGGTTTTGAAAGGTGCAAGTGGCATTTAAGCGCTCACACATGGCTTTGGCAATGTCGATATCAAAGCCAACAATCTCACCGCTCGGCGTGGTGGATTCAAAAGGAGGGTAAGTAGCGTCTGTACCAAAGCGAATGGTGCGGTCTTGGGCACTAGCCAAGCTACTGGCAAGGGCAAAGCTTAATAAGCTCGCGCCTATTAGTTTTTTTGTAATTGACATGTTCAAATCCTTTTTATTAGAACTTGGGGAAAAATCGTTGTAAGACTATAGCCTTTTTCTGTAATTGCTTCCATAGGGGATAAGCATAGTTTTTTAATTAAAAACAAGAGATCATGACAAACTGTTTTTCTATATCTCTAATTGAATAGGGATTTCTTACGATTTGTTTCTTATTTTCGGTAAAATCACAGCAATTAGAATAAGGGGTTGTATGTTTAATTTAGAAGTGATTTGGCAATACATGCCGCGAATCTTGCATGGTGCCATACTGACGGTTGAGCTTGCCGTATTGTCAGTGCTTATTGCGATTGTTGTTGGTTTGATAGGTGCATTGATGCGGCACTCGCGTAATCCATTGCTCTCCGGTATTGGTGCGGCTTATTCTACGATTGTGCGCGGTGTTCCGGATTTGATTTGGATGTTGATGGTTTACTATAGTGCTCAATTGGGTCTTAATGCCATTACCTCTGCTTTAGGTTGGAGCTATTTTGAAATTAGTCCTTTTGCAGCAGGTGTTTTTACTCTGAGTTTTATCTTTGGGGCGTATTTTACCGAAACTTTCAAGGCGGCTATTCTTGCGGTTCCTGGTGGGCAGGTTGAAGCCGGTTATGCTTATGGCCTGACATCTTTTCAGGTGCTGTACAGTATTACTTTTCCGCTGATGATGCGTTATGCTCTGCCTGGGGTGCGCAATAACTGGCTAGTATTAACTAAATCGACAGCCTTAGTATCGATTATTGGTCTTGATGATATGACAAGAGTAGCTCAACAAGCTGGTAGTGCTACTCAGTATTCGTTTGCCTTTAACCTAGTTTCAGCTTTTTTGTACTTATTAATTACTTATATTTCACTCAAAGTCTTTGTTTATTTGGAAAAGCGTTACCAACGTGGTGTTTTAGTAGGAGGTTCTAATGAATGATACCTTAGAACTATTTTGGTTGGCTTTTCAAGATTGTCTGAATGCTTTACCTATAACCGTGATGTTAACGCTAGTTTCAGTTTCAATTGGTTTTTTACTAGCCTTGCCTTTAGCGGTTGCCTCTTTAAAAAATGGCACGATAGCTGCTAAATTAACTAATGGCTTTGTATATTTTTTTACAGGCACCCCTTTATTAGTCCAGCTGTATATTTTTTATTATGGTATTCCAAGCCTAGGACCAGTGAGCGAATTAATGCAAGAACCCGGTTGGGAGTTTTTAAAGTCGGGCTATATTTGGGTGCTTACGGCACTTACCTTAAATACCGCCGCTTATTCTACGGTTATTTTTGCTGGGGCTATTAAAAATACTGATAGAGGAGAGGTCGAAGCGGCGATGGCTTACGGTATGAGTCGTGCACAAGCTTTAAGGCGTGTTATTTTGCCTTCCAGTTTAAGACGTGCTTTACCTGCTTATAGTAATGAAGTGATCATGAGTATGCATGCAACTGCGCTAGCGTCTACAGTGACGATTGTAGAAATTACCGGTGCCGCAAGCTATTTCAATAGTACTTACTACGAGCCATTTATTGCTTACTCTGCAGCAGCAGTCTTGTATCTTGCTCTTAACTCTGTGCTAGTCGGGGTGTTTCGCTTATTTGAAAAGAAATACTTAGTTCATCTTAAACATAGTCATAGTGTGGCCTAGGTTTTTCCCTGAAAATGTCTCAAAACAACGCTTAAATGACTTAAAAGACTTTAGCTGTTTACTCAAGTTGATTAAAACAGGTTACACTTAATATAAGCGGCGGTGTGCCTGTGCATACTGCCAAATCATTAACAGAAGTATCACAGTACTTATGTGATACTGACGTTGCTTTACATTAACTGTCTGGAGGTTCGTATGGTAAAGATTACTAGACGACAATTCTTCAAGGCAACTGGTACAGCAGCGGCAGGTTCTAGCTTAACGCTTCTTGGTGCGGCGCCTACATCGGCCGTGGCTGAGGTTAGGCAGTACAAATTAGCGCGCATGACTGAAACGCGCAATACCTGTCCTTACTGTTCAGTAGCCTGTGGCCTATTAATGTACGGTATTGGTGATGGCGCTAAAAATGCCATCGACACGATCGTACATATTGAGGGTGACCCCGATAATCCCGTTAACCGTGGGGCTCTCTGTCCTAAGGGGGCGGGCTTAATCGATTTTATCCATAGCGAAAACCGCTTAAAGTATCCCGAGTATCGTGCTCCAGGTTCTGATGAGTGGGTACGTATGTCATGGGAAGATGCGATTGATAAAGTCGCTCGTCTTATGAAGGATGACCGTGATGCTAACTTTATCGAGAAAAACGAAAAGGGTGAGACGGTCAATCGTTGGTTAACTACAGGTATGTTAGCAGCATCTGCATCGCCTAACGAAGTGGGTTATATCACCCACAAAGTTGTGCGTCCGATGGGGATGTTGGCATTCGATAACCAGGCTCGTGTATGACATGGTCCGACGGTGGCAGGTCTTGCCCCGACGTTTGGCCGTGGTGCGATGACGAACCACTGGGTCGATATTAAAAATGCTAACGTAGTATTAGTGATGGGCGGTAACGCCGCTGAAGCACACCCGGTTGGCTTCAGATGGGCCATTGAAGCAAAAACTCGCAATAATGCGAAGCTTATCTGTGTGGACCCACGCTTTAACCGAACAGCGTCTGTAGCAGACGTTTATGCGCCTATCCGTACAGGTACGGATATTGTCTTCTTGGGCGCGGTTATTAAGTACTTACTTGATAACAACAAGATTCAGCACGAATACGTGCGTCATTACACGGACTTTACTTATATTGTTCGTGAAGACTTTGATTTCGAAGAGGGTATTTACTCAGGCTATAACGAAGAAACCCGCACTTACGATCGCAGTACGTGGGACTATGAGTTGGATGAGGTGACAGGACATGTCAAATCTGATCCGAGCTTAAGACATCCTCGCTGTGTTTATCAACTCATGAGAAAGCACTATGAGCGCTACACTCCTGAGATGGTTGAGCGTGTCTGTGGTACGCCTAAGGACAAGTTCTTAGAGATTGCTGAGCTTTTGGCTTCTACGCATGTGCCTAATCGTACGCTGACTATTCTTTACGCACTGGGTTGGACTCAGCACTCAATCGGCTCACAAATTATCCGTACAGCTGCCATGATGCAACTGCTGTTGGGTAATATCGGTATGCCTGGTGGTGGTGTTAACGCTTTACGTGGTCACTCCAACATTCAGGGCTTAACTGACTTAGGTCTAATGACTGACTTACTGCCAGGCTATTTAACCTTGGCTAAAGACGGTGAGCAATCTCTTGACCAATTCATTGGCGCAAGAGCACCTGCTCCGATGCGTACAAATCAGTTAAATTACTGGGGTAACTATAAGAAGTTCTGGGTTAGCTTAAGTAAATCTTGGTTTGGTAAGGCAGCACAGCCTGAAAACGACTTCCGTTATGACTGGTTCCCTAAGCTTGACAAGCCATACGATATGTTGCGCGTTTATGAGATGATGACTAAGGGTGAAGTTAATGGTTATATCTGTCAAGGATTTAACCCCTTAGCCGCTGCACCGCATAAGAAAAAGCAATCTGAAGCTTTTTCAAAATTAAAGTTCATGGTGGTGATGGATCCGCTTCGTACGGAAACTTCAGAGTTCTGGCGTAATGCCGGTGAGGAAAATGATGTTGATACAGCATCCATTCAGACTGAAGTAATTCGCTTACCAACTACTTGTTTTGCGGAAGAGGCTGGTGCCTTAGTCAACTCCGGTCGTGTCTTACAGTGGCATTGGAAGGGCGCAAACCCACCGGGTGAAGCGAAGAGTGATATTGAGATTATGGCTTTACTCTATAATCGCATTAAGGATCTCTACGTTGAAGAAGGCGGTGCATTCCCAGACCCTATCGTTAATCTTGACTGGCCGTACAACGCGCGTTTGAATCCGACAGGTGAAGAGTTAGCTATGGAGATGAACGGTCGTGCGATTGAGGATTTAAGAAATCCTAATAATCCGACCCAAGTCACCCGTAAGGCAGGTCAGCAGGTATCTGGTTTTGCCGAGTTACGTGATGACGGAACGACCGCTTGTGGTTGTTGGATTTACTCTGGCTCCTTTACAGAAGAGGGCAATATGATGGCTCGTCGCGATAATAGCGACCCGACAGGTATTGGCCAAACTCTGAATTGGGCTTGGGCATGGCCTGCTAACCGTCGTATTCTTTATAACCGAGCTTCTGCTGACCCTAGCGGTAAGCCATGGGATAGAGATCGCGCCTTGGTTTATTGGAATGGTCGTGCGTGGGTAGGTGCTGATGTCCCTGACTATAAGGCAGATGAGAATCCAGCAAATGATATGGGTCCATTCATTATGAACCCAGAAGGTGCTGCGAGACTCTTTGCGCGTAAGGGCATGGCTGAAGGTCCGTTCCCAGAGCACTATGAGCCGTTTGAGACTCCGTTAGCCTCCAACCCACTCAGTCCTAATGAGCCTCGTGCTCTAAACAATCCGGGCGCACGTGTCTTTAAGCGTGACTTGGAGGATATGGGTAAGGTTGATGAGTTCCCATACGTTGGTACGACTTATCGCCTAACAGAGCACTTCCACTATTGGACTAAGAACGTTCAATTAAACTCAATTGCTCAGCCTCAGCAGTTCGTTGAAATTGGCGAAGGTTTAGCCAATAAACTCGGAATTAAGGCAGGCGATCAAGTGAAGGTGTCATCTAAACGTGACTATATCAAAGCAGTTGCTGTGGTTACTAAACGTTTAATGACATTGAACGTAGACGGTAAGGAGTTACACCAGGTGGGTATTCCGCTACACTGGGGTTTTGTAGGCGTAGCCAAGAAAGGCTTCCTCGCCAACAGCTTGACCCCTGCGGTAGGTGACGGTAATACTCAGACACCTGAGTTTAAGTCCTTCTTGGTTAATGTCGAAAAGATTTAATTTTATATTATTTTTATTTCGACTTACTAAGTAGGTGGTCCTAATAAACTGCTCTACAGTAAAATGTAGAGCAGTTTTTTATTGGAGTATGACATTGCAAAAAATTAAACCTAAAGAAGAGATTTTGGATGAAAGTCTAGGTTCATTTCCGCGCATTATATTACCTGAAGGTAAATCAGTTTTTTCAACGCGCGCAACACGTCTAAAGCAATTAGCACCAGATAATCCTTTGGCAGATTATTTACAATTAGTAGCTGTTATTTCGGAAGCACAAGATAAGGTCTTTGGAAAGTATGAAGTACCGGCGGTGGATGATGAACGCATAGAGTCTTCTCAAAAACACGGCATGCCCACTTTACAACCAGATACGATTGAAAGAGATCCCGTTTGGCTCAAAATACTCAATGATATCTTGCAGCATTTGATTAAGGCAGAAGGTGTGCCAGCGGTTGCTGTTGAGGTTAGCCAAAGCTTAGCTACGCAGATTGAAGAAAACCCTGCAGCTATTGAAGCGATTGCCGATCGTGTTTTAGCAGACCAGGATGCGGATCCCGCTTTAGCTCCCGCCATTATGGCAGCACTGCAAGTTTATTGGACACAGATGGTGCTCGATTTGGGGCAAGAAAACTTACCGGTGGTCCAGAAGGAATCGACTGTATGCCCATGCTGCGGTTCACTACCAGTGAGTAGTGTGGTACAAATTGGCTCTAATCAGGGCATTCGCTATTTAAGTTGCAGTTTATGCTCTACCTTATGGCATTTTGTCCGAGTTGTTTGTTCAACTTGCAAGAGCACTAAAGACATTAGTTTCTATCATCTGGAAGGTGAGTTAGAAGCTTTAAAGGCAGAGACTTGCCCAACATGTCATTCTTATAGAAAAATATTCTATCAAGAGAAAGATATTTATGTAGATCCAGTAGCCGATGATTTAGCCAGTTTACAGTTGGATGTCCTGATGGCTGAAGAAGGTTTTGACCGTGCTAGTGGTAATCCGTTCTTGTGGCAAGCTGTTGAAGAAGCTGAAGAAAAGTAGTAAATAAAGAGGAATTTATGACGCAAGCTACTAAATCACTTTCATTTAGTGATCTACCGTCGGTAGATAAGTTATTAAATAGTGAAGATTTTAAGTCGCTACTAACTGATTATGGTCATACCTTAGTAAGTCAGGAAGTGCGGGCTATTATTGATGGCTTGCGTCAGCAAATTCGTCAACAAGAATCTTTGGCTATCGACTTAACGGCTGATGACAGTTTAAGCCAGTTCGCGCAAGCGACTAGACAAAATTTAGAATTAAAAAATCGATCTAAATTACGCTCTGTTTTTAATCTGACCGGTATTGTCTTGCATACCAATCTTGGTCGAGCATTGTTACCAGAAGTGGCGGTTGAAGCTGTTATTGAAGCTATGCGTAATCCGATGAATTTGGAATATGATTTAGCTTCTGGTGGCCGTGGTGATAGAGATGATCTGGTCGAGGATTTATTGTGTGAGCTAACTGGCGCGGAAGCAGCAACGGTGGTTAATAATAATGCAGCAGCCGTATTGCTGATGTTAAATGCCTTAGCTCATGAGTCTGAAGTGGTGGTTTCACGGGGTGAATTAGTTGAAATTGGTGGTTCATTTAGAATTCCCGACATCATGAAGCGAGCAAATACTTCTTTGGTGGAGGTTGGCACGACTAATCGCACCCATCCGAGAGATTATGAAGAGGCGATTACTGATAAAACAGCTATGCTAATGAAGGTACATACGAGTAATTACGAAGTGACTGGCTTTACTAAGGCTGTAGATATCAGTGAAGTAGCAGCTATCTCTAAAAAGTATGGTATACCGGCAACGGTTGATTTAGGTAGTGGCACCTTAGTTGATTTAACTAAATGGGGGCTACCAGCTGAAGTAACAGTACGAGAGACCCTTGAGGCTGGAGCGGACTTAGTGACGTTTAGCGGTGATAAGTTACTAGGAGGCCCACAAGCTGGACTGATCGTAGGGCGTGCAGATTTAATTGCCAAAATTAAGAAAAATCCACTTAAACGTGCCTTACGTGTAGGTAAAATTACCTTAGCAGCGTTGGAACCCATTTTACAGCTATACCGTAGTCCAGAGCTGTTAGCTGAACGTTTGACGACGATGCGACTATTTACTCGCTCTCAAACAGAAATAAAAGAAATCACGGATAAATTATTACCGTTGATGCAACAGTGGCTTGATAAGAATTTTAGCGTTGAGTCTGCACCCATGATGAGCCAAATTGGTAGTGGAGCAATGCCTGTTGAGCATTTGCCTAGTCATGGTCTAGCTATCCGCTATGTTGGAGAAGGCCGTTCAGGTCGTCATCTGATTGCTCTTGAGGAGCGTTTACGCCAATTGCCAAAACCGGTGATTGGACGTATTGCCGATGATACTTTACTATTGGATTTAAGGTGTTTGGAAGCTCAGCATTTGGCTGAGTTTACTGAGCAACTTAAATAAACTTGATAGAGTGCTGAAATCATGATTGTAGGTACAGCAGGTCACATTGACCATGGTAAAACAACTTTAATACGTGCCTTAACCGGTGTTGAAACCGACCGTTTAGCTGAAGAGAAAAAGCGCGGTATTACGATTCAATTGGGCTATGCTTATACGCCATTGGCTAATGGTGAGGTATTAGGTTTTATTGATGTGCCTGGACATGAGCGTTTGATCCGTACGATGGTATCTGGAGCTACAGGGATTGATTATGCCTTATTAGTCATTGCGGCCGATGATGGCGTGATGCCGCAAACTCGTGAGCATTTGGCTATCCTGTCTATCCTAAGCATTGATGCTGGTGCAGTAGTGATTACTAAAGCCAAGACAGTCGATAAAGAGCGTCTAGAGCAGGTCAAGCTAGAGATTCAGGCATTATTAAATGGGAGCTTTCTTGAGCAAGCGCCTTTGTTTGTAACAGATGCACTAGATTCAGGTTGTGCTGGTGTTGCTGCATTAAGTGAGCATTTATTTAAAGAAGCGCTGCAACGCTCAAGGCTTAATGTTGAAGGTCTTTTTAGACTATCAATTGATCGTGTGTTTACCCTTAAAGGGCAAGGTACAGTAGTAACAGGCACGGTGCATAGTGGTGAACTGGATCTTGATGTGCAGACAGTCGAGACCGAAGCGATCGATTTAAGGCATTTTCCTTCTGAGCAAGTAGTGCGTGTGCGTTCTATTCATGCTCAGGACCAAGCCTCCCGAATAGGACGGGCAGGTCAGCGTTGTGCTCTTAACCTGGGCGGTGTCAGCACGGATGAAATTGCACGTGGTGACTGGATTGCTGATGCTCGCACTTTTACACCATCTAATCATATTGACGTTGAGCTTCAACTGATGGGTTCTTCCGATCAACATGTTCAGGCCTGGACACCTTTACATTTGCATATTGCGGCAAACCATTATCATGTTCATGCGGTTCCATTAAGCGTTGATAAGTTAGAGCCGGGGCAACGAGCTAAGGTACAGTTGGTATCAGATGAACCAATTTGTTGTATGACGGGTGATCGTTTTATTATTCGAAACTCTCAAGCCACACAGACAATCGGTGGTGGCCGTATTCTGCATCCTAATGCACCAGATAGGAAGCGTCGTTCGCCTGAGCGCTTGGCTTGGTTAGATGCGGTTCTAGCTTTTTTAAATGGAGCTGGGGTAGAGGTGCTTCTTGAGCAAGCGCCTTATGGTTTAAGCGAGAAAAGTCTTTTACGCCTAAGTGGTAAGCCATTAAATAAGTTGGAAAGACCCGTTAGTGTATTCGAATTATTACCTACTGGTTTACAAGCTCAAACGACTTGGATTTTAGAAAGTCAGTGGAAAAACTTAGCTGAACAAGTAGTTCAACGTCTAGCTGCATTTCACGAAGAAACGCCCGATGAGGTGGGTGTCGAGATGCTGCGTATGAGACGGATGGCATTGCCTAAAATGCCCGAGCCACTATGGCAGTTATTGATACGCTTTTTGCTCGATCAAGGACAGCTTAGTCGTACACGTAGTTTGTTACATTTGCCTGCCCATATCCCTGTTTTGTCTGAGAAAGAAGCAGCACTTGCAGAACAAGTATTACCACTAGTTGAGGCCGGTGATGTTAATCCACCTTGGGTACGTGATATTGCTAAGAAGTTAGAAGTTGAAGAATCTGAGGTGCGGCAGGTCTTAAGACGTTTAAATCGTCAAGGTGAGATTTTTCAGGTGGTTAATGATCTCTTTTACCATCGCAATGCGTTACAGAAGATGGCCTTATTAGTGCTCTCTTTAGAACCTCAGAATGATATAGCAACTACCGACTTTAGGGATGTTTCGGGCTTGGGACGTAAGCGGGCTATTCAAATTTTAGAGTACTTTGATCGGGTAGGTTTAACTCGTCGCGTGAAGGAGCGACGATTAGTACGCAATCACTCATTAGATTGGTTATAATACGCCATTAACTATCTTCGGAAGGTATGCGTAACCGGTGTTGCGGCTGGGCTTCAAATCCAGTTGGGGATGTCAGACATTCCCAGGTAGGTTCGACTCCTGCTACCTTCCGCCATTTACTATTTCCGGGTGGTGAGTCTCATGACCGAAAATAATTCAAAGCAATCTGTTGAATCTCCTCGTTTAACTTCTTTATCCCATGGTGGTGGCTGCGGCTGCAAAATTGCACCTGATGTTTTATCAAAGCTGATGTCTAATATGCCAAAGGGTCAGGAGTTTCCTAATCTTTTAGTAGGTAATGAAACAGCCGATGATGCCGCAGTTTTTCGTTTAAATGACGATCAGGCGTTGATCGCAACAACTGACTTTTTCATGCCAATTGTTGACGATCCTTATGATTTTGGCCGTATTGCTGCTACTAATGCTTTGTCTGATATTTATGCCATGGGCGGTACGCCAGTGATGGCTTTAGCCTTAGTTGCGATGCCGATTAATGTCTTAGCACATGATCAAATCGCACTTATTCTTAAGGGTGGGGCAGATGTGTGTCATCAAGCTGGCATTCCAGTGTCCGGTGGCCACTCCATTGATTCGGTTGAGCCTATTTATGGTTTAGCAGCAATGGGCACGGTTCATCCTGATCAAATTAAGCGTAATTCCAAAGCACAAACAGGTGATGTTCTGATTTTGAGTAAGGGCTTAGGCATTGGTATCTTCTCAGCCGCTTTAAAGAAAAACCTGCTCCCTGAGGCCTCGTATCAACTGATGATTGAGTCCACAACCCAACTTAATACACCGGGGGCTAAATTAGGGCCACTACAAAGTGTTCATGCCATGACAGATGTCACTGGTTTTGGTCTATTAGGTCACTCTTCAGAAATTGCTCGTGCTTCCGGTGTTGAGCTTACTATTAATTTAGCTGAAGTTCCTTTCTTGGAAGGCGCGCGCGAGTTAGCTGAACAAGGTCATATTACAGGGGCTTCTGGGCGTAACTGGAATGCAATATCTGATTATATTGACTTGGCAGATACGGTAACTGATGTTGACCGCGCTTTATTAACTGACCCTCAAACTTCAGGTGGTTTATTGCTTGCAGTGAGTCCTGATGCGGTGGATGAGGTTTTGGCCTTGTTCGCTACTGAAGGTTTTAATTATGCCACGGTGGTTGGTCATGTCGGCTCAAGTACCGATTGTCCAAGCGTCAAGGTAATCTAATTTTTTATGATATGAAAATAGCAGTGATTGGCGGTGGCAGTATGGCTGCCGCTATTATTGACGGAATGTTGAAGCAGGAGAGCTGTACGACAGATGAGTTGCTCATCTCAGTAAACTCGGACGCCTCTGTACAGCGCTGGCGAAGTAAAGGGGTATCACATGTGCAAATTGGTGCGAGTGAGGCCTTCGCTGAGGCGGACATCTGGATATTAGCAGTAAAACCTCAGGTGATGCAGGAGGTTTTACAAAGCTATCAGGATTATTTTTCATCTGATAAGCTTGTGATCAGTGTTGCTGCAGGTTTGACCGTAGAAAGTCTAGCTTACTTTTTAAATGGCCAAAGTGCTACTGATTTAAAGATCATCAGAACCATGCCAAATACTCCCTCTCTAATTGGGGAAGGTGTAATTGGCGCCTATGCCTCTCCTGCCGTGAGTCAGGTTGAACAAGCACTTTTTGTTGAGATGTTCAAGGCCTGTGGTCAGCTTGATTTTTTTGCTGAAGAGTCAATGCTAGATGCAGTGACTGGTTTGAGTGGCAGTGGGGTGGCCTATGTCTATTTATTTGCTGAAGCATTGATTGAAGGCGCTCTGGCATTAGGCTATGATGCGAGCACCGCTCGTAAGCACGCAGTACAGACATTAAAGGGTGCGAGTTTGATGATGGAGCAATCTACTGATGATATTGCTTTACTTAGAGAAAGTGTGACATCTAAAAAAGGCACGACAGAACAAGCCTTAGGAGTTTTTGAAAGTCACGAACTAAAAGCCATTGTAGCAGCCGCCATGAAGGCAGCACATGATAGAGCCCAAGAATTAGCCGTTGAGCTTGCTCCAACAAAGCATTAATTTAAATTTATTTACTCAACTCTATGAGTCAAAATTCAGATATTCATGTAAAAGCAATGGAGTTCGAACCATTGACCACTAGACAGCGCATCATTGCTTTATTGATTATGTGCTCCTTGGTGGCGGCTTCAAATGTCTTAGTACAACCTCAATTTCATATTAATGAGTGGTTAACCTTTGGCGCATTAACTTATCCCGTTACTTTTCTAGTAACTGATTTACTTAATCGACGTTTCGGTCCGAATGCTGCGCGCAGTATTGTCTATTGGGGCTTCGCAGTTGCCTTAATTGTTTCAGTTTATTTATCTACTCCTCGAATTGCCTTGGCTTCGGCTACTGCTTTTTTAGTCGCGCATGTGCTTGATGTCTTTGTGTTTCATCGCTTGCGTCAAAGAGCATGGTGGCTTGCTCCTCTAATAGCTGGGATTATGGCATCGACAATTGATACTTTTGTCTTCTTTGGAGCTAGCTTTATAGGTACACCGGTTCCATGGGTTACTTTGGCCTTAGGTGACTTAATTGTTAAAGTCAGTCTCTCCGTTTTTCTGCTAGCGCCATTTAGAGCGCTGATGTGGAATCTTGGTGCCTCAAGAGTCAAGAAAAGTCTATGATCAATAATTAGCAACATAATTTATATTTAGTTGCATTTATGCTAAAGTCCTAATAGAAGCCTCAGTTGTAGGCTTCTATTTTTATATTAATCTGCTGTTTTACTGTGGATGTATTAAAAATTAAGTGTTTTTGCCAATAGTTTCTTGGCATATTAAGTATTATCATTGGCAATTGTTTTATTTTAGAAGGGCACGAACTTATGGATTTTCTGCCTCAGCTTATCCAGCAATTATTTAATGGGCTCTCACTAGGAGCCATTTACGCCTTGATTGCAATTGGCTATACCATGGTCTACGGCATCATCGGCATGATTAACTTTGCTCACGGCGAAATCTATATGATTGGCGCTTATGTGGGTTTAGTCACTTTGACCGCGATTGGGGTCAATGGCATTTTACCGCTACCCTTATTGATTCTATTTATGATTTTAGTCGCCGCTCTAGTGACTGGCGTTTATGGTTATAGTATTGAGCGACTGGCTTATCGCCCCGCACGCAATAGTCCGCGTCTGGTTTCACTTATTGCAGCGATTGGTATGTCTATTTTCTTGCAGAACTGGGTTGCTTTAGGTCAGGGTGCACGTGATATGGCCGTCCCTAATATTTTAGCTGGCTCTTTTAGCTGGGATCTAGGTATTGGCTATCCAGTCATGTTCTCTTATTCGCGGTTGTTAATCATTGCTGTAGTTTTTGTTCTGATGGTGGCATTAACCTTCTATATTAAAAACTCACGGATGGGCCGTGCATCTCGTGCCTGTTCACAAGATATGCATATGGCCAACTTACTCGGCATTGACACTAATCGGGTCGTTTCCTTTACTTTCGTACTCGGTGCGATGTTGGCGGCTGTAGGTGGTGTATTAATTGCTCTCTCTATTGGTAAGTTAAATCCCTATATTGGCTTTATTGCTGGTATTAAGGCTTTTACCGCTGCTGTTCTAGGAGGCATAGGTAGTGTCCCTGGCGCCATTTTGGGGGGCTTGCTCCTTGGTGTGGTTGAGACATTAGCGGCTGCATACTGGTCTTCAGAATATAAAGATATAGTTGCCTTTAGTTTGCTAATTTTGATACTGCTATTCCGCCCGACGGGTCTTTTAGGAAAACCTGAAGTGGAGAAAGTCTAATGGCCGAGAATTTTAAAAATGCAATTTTTGCTGCTGTTTTAACAGCCATTATGACCATCCCCATCTTTGGCTTACAGCTAGTCAGACAGGGCGCTCAGACTCAAATTGTCCCTGATTGGGATCTTGTGCTGATGGGGATCGCTGCAGTTTTTGTGGTGCAACTAATTCGTCCTTTTCTATTTAAGAACTTTTCAAAAGTGGGACGTAAGTCACGTTGGGCATTACCCGTTTTAAAGCCACGTAGCATTAATTTATTAATTTTAATGGTTGTCGTCATTGCTGCGATTTGGCCTTTTTTTGGTTCGCGGGCGCATATTGATATTGCTACTTTAGTACTGATTTATGTGATGTTAGGCCTAGGTCTTAATATAGTAGTTGGCTATGCTGGTTTGTTAGACTTGGGTTTTGTCGGTTTTTATGCGGTTGGTGCTTATACTTATGCCTTATTATTCCATTGGGTTGGTTGGGGCTTTTGGGCCTCGTTACCGATGGCAGGAGCGATGGCTGCGCTCTTTGGCTATATACTCGGATTTCCCGTGCTCAGACTGCGTGGTGACTATTTAGCGATCGTTACTTTAGGCTTCGGAGAGATCATCCGCTTGCTATTAATTAACTTAAGTCAGTGGACTGGTGGTCCTGATGGCATTGCCAATATTCCCAAACCAACACTTTTAGGTCATGCAATGACTCGTAGGGCTCCAGCTGGTGAGGAGACCTTCCATCAGATGATGGGCTGGGCCTATAATCCAAATCACGTGGTGATTTATTTGTACCTATTAGCCTTGGCATTGGCGGTGATTACACTTTTGGTATCGAATCGCTTAATCCGCATGCCAATCGGTAGGACTTGGGAAGCGTTGCGAGAGGATGAAATTGCTTGTCGTTCATTAGGCTTAAATCCAACTAATATCAAACTATCAGCCTTTACCTTAGGTGCTATGTTTGCTGGTTTCGGTGGGGCGTTTTTTGCAGCTCGCCAGGGATTAGTGAACCCAGAGTCTTTTACTTTTATTGAGTCAGCCTTAATTCTTGCTGTGGTGGTTTTAGGCGGTATGGGGTCACAACTTGGTGTTATTTTAGCTGCGATTTTATTGACCGCATTACCAGAGGTAGCTCGTCAATTCGCTGAGTATCGTATGTTGATCTTCGGTCTGATCATGGTCCTAATGATGGTATGGCGTCCGCAGGGACTGCTGCCCGCACAGCGGCCACAAGTGGAGATTAAGTGATGAGTGATAAAGTATTAGAAGCTCGTGATATCTGCATGCGTTTTGGTGGTCTATTAGCTGTTGATCATGTCTCATTAGATGTTCGAAAAAACGAAATTTTTGCTATTATTGGCCCTAATGGTGCAGGCAAAACAACAGTCTTTAACTGCATTAGCGGATTTTACAAACCAACTTCCGGTTCGATTGTTTTAAATGATCAAAATATCACAGGTTGGACTAGTCACTTAGTGGCTAAACAAGGCTTGGTCAGAACTTTCCAAAACGTTCGATTGTTTAAAAACTTAACAGTGCTGGAAAATCTGCTAGTCGCACAGCATAATAAAAACGCCGGTTTTTTTTCTGGTTTATTAAATCTGCCAAAACATAAACGAGCAGAGAAAAAAGCCTTAGATAATGCGGTGTTTTGGCTTGAGTTTATGGGGATTAAGGAGTTCGCTAATCGAGAAGCGGGTAATTTAGCTTATGGTCATCAGCGTCGCTTAGAGATTGCCCGTTGTATGATCACTGACCCTAAGTTGTTATTGTTAGATGAACCAGCTGCGGGTCTTAACCCTCAAGAAAAAATTGAATTAGCACAATTAATTAATCAGCTACGTCATGATTATGATTTGGCTGTTTTACTAATTGAGCATGATATGGGATTAATTATGAATATTTCCGATCGTATTTTAGCGATGGAATACGGTAAGCCCTTAATCACCGGTACTCCGGATGAGGTGCGTAATGATCCTAAAGTAATTAAGGCTTACCTCGGAGAGTAGTCATGGCGATGTTAACACTGGATAAAATTAACTCAGGTTATGGAGCCATTCAGGCCTTGCATGATGTTAGTCTTGAGGTACAACAGGGTGAGATTGTTACCCTCATCGGTAGTAATGGTGCAGGAAAGACCACCACCTTAATGACTATTTGTGGTAATCCCCGCGTTCGTACTGGTAGTATCAGTTTTATGGGCGAAGACATATCTAATATGGATACTCATGCCATCATGCGTAAAGGAATTGCTATTTCACCTGAGGGGCGTCGTGTTTTTCCGGATTTGAGTGTATTGGAAAATCTTAAGATGGGGGCTTTCTTTTTAAAGCGTGATGAAATCGAGGCAGGTATAGAACATGTTTTTAATCTGTTTCCACGTCTCGAAGAGCGTGCAAGTCAACGTTCTGGATTAATGTCAGGTGGTGAGCAGCAGATGCTTGCTATTGGACGGGCGCTGATGAGTAAACCGAAGATGCTTTTATTAGATGAGCCGACACTAGGTTTAGCCCCACTTATTATTGAGCAAATCTTTGAAATCATCAAGACGATCCGAGAAGAGGGCATTACTGTTTTCTTAGTTGAACAAAATGCTAATAAGGCATTGCAAATTGCCGATCGTGGTTATGTCCTAGAAACTGGACGTATTGTATTGCACGATACGGGTGCTAATCTACTGCTCAATGATGAGGTTGGTAAAGCCTATCTAGGTCACTAAGAGTTTCAACCCACTTTGCTTTAGCTTAGTGGGTTGAAGTTATCTTCTGAAGAAAATCAGCTACTCTTAGGATGCTTGCTTTTCAGTCGTAGTATTTTGTTTACTGATATCGTTGCTTTCTGTTGTATCAGCTACCTTAGCTGTATCAGTTGTCGCTTCTACGTTTTCTAATTCAGTCGCTTTATCTGTTAGTTTATCTTCTGAATCAGACTGTTGGTCTTCTTCAACAGTTTTTTCTGCTTCGTAAGTTAAGCTGCTATCGATATTAGTGATTGATGATTTTTCTTTAGCGAGTTGGAAGGTTGGACGTTCCTTAACTGTATTTAAAAACATTTCAATGTTTTTATGAGCGGACTGTAACTTGCCCTCAGATTCAAGAGTTAATAAGATATAAGCTAAATCAATATCAGCTGCACAGAATTGGCTACCACAGGTCCAACCACTTTCAGCCAAACTCTCATCAATGTAATTTAGTTGACGGTTAATTTCAGGTTCGATTTTATTGCTAATATAGTTGAGAACCGTTTTTTTCATAATAGAGCGAGCAAAAAACGGCACTCTGGATTGGCCTAACTTATGAATAATACGCTGCTGATCAACCAGAGGAAGTAAATTACCCTCTAAGTAATGAACCCACTGTAGATAATTAATATAATCAGGATGAGCCATCGGCGGACGCATACCTGAGCGATCATAACTGCTTAGTAAGTATTCGCGTGCAGCACCATGCGTAGCAATGTTGATATTGCCATCTAATAGCATAGGCGCTTTACTCAGTGGATGAATTTCTGTGTGACTAGCCTCCTCAGAGTCTTCACGGCGATTGATTTGGAAGGTAAGACCAAGCTCACAAGCTAACCAAATGCTACGAAATGAACCCGTAGAGGGCAGGTGGAAAATAGTGATCATGGTCGTTATCTCCTTTAAGGCTAAATTTTAAGTTACTAGTTACTGTATTATAAATAAATCGCTTAATCAATGACTTACTTGAACTTTATGAGCACTGTTTTGTTTTAAATTAAATGATTAGTTTAATAACTCAAGTACACGATCACGCATACTTTCAATGTCATGACTGTTTGAGGCTAAAAAGCTAGCTCGACCGCTTTGATCAAATACATAGATTCCTTCAGCATGCATGACATCATAAAGCTCGGGATTGTTTGGATTTTTGGGCTTTTCAATCTGATAGGCTACCCGGTAACGTTTAGCGATATCCGCAATTTCACGTTCTGTCCCGGTGAGGCCAAGAGCACCCGCACCAAAAGCATCAAGATATTGCTCTAAACGTTCGGGAGTATCACGATGAGGATCAACACTAATCATTACGACCTGAACTTGCTCTTGCTGCTGTTCGTTTAGCATGCTTTTCATCAGAGCAAGTTCGGCCATGGTGGTAGGACAAACGTCAGGGCAATAGGTGTAGCCAAAATAAACTAAAACAACTTTACCTTTTAAGTCTTTTTCCGTCAGGCGTTGATTATCTGCAAACTCTAAATCGAATTTGAGTTTGGGTAAATGACTTCGTGTTGAATAAAATGAAGTTTCGTTGCTCTGAGCAAAGACTGTATTTGTTGCTGCCGTAGTCCCTAGACAGGCTAGGGACAGACTAAGAGCAAGGTGAAATTTTTTAATAAATTTTGCTTTCACTTTCATCTGAAAATCTCTAGGCTTCCAAACTTTCTTCTACCATGCCGTGATGGCGTAATAAGGCGGCTGGATCTGCGGCTCGACCACGGAAGTTTTCAAAGAACTCTGATGCTGGTAAAGAGCCTCCAACGGCTAATACTTGATTTTTAAAATGCTCACCAGCTGTAGGGTTTAAAGTGCCCAAAGCTTCTGTGGCATTTTCTTCAAAATAGCTATAGGCATCTGCAGATAAAACCTCTGCCCATTTATAGCTGTAGTATCCAGCTGAATAACCACCCGCAAAAATGTGAGAGAAATTATGTGGAAAACGATGCCAACTTGGAGGGATAACGACCGCTACTTCTTTGCGTACATCATCTAGTTGTTGTAAAACATCTGCAATGTTTAAGTCTTTTGTCTGTTGGTGTAGCAACATATCAAAAAGAGCAAATTCTAATTGGCGCACGGTTTGCATACCAGTTTGAAAGTTTTTCGCAGCGACAATCTTATCAAAAAGCTCACGACTTAATGCTTCTCCAGTTTCATGATGGCGACTTAATTTTTGCATGACTGGCCATTCGTAGCAGAAGTTTTCCATGAACTGAGAGGGCAACTCAATAGCATCCCACTCCACGCTTGCAAAAGGCGATGCTGAAGGCTCGTCGACTTTTGAGAGAAGGGCATGCAAGGCATGACCCATCTCATGGAAAAGAGTGATGACATCATCAAGTCGTAGAAGGCCAGCTTTGCCATCTTGAGGAGGAGTGAAGTTACACGTCAGGTATACAACGGGTGTGATCAGCGTATCACCATGTAGGTGGCGAGTGCGTTCATTAGCTACCCAAGCACCGCTCTGCTTACCACTACGAGCGTGTAGATCGGTATAGAGATGACCTAGTAACTTATCACCTTCTTTTAAGGCATAGACTTTGGCATCTTGGTGCCAAGTTTCAGCCTTAATAGGTTCAAACTTAACACTAAAAAGCTGCTCGACCATGCTGAAGCAACCTGACATGACCTGATCTTCAGGTAGGTATTGTTTAACTTCTTCGTCTGAGTAAGCGTATTTGCTCTCTCTTAGCATCTCGGAGACATAGGCTAAATCCCATGGTTCGAGTTGCTCCATGCCTAATTCTTGTTCAGCAAACTGTTTTAGCTCTGCCATATCCTTTTCAGCAAATGGCTTTGCTCGTGCTGCTAAATCACGAATGAACTCAATAACCTGTGTCGGGCTGTCGGCCATGCGTTTTTCTAATTGCATGGTAGCAAAGTCTTTAAAGTCCAAAAGTTTGGCAACTTCAGTTCTTAACTTAAGGATGGTTTCAATATTTTCGGAGTTGTCGTATTGTGGATCGCCTTGTTCGGAAGCAATAGTTGCATAGGCTTTATACATACGTTCGCGTAAAGCTGGGCTTTTAGCATATTGCATAACTGGAAGATAAGATGGCATTTTTAAATTAAAAGTCCAACCTTTGCCTTCAGCTAAAGCACTAGCAGCAGCTAACGCTTGTTCCGGAATACCTGCAACCTCATCAGCATCTTCTGTGGTATATGACCAGTTATCTGTTGCATCTAGTGCGTTTAGAGCAAACTGCTGACTCGTCATTGCCATTTGTTCACTAATTTCGGCGTAGCGTTCTTTAGCCAAGCCTTCCAACTCAACACCACTTAATTTAAAGTCCTTGAGCGCTTCCGTAATAATACGTTGACGAGTTTTGCTCAATGTCTTGAAATGCTCGCTATCCTGTAATTTTTTATACTGATTAAATAAGTCTTTATTAAGACCAATTGAGGTAGAAAACTCAGAAATCTGTGGCAACATGACATTGTATGCAGCACGTATTTCATCAGTGTTTTGAACGTTATTTAGGTGATTTACTACGTTCCAGCTACGCCAAAGACGGGCTGTGCCGTACTCCATCACTTCAACGAAATTATCCCAAGTTGGTTGATCCAGTTGGGTTAATTGATCAATGAGTGTTTTGGCGTCTTGAAGTAAATACTCCAGTGCTGGCACAATATGCTCAGCCTTGATTGCCTCATAGGCAGTCAAATTTTCGACAGGGTTTAATAAAGGGTTGTTGTTGAGTTGTTCAGTCATTATTAAGAAAGGTCCTCCAGACCATGTTGTTGCATTGTGGCTTGGATAGTATTAACTAATAACATGGTGATTGTCATCGGTCCTACACCACCAGGAACAGGGGTAACAGCAGAGGCTACCTGACATGCTTCCTCGAAGTTTACGTCACCCACTAGCTTGCCATTGTCTAGGCGATTAATGCCCACATCAATCACAACGGCACCAGGCTTAATCATATCGCCACTAATCATGTTGGGGCGACCGGTAGCAACGACTAGGACATCTGCGCGTTTTGTATGAGCGGCCAAGTCTTTAGTTTTTGAATTACAGATAGTAACGGTAGCATCTGCTTTTTGTAAAAGCAGGGCAATGGGCTTGCCGACTATATTACTGGCGCCGATAATTACCGCTTCGGCACCTCTTAATTGTACCTCTTGGTCCTCAAGCATCTTCATAATACCGTAAGGTGTACATGGGATTAGCTGAGGCTCACCTGTCATCAGAGCGCCCGCATTTAGACGATGAAAACCATCAACGTCCTTTTCAGCTCTGATATGCTGGATGACTAATTGACTGTCCAAGTGTTGTGGGAGTGGTAGTTGAACCAAAATACCATTAACATCAGGATCCTCATTTAAATCACGGATCTTTGCTAGTAAATCGTCCTGAGAAATATCAGAGGGTAAGGTGACTACCTCAGAACTTAGGCCCATCTTTATAAAAGTATTGTTTTTATTGCGTACATAGACTTGGGAGGCAGGGTCTTCACCAACTAACACTACGGTCAGTGAAGGGGTGATACCTTTTACTTTTAAGGCTTCAATCGTTGGGATTAAGTCCTGTTTGATTTTTTCTGATAAAGCCTTGCCATCGATGATTTTAGCGTTCATACAAAAATTTAGATCCTTTGTTAATTAATAATTACTTCTTTAAGACGATTTTCATTAGATCAGCCACAGTACTGACCTCAAGCTTTTCCATGATGTTTGCACGGTGTGCTTCTACCGTTTTGATACTAATGCTTAAATCATCAGCAATTTGCTTGTTTAGACGACCAGCTACAATGCGCTCAAGCACTTGTTCCTCACGACCTGTTAGGCGGGCTAGTAAACTATCCACTTCTTGTTGAGTTAGGGCTTCTTGCATTTGCTCATAGGCCTGATCTAAGAAACGACTAATAATTGGTTTAATATCTTCCAGATTGAAAGGCTTTTCAATGAAGTCGACTGCGCCTTTTTTCATGGTGGAAACGGCCATGTTGACATCACCGTGACCCGTAATGAAAATAATTGGTAGAGTCGCTTTACGCTCAATTAACTGCTCTTGTAGTTGCAGACCTGACATGCCGGGCATACGGACATCGGTAATTAATACGCTGACAAGCTTAGGGTCGTATTGCTCTAAAAACTCTTCACCGCTAGCAAAAGTTTGTACCTGGTAGTTTTGAGTTTCTAAAAGAAGACGCAAAGAATCTCTAACTGCATCATCATCATCCACTACAAAAATCACACTATTACTATGGTCTATCATAACTAATCTATTGCTCCATGTTGTGAAGGTTATTAATTCTCTGCTTTACGATAACAGGGAACTGTAAAAGAAAATATTGTACCGCCACCAGGATTGTTTTCAGCCCATAACCTTCCACGGTGAGCTTCGATCACTGAGCGACAGATATTCAAGCCGATGCCAAGACCCTCTTTTTTAGTGCTATAAAATGGATCGAACAAACGCTCAGCATCTTTGAGGCCATGACCGCTATCGATTACTTGAACCTGAATTTCTTGTCCTACTTGTGAGACATGAACATAGAGTGTGTCATGAGCGCTTTGAGCCATCGCCTCAAGGCCATTTTTAATCAGATTAAGTAGTACCTGTTCGATAAGGATCGGATCAACGTAGATCTCGGGTAAATCTTCGGGTAGATTGACCTCAATCTGTTTATTGTACTTACGACTCTCAAATACGGCCAAATCCATTGTGTTATCAACAATAGTATCTATTTTAGCAGCTTGCTGCTCAGGATCGTTACGTCTGACAAAGTCACGAATACGTGCAATGATTCGGCCAGCACGTTCAGCTTGTGAAACCGACTTATCCAGGACTTGCAATAAACGCTCACGATCTATATTGTCACTTTTTATCAAGGCAGAAATGGCTGAGTTGTAATTAACAATGGCAGTGAGTGGCTGATTCAACTCATGAGCCAAAGAACTAGCCATTTCTCCCAAGGTGCTTAAACGACCACTGAGTTGTACTTTTTCTTGCTGTGCACGAAGTTTTTTTTCGTACTCACGACGTTGTGAAATATCACGTGCAACCTGTAATCTTACCTTGCGGCCATCAGTCCAATTTAATGTCCGGTGGTGTACCTCGAACCAGCTATCAATATGAGGTATGTAAAACTCGTTATTTTCCTCATGATGATCTTCATGGTGCGTTGTAGTGGCATTGTAGAGTAGGCTATGGCCATGCGCTTCTGAACCCCACAAACGGCGGTAGGTGCGGTTGGCAAATAATAATTCAGGTCCATTTGCTGTATCGGCCACGACGGAAATTGCATCATCCAGACTTTCGAGTACTGTCATGAAGCGCTCGTGAGCAGCGGTGAGGGCTTCTCTGATTCGCTTTGGCTCAGTGATATCAGTCATTGATGTCATCCAGCCGATTTGCTCACCATTTGGTTCACGAAGGGGGGACACATATAGCCGTGCGGTAAAGATAGAGCCGTCACGACGTCGAGCTTCCATTTCCATCCCTGAACTGGGTGTTTTACCGCTTAAAACGATATCAAGATACTTCTGGTGCTGCTCTAATTTATCTTCTACCCAATAAGGATAAGGAAATAAGGTACCTAATAATTCGGACTCGTTCCATCCAACCATCCGACAAAAAGCAGGGTTTACATAAACCACCTTTCCTTGCAAGTCTAATACGCGCATCCCTGTAGACATGGAGTTTTCCATTGCTCGTCTAAAGGTGGTTTCTAAAAATAGCTGCTCCTCGGCTTCTGAGCGGATTCGAGTGTAATGCCAAAGCGTCAGTAAACTAATGACAATGGTAAAGGACATAGCAACCACTAAAAAGATTAGTAGTTGATGGCGAACTTCTTCGGCGTTGGAATAGAGAATAGCGTGTTTATGTTGAATATTCTGGATTGCGATAAAAGCAAAAATAACCAACACATACAGTACTAAAACAAAAACCGGAATGATCCAATGCAATCTGCGTTTATTATCGTCTTTTAATGCTTGAGGCAAAATAAAAGAAAGATCGGAGTGAGTGGCCATATGTAAATTTGTTTGTTAGCTAAGAATTAAGTGAGCTGCTTTCAGCAATCTTCGTTTTTTTACAATTGCTATTTTAACAATAATCATTGTCCTTAAAGCGCAAAGGTTATAAGACTTATAAATAGAAGGCTTATGTGATGATATGAGTATGGATTAGCATTATTAAAGCTATTATTTTTCATATGGTAAAAAATAATATTACTATATGAAAAATCCTTGACAAAAATAACGATTTTTTTAAAACTTATGTTTAAATGTGTAGAAGTATAAACGCTGTAACAATCTAGGCGTAACGCATTAAGTATTTATTTGTTAGCTTTTACTTTTAAATTTGTTTATCCTATGGGATAACAACGAAGTCAGTAACAAAATAACTGGCTACAGTTTAACCACTAATAAGGAGTCTCGAATGAGCAAAGATTATTCGGCAACCAGCATTCCAGATATAGACGAAGTCGAAACCCAGGAATGGTTGGAATCTTTGGAGGCTGTGCTTGATCGTGAGGGTACGGAGAGAGCGCATTTTTTAATTGAAAAGCTAAGTGATTTAGCTCGTCGTTCAGGGTCTAACATTCCTTATTCGCCCTATACGGCGTACGTGAATACGATCCCTCCAGGCCATGAGCCAGCTAACCCCGGTAATTTGGAATTAGAAGCACGCATTCGTGCTTATATTCGTTGGAACTCGGTAGCCATGGTGGTTAAAGCTAATCTTCACGAGACTGAAGGTGGTGGTGGCCTTGGTGGCCATATGGCTTCTTATGCCTCTTTAGCTACCATGATTGAAAGTGGTCAAAACCATTTCTGGCATGCAGAGACTGACGATCATGGCGGTGATTTAGTTTATTTCCAGGGTCACTCCTCACCAGGTATTTATGGTCGAGCTTATTTAGAGGGCCGCATTACTGAAGAGCAATTAGATAATTTCCGCCAAGAAGTCGACGGCAAGGGTTTATCTTCTTACCCACACCCACATTTAATGCCTGAGTTCTGGCAGTTCCCTACAGTGTCAATGGGTTTAGGCCCTATGATGGCAATTTATCAGGCTCGCTTCTTAAAGTATTTACATGCGCGCGGTATTGCTGATACTTCTAATCGCAAAGTCTGGGTTTTCTGCGGTGATGGTGAAATGGACGAACCAGAATCCTTAGGCGCTATCGGCTTGGCTGCACGCGAAAAGTTAGATAATCTTATTTTTGTGGTTAACTGTAACCTTCAGCGTTTAGATGGTCCTGTCCGTGGTAATGGAAAAATTATTCAAGAGTTAGAAGGCGAGTTTCGTGGTTCGGGCTGGAACGTTATCAAGTTAATTTGGGGTAGTTATTGGGATCCTTTATTAGCTCGCGATAAGGACGGTATTCTGCGTAAGGTCATGGAAGAAACCATTGACGGTGAATACCAAGCTTATAAGGCCAATGACGGAGCATTTGTCCGTAAGCATTTCTTTGGTAAGGATCCTCGTCTATTAGAAATGGTTAGTCGCATGAGTGACGAGCAAATTTGGCGTCTTAACCGTGGTGGCCATGATCCTAACAAGGTCTATGCAGCTTTTGATGCGGCGATGAAAACTGAAGGGCAACCTACGGTTATTTTAGCTAAAACCATTAAAGGCTATGCTTTGGGTGAAACCGTTCAGGGCAGAAACCCTTCGCACCAACAAAAGAAATTAGAAGAAGAGTCCTTACGTGACTTACGTGATCGCCTAAATATTCCGATTCCAGACGATAAGATTGCTGAAATCCCATATTTTAAACCATCAGAAGACTCTGCCGAAATGCGTTATTTGCGTGAGCGCCGTGAGGAGCTTGGTGGTTTCTATCCACGTCGTCGTGTTGACTCAGAAGAGCGTTTAACGGTGCCGGGTCTTGATTACTTTAAATCAGTGACTGAAGCAACTCCTGAAGGTCGCGAGTTATCTACTACTCAATCTTTTGTTCGTTTCTTAAACCAGTTGTTGCGTGATAAGCAATTAGGTCATCGCGTAGTGCCTATCATTTCTGATGAAGGTCGTACTTTCGGTATGGAAGGCCTTTTCCGTCAAATCGGTATTTACGCCCCTGAGGGCCAAAAGTATGTTCCGGTGGATAAGGATCAGGTAATGTACTACCGAGAAACTGATAATGGTCAGTTATTACAAGAGGGTATTAATGAGGCAGGTGCAACTTGCTCATGGATTGCTGCCGCAACGTCATACTCTACTAGTAACCGCATTATGATTCCATTCTTTGTGTTTTACTCCATGTTTGGTTTCCAACGAGTGGGTGATTTACTGTGGGCAGCGGGCGATATTCAAGCTCGTGGCTTCCTTTTAGGTGGTACCGCAGGCCGCACGACACTTAATGGTGAAGGCTTGCAGCACGAAGATGGTCATAGCTTATTATTAGCCTCTACGATTCCTAATTGTGTATCATACGA